>Ga0164313_10002319_pt1 | contig 17083 bp, 11 predicted proteins | sample GuaBasSedimGuay4_FD_113735 | JGI IMG/M metagenome (GOLD analysis project Ga0164313, IMG submission 113735) | Subseafloor sediment microbial communities from Guaymas Basin, Gulf of California, Mexico - Guay4, Core 4569-4, 0-3 cm | ecosystem: Environmental > Aquatic > Marine > Hydrothermal vents...
CACCTATCTCAAAGTGGTCTAAAGTAGCCTCTGTAAAGCCGTCGACCTCAAAATAAGTCGACCTCAAAGGCCTGTAGTACTTAAGAATCTCCTCGTCTACTATTGTAGGCTTGGGCTCCCTGTCTATGGTCTGGTCTATGAAACGGTCTCGCTCTTTACGTTGCTTAAAATCCACATAAGCACCGGCACCGTCACCTATATCCCCCACCAATGTACCTAAATACTCCACAGCTTCTTTGAAATGGAGTTTTAACGTACCCTTTATCAACCCTATGATATCGTTACCATATTCCTTCTGGCAACTATGTGTGAAACATGCCCAAGTCTGGGTCTTTTTGTTGAATCTAAAGGCTGTGCGGTTGTCTCCGCCATGTATAGGGCACACCGCCCTTATCTCGCCGCCAGTCTCATTAGTTATAGTATAACCAAGTGACTCCAGCAGGTAGCGGGGGTCCACCATCGCCTTCATGTACTGAAGACGGCTAGTGAAATCAGCCCATTTTTTATCTAAGTTTTGTCTTTGAGTCGTCATCATCAATCAATCCCATATTTCCACAAGAGTCAACTTCATCATCGGAGTCAGCGGCTGATCTACCGGCTACCAAACTATCCTTAATCAACTGGTGTTCAATGCCTACCTCTTTTATTATTGCTTTTCTCTTAAAGAAGTAGTAAGAAATACCACCCTCTGCCGTAGCTCCACCACGTCTTGACCTCTTAATTACTAACTTATGTGACCCATGCTTGCTGTGTTCTCGCTCTTCCTTTTCACGGATCTTCCAGTGCATGATGATGTCACCATAACGATCAATTCTGTCACTATCTGCCACTTTATGGTCCCTATTTAGCTGAATTGCAGTGAAAGCAGGGATTTTTAACTGGCCACTAAGGTCCTTAAGCTTGGTGGTGACGTCACCTAGAATCTGGTACTCCTTACGTTGTCTATCAGTAGAGGATGTATCAGGTTCTTTGATGTAATCGAACACCATAAAGCCTATATTGTGCTTAGCTTTGAACCTTTTGTACAGTGCGACCAAGCGGTCGACGCTGTAACCGGGCATGAACTCATGATATATCTGGCCCTTCTTCTCAATCAAATTCGTTGTCTTAAGTAGTCGCTGGTAAGACTCCGCAGAGTATCCACCATGCTTGATTTCACGCTCTTCAAGGCCACTTATCGTGGCTATAGCACGGTCTCGCCACTGTTCGTATGACATCTCAGTGTCCACATAAAGTACGGGAATTTGTTGACGTATAGCTACATGTAAAGATATGTTAGTAAGGAATGTACTCTTACCCATCTTAGGCCGGGCGGCCACAACATGCAATGTACCCTCAATCATACCATCTATGAGCTTATCTAAGATAGGATAACCTGTGGGTAGTCCTATCTGGTCTATACGTGTCTTTCTTCTTGACTCAATAAGTTCACGCAGACCATCAGAAAGAGCTTTGGGTTCCTGTAAGGCGTTGCTGTTAGCAGCCAAGTCCAACATGGTACCCTCTACACATCCAATGAGGTCGTCGCTCCTGAGTCCGTCTCTGGAGTTCTCCATGACAGACTGCATGTTGTTCTTTAGGTGGTGGTACAGTTGATACTTAGTACTGGCTTCAAGCACCCCTTCAAGGTGCATGTCGAGGTTGGCTTTCGTCACACTCATGTCATGAATAGACCGTATGTAGTCATAACCACCTACACTGTCTAACATACCCATAAGATGGGCCTCGCCAGCTACTGCCGTTAAATCAAACTCTTCAGCGCCCTTGTTATGAAAACTTTTGAGCAGCACTAACAGGTTAGAATGCTCTTTGTAAAGTAAATCATCGTCTGTAAGCTTCGAAGTTATCGAATAGAACGTGTCCATGTCTCGCATAGCGAAGTGTAGTAGGGCGCGCTCGTCTACAGGCCTACAAAAGGCATCTTTTACATTACTGGTTGTCAATTAGTTTTCCTCTCTTGCCGCACTGCGTAGAGTTCATTCTCTCGGCGGGTCAATTCTCTCTTAAATGTAGCTATATATTCATAAATAGTCTTGTCTATACCTTCCATGAGTGTTAGCTCACTGGAGAGGTTGTCAACAATTTGTTGGGCTGCCGCTAACATGGGAGTTGCCGCCACAATGTGCTCTTTTGCACCTGTTTTACTGCCATAAGTCTTAACATCTATCGGTTGCAACATAGTAGCTACAGAAGCTTCAATAAACTTCTTCTGCTTAACAATCTCTGCTTTGTCCTTATTTATTTGTGATTGCATATAGATAAGGTATTGGGCTAATGCTGTTGCATATTGGCTTATTTTAGCCCCGTCGGTCTGTTCTAAACGCGTCGGATCGAAGCGCCATATCTCAGACAGATAGTCATTACGGGGCTTTACTTGTTGATAAGATAATACCTCTTTGTCCATTTGTCAACCCCTTATGAAACTTCTTTGTCGTCGCTAATGTCTTCTTTTTTAGCGTAAATACCGTGGCAAAAGTAGTCAAATGCCAACTGACCTGTGGTCACATCGACAAAATGATACCAATCACTCTGCATGTCTACCTGACGACATTGTAAACTACGGTCGCAGTACTTAGGGTCACCTGTCTTGGTGCCATCCTTTAACGGAATGAAATCACAGCAGTCTTTTCCCCTCTTACATGCGTCTCTATCAGTAGGAATAAAAATATTACTCACAAAATCCTCCATTTAAAGCCTCGTCCAGCTTACGCCGGACGAGGTCTTCTGTAATTTTTTCGTTGTAGTAAAGTCTAACAAGACACAACTTGCTGTTCTCTTGTATATACTGTAGTTTCATGTTGTCGCGACGCTTTTGACCTACAAAAGTCTGTTTGTCACCGTGAAAATGCTTCACAAACTCAACATGCTGTCTACCCTGTACCTCAACGTAGACACCCAGCTCCCTGATATAATAATCAAAGAACAATCTAGTGTATTTGTACTTAACATACACTTCTTTTAGTATAGTACAAGCAGGAAACATCTTATTTAGCAAGTCATACGTGTCTTCAGCTATTTTGCTCATACACTTCTTTCAATCCTGTTAGATCTAAAATTTCTCCATAAATAGAATTGTATAGCTCATCGTTAGCTTTAATCTCGGCCAAGACATTAACTGCCCCGTTACCTATTTTCTCACCCTTGTAACTATACCAAGAGCCAGATTTGTCCAAGATGCCTAGATTCTCTGCTACTGTGAGACACTCCCACTTGGAGTCATAGCCTACCCCGTAAATAAGAGGTATAATTGCCTCTCTGAACGGTGGTGCAAGCTTGTTTTTCTTCACAGTGAACTTAGTTTGGTGGCCCACAATTACTCCGTCAGGGTCGACTATACGGCTACTTTTATATTCACCACCAGCAACAAGAATTCTACCCGTAGAGTAGAAGCTTAATGCCTCTCCACCAGTAGTAGTGGTCGGGTCACCCATCGCACCAATTTTATATCTGGTTTGATTGATGAACACCAACAAGGTGTTGGTCTGCTCAGCTACCTGAGACAGCCTGCGCATGGCTTTACTCATTAAACGCGCATGCAGACCCATAAACTCTTTACCAATCTCTGCTTCACTCTCCGCCGCTGGAATAAGTGCTGCAACACTATCTACGACAGCTATATCCGCAGCGTTGGATTTAACAATTATCTCTAATGCATCTAAATTGTCGTCACCTGTGTATGCCCTTAGATACTCTACTTCGTCTAAATTAACACCCATAGCTTCGAACAACTTAGGGTCGGCACTATGCTCTGCGTCTACATATAGGCACTTTAGACCCCTCAACTGAGCCTGAGCCATAAGACTCATGGTCAGTGTAGTTTTACCACTAGAGGGTGACCCGTAGACCTCATAAATCCTGCCCATAGCAAAACCTCCACGACCTAGAGCAACGTCTAGTCCGATGGAGCCTGTTGATATGGTAGGTAAGATAAGATTCCCCTCTGCATCAGCAATGCCTGCCTGAGAAAAGGGTGAAATTACCTCTCCATACTTCTTATTTATAGCTTTTCGTGCTATATCTAAGTTAGTAGGTTCTGCTGTCACTGCCTTCTTTACTGCTTTCTTCTTCGCCATTTTTGTTCCTCAATTTATTTTATTTTATTTTAGTTTATTTTACCAATTCGTCCAAATCGGCCCATCCTACCGGTTCCCCGGCCTCTTGCATACGTTGTAATTCATCATCAGCCAGTCTGTCACATTCCGCTTCATCTTCCTCTTCCCTTGCCAACAGGTTCATATCATTTATTAAATCAATGGCCCTGTCTACTATCCATTTCCTTGTGCTATTCACGTTAAACGACCTGATATCAGGAGGAATACGTAAGCCCAAGTACTTTTCCTTGTCAAACACTGTGAAAATTATAGTTGCCGCTTCGGCTAATGCTGCCTTACGATTGAAAGCCACGGACTCACGGCTCTCTACAAGCGCACGCATTATCATGGTTGCTTCTTTCTTGTCGTCAACACTTAAAAACCGACTGGGGTAATACTCATTTAAGACTTTACAGTAGTACTCGACCAAATCTTTAATGTTCTTTGGCTGAGCAGAAAGTTTGTAGTCAGGCCTATTAATGCGGTAACCTTTACTCTTAAGATAGGTACCACAAGCAGCCATTATACGGTCTTCTTGCTGTTTTAAAGGTATTAACCCCTTGGTTTTGTTAGCTTCAAGAACGATACTAACCAAGCTTTTTAAATGATCTTCATTAGTCTTTGTCATTTTCATAGAAATCTTTGATACTCTTGTCACCAGACCTACGCGCCACATAAAATTTATTTATGCCACTAACAGTCTGTGCAGAAGCGCAGGCCGCGCCAGAAACTGTAGCAGCAAAGGACATGGTGTTGGAGACGCTATAACCTAACTTGCCTCCAGCCTCAATGGCCACGTCAATGTTGGCGCCCATAAAGGTAAAGGTCCAGTTATCAGTCTCTTCAAGACGACCCATAGTGGCTTTCAGTTGCTTGTGCGTGAATTCTGTTGAAGAGTTCTCCTCTCCGTCAGTAATGACGACCACGAGCGCGGCATGCTCGGATTCAGGGTCCATAAGTGCTGGTACTTCCTTCTCAAGATTTGCCAGCGTAACACCCAGAGCGTCATAAAGAGCTGTCATACCCTGAACCGGGTACACGTCAAGCATCGGTACCTCAGCGATGGGTTTGTTCTTATAGACTATTTCCGTGTTGTGGTCAAACATAACCAACGTGACGTACGTCTCTTGGTCGTAAGACTCCGCACGGAGCTTAGCTATCTGCTCATTAAAATTGTTCTTCGATACCTTGGCAATATTTTCCATAGAGCCGCTGATATCAAGAACAAATATTACGTGGTTGACCATATTGCCATCCACTTGTTGTACATATGCCATATCTTATCTCCCTTCCAATGGTAGAATCAAGGCACGTTGGTCCTCAAAATTACCAGAGTCACAAATGAAATACCCACTCTCGTCTGAGAATTTAATCAGAATTTTGTCGTCCTGAATAGCCTCAACAGTCTGCTTTACAAGCAACCCATTCAAATCAATACTGAATTCACCGTCGTAGCTTATGTCAGTATCAAATCTAACTGTAGCAACATCATTCTTGAGTGTCATCTCGCCGTCTTTTATGGTAACGCTTAGCCGATTATCGTCCTCGGAGTTAAGCAGGTCTACAAAAGGAAGAATGTTGCTCATAAAGATGTCCTTGTCTACTACCAAGGTCTCCTTAAATGTACTAAATGGGGGCTCATAATCAGGGAATTCATGGCCTACTATGGTGCGGCCTATCAAAAGAGCCTCGCCAAACTTGACCAAGATTTCGTTCTCTCTAATGTCAAAGAACATCTGCTCGTCTTCGCTAAGAATTCTACGTAAATCCATAATAAATTCATAGCCAAGGAGGATCTCTCCTGATTTCTTAGTGGTGATGTTCTTAATTCTATACTCAGACACTACCACACCATTGGCGGCAGCAAATCTGACATTATCAGCATCAAATTTCACTACAACATTACGTAAACTAGCTAAATAGTGTGATTTGTCAACAGCATACAGAATCTTACTGAATGCTGTCTTAAGGATGGTTGAATTAAGAATTAGGGTGGGTTCTGTGAACTCTGGAATACCAACGATTCCGTAAGGGTCGTGCATACCTAGACGCAATTTTCCCTTAGATTTCTTACCGTTTTCATAGATATTATCAACGGTAATGAAAAGTTTGTTGTCGTCTGTTGACTTAAAACTAAATGTCTTTGCGCCTGACTCACCATCCCAAGGATAGTAAGACAGTACAAACGCTCTAACATCACTAAATACAATAGAGGTGTCTCCAACCTCTGCTACGTCGGCTTCCTTACTCTTGAAAGACAACCCAGTAGTCCCATTGTGTGAGGTAAATAGTACCCCATCTTCTTGAGCCTGAATTAAAATACGTCCTTCTGGAGTAACGGTATTAGCACGCGCAGTTACACCAAGCAGTTTAACTACCTGATGGAGATCGGCAGTTCCAATAACAAATTCCATAAATCTTCTCCTATCTAAAATAAACAAAACGGCGATGACATCTACAATATAATACAGATATTAGGTTTGTCAAGTGAAAATTGTATTATTTTTGGCTACGCTAAGAAAACACCTGCCCCGTCGTCGTAAACCACATCAAAGTCCTCACCTGTAATAGTACAAGGTAATGCAGAATCGGCGTTTGTCAAGCCCGTCTTAGAATAAATAGCCCCACTTAAGTTTAAGTAGCCGCCAGTGGAAGCTATGTAGGCGTTCAATGACGCCTCTGGGTATAGTGTTACATAATCAATGGCATTTCTTACTGCAGCATCCAAAGAACCAAATTTCCTAAGGCTGCCTATAGTCGTCCAGTTGTGTAGCTTACGTGCTGTTCTCAGCACCCCGTCAGCAGGCAAGAAAGAGGATAATTCTGCTATCCAAAGCTGTTGTTTGTCTTTCTTAAACACCACCTCACCCGAACTACTGTAGAAATAGTCGTCAACTATACCCCTAAACGCTATTTCCACATCTTCGTACGATTTAACTCTAGAATAATTTAAAGTCACAACGCGCTGCTCATTCTTATAATTTGTGAACAAATAAGGTAGCGCGTGTTCGCCCACAATAGAGGCGGACAACTCCAGAGTTTGCAATAAACCCGTTATTGTTGCTCCCAAACCTAAGTACGATTGTGCCACTGACAAGGAGACTGCTAGCCTGTCTCTAACATAATACACGGTTTGACGTATGTCAACGCTTACAGGTAATTTTTCTTTCTTTGTGGTGTGATTAGCCCAACCTATGCTGGCGCCTAAGTTAACTCCCTCACCAAAAGCTACGGCTGCTCTAATATAAGCACCTAAATTCTCAATGTAAACATTGGCAATTGAGGCACCTAGGTTTGCATGGCCGGATGCCCCACAAGGCACATTTATCATGGCACTTACTGCTGACTGTTCCATGGTGTGCACCTTCATAAGGGTGGTCATTCTTATAACTTTTGGCCTGATTGAGGCGAATAAGTCCCTAGCATTACCAACCGCTGTCAAGGAGGCTCCTAGATCTGGAGCACTTATTGCAGCTACTACGGCCGACAAATTGCTACGTCGGTGCGGATGTATCTGAGCAGGTAAAGCCCCTGCGTCACGCCCCCGTATAGGGGCAATAGACGCGTAAAGTTTGTAATAAGTGCCCGAACTAGCGATGGAAGCAGTTAAATTATAAGGATAATCAGCACCATTTAACAACGCGGGTAAATCTTTTGTGTCCCAAGCATGCATGATACCTTGCAAATCTACAGGTACTACAGGAATCAACACGGCCACCAAATCATCGAGGTATTTACACCTAATTTGTGCCGAAAGATCTCGATATACTACGCCATTTAAAAATGCGCCCAAATCATAAAATACTTCTCGTCCATAACCTTTTATCTTCGCTGCTAAATTCTTCCAACCAACCACGCCTGTAACATTGGCAGTCAGATCACGAGCCCATATAGTGTTTATAGACGCACTCAAGGTGGGCCCGAACCACGCATATATGTTGGCCGATAGATGGCTCTCTGGCCAAGTTTTAATACTAGCAGATAAGTCAATCCCCTTCACAGAGTTGATATAGGCAGTTAGATCTCTGTACTCAACACCGCCGATTATAGCCTGTAAATCTTTTTGGTGCCAATTATATATTATAGCTGGCAAATCTGCTGACACATGCTGTCGTACATTTAAATAGGTCTTTAAATCTCGTGGGCTATGTGCGTCTATAAAGCCCTGTAGATCACGCTGCTCAACACCAAACAAACTGGCAGGTAAATTTACGTCTATCTTGGCTCTAGAGGCAATTATAGCAGGCAAATTTACTGGCTGATGTAGTTGTATTTCTGACGTTAAAAAGTCTTCTTGCCAACCATGCACGAAAGTAGGTAAATCCCTATAAACTTCGTGCCATGCACGGAGGCTGGCCCTAACAACACCTGCTTCATGTGTAGTTATAGAAGCAGACAAGAAACGTTCGTCAAAACCAAAAACAACTGCAGACAAATCTCTAGCTGTTATCTGTTTAACTGCTACATAAGCTGACAAGTTGCTTGGTGAATGCACATTAACCTCAGCAGATAAGAAACCTTCTTGCCAACTGTGGATAAGTGCAGGTAAATCTCTAGGGGCAGCGTAACGCCAAGCTCGCAACAAAATTCCTAAGTCCCTAGGGGAATGGCCACCCACTGAAGCGGTAAGATCTAGGTCCTGCCAGCCGTGTATATTAGCTGTCAAATCCTGTATTGCACCATAATTCCAAGCACGTAAAATTATACCTAAATTACCTGCGGGGTGACCTCCCGCAGAGGCGCCTAAATCCGACGCCTGCCAGCCATAAGTGCTGGCCGGTAAATTTTGTTGTGCTTCGCGTACCCAACCGCGTATAGAACTATACAATGGTGGTGGGGGCCCAACATAAATTAATGCGGGCAAGTTTACGGGGGCATGTAGACCCACACTTGCAGGTAAGCCCTCGCTTGTCCAAACCTGTATAACGGCAGACAGATCTCTACTTTCTTGGTGCCAAGCACGGGCAGACGCCCTTAAGTCACTTGGTGGGTGAGTGCTTATTTGTGCCGACAAGTCTCGTGTCATGTAAGCATGCATATAGCCGCCTAAGTCAGCACTATCAGTATCCCAAACTCTTAGCACAACACCTAAATTACGTGGTGAGTGGGTGCCTATAGTTGCAGGCAGCACAAGTCCCTGCAAACCCTTAATGACTGCACCTAAATCGCTTTGTTCCTCTAAGAACCAACTTCGTAATATAACACCCAAGTTACCAGCTCTATGAGCACCTATTTGTGCAGACAAATCTGCTGCTTGATAACCAAATGTGCTGGCCGTTAAGTCTCGTTGTAGACCCCGTGTCCAAGGCCTGACACTCGCTTGCAAGTTGCTGGGTGTGTGGCCGCCTACAGAAGCGAACAAATCCACTGGTAAATGTGTTCCTATAGCGGCTGTTAGATCTTCTGGTGGGTGTGTGCCAACAACAGCCCCTAATTGTGCTTGAGACGACGCGTAACCGCGTATATTGGCACTTAGGTCTCTTGTGGCGCCCATCACCCATGCACGCAAGCGCATGCCTAAATTCGCGGGCTGATGGCCCCCTACGGAGGCTTCCAAACTGCTGAGAGTCATACCCCTGATGATACCACCAAGGTCTAATGTACCACTCTGTACACCAACCAAAGACATAGTTAAATTTCTGGGGTAATGTGTAGCAACGTTACCAGTCAAATTTCCTGTGCCGTGATACAGTTCGCCTATTAATTCTGCAGGTAAGTCTTCGGGTATGGCGAGCCCGCCGCCTCCGATGCGAGCAGTCAAATTACCGGCAGTATGACCACCGACAGAAGCTTCCAAACCCACTGGTGTATGTGTGGCTATAGTCGCAGCTAAATTAAAAGAGGAACTGTACCAATTACGTATTGTAGCTGGGAGATTAACTGATCCATGCCTAAATGGTGTTAAAATACCACCTAAATTGCCAGCAAGATGTCCACCAACAAGTGCTGGTAGATTGCCGGGCACATGTGTGCCTATTTGTGCAGGCAAGTCTGCAACCCTCTCATAAGAAGGTCTGATTGTTGCGCCTAAATCTGTTGAACCAGAGGCCCAAACACGGACCATGGCTCCTAAATTACTTGGTGAATGTGCGGCTATTAATGCCTGTAAGTCTCTAGGTGCGTGAGCACCCATCTCTGCCGGAAAGTCGTCAGAAGTTTCATGTATGGGGCGAACTATAGCACCTAAATTAGCTATAACACCGCTATTCCAGCCCCTAATGGTGGCGTCCAAAAAGTCTACTCTTGTGTGTTCTACATCTACATAGGCACCTAAGTTTCCCGTGCCATGGAATAACACGCCAGTGATATCAGCAGGTAAATCTACCGGTATATGGGCCCCCATGAGGCCGCGTAAGTCATTACTCATTTGTAGTATGTCAGGTAAACCAACAATTTCAGCGGCTAAATCTCTAATACCACCATAGACACAACGCCCTTTTAGTATCTGAACGCCATACTTACCGTAGCCCACTATATAACTAGGGCAATGCTTTAAATACGTGTATGTGTAGTCTTGATATGGGGAGGCTGTCTGGGTGGCATTAATGGTTGCTCCCATAGTAGCTGTCTGGGTGTACGTAGGTCTAGCACCAAAAGTAAACACCACATCGCCGAAGCTAGTAGCACCATATCCGGTGTTACCAAACTTTAATATAAGGTTACGCATTTCATCTGGTGTATATGCCATGCTGTCTCCTTAAGGTATTAACCAATCGGCTATTTGGGCATTTCTATTTGAAGCATCCCTTAGTGCTATTGCATAGTGGTAGTCATTGTAGTCTGTTTCAATTGTGAAGGTTCCGCTAACTGTCGAAGATACATCCTCGCCGATCATCTCACCTGTGTCTCTTAGATATAAACGCACAGGCACCCCGGAAGCTGGTACATCATCTATGGTTACGTATCCTCCACACAAAAACTTGTTAGTAAAGGTGTAAGTTGCACTTGTGTCATTGAATCCTGACGCGGTAGCTGTTACATACCAATCATAATCGGTTCCTGATGGTGTAGGCACAGTTCTTGTTACCTGAGAACCGTTTACAGCCCCCGAAACTGTAGAGCCTATCTGAACCCCGAGGCTTGTATAAAAAGAAGCATCATAAGCGTATGAGGGTTCTGAGCCAGAAACTGAAACATTTATATACAAAGGCTCGGTTGTACCATACACCGTGGTTGAGTCGGGGGAAACACTTGAAAAAATAAAATTAGCAAAGTCGAACTGGTCAGTAAATGTTACCAAGTTATTCCAATTAGATTCGTAAGTAGCCTTAGCCCATACATCCGACCTTGTAGAACTCGATAGTCTGACCTCGTCTATAACACCATCATAATAAATATCAGACGACCTCATAGAACCAAAACTTAAACCACCTGTCACACTATTTACACCAGTACTATCGCCTATAGTATCTAATAAATCTCCGTTTTTATAGACTTTCCAAGTACTGCCTCCTCCTCTTGTTACACTTATTTCATAGTCAGTGTCAATGTAGCTTGTTGTAGAAGTGTTAACCCACTGGTGCCAAGTCCCGCCGACTGCTTCCCTACCAGCAAAAGATATACTAGTAGAACGCAAACCAAAATGCCACCTATGAGTATCATCTTGGTGATGATCCACAATTCCATATTTACTTGGGTCGCCTAAAGTTCCTACCTTTACCAAAGCAGATAAAGTAAAATCACCTGTTCCCTCTACACAATCAAAGGCGCTGCTGTCGCCTACATTTATATAGTCATCACTGCCATCAAAATCTAATGCTTTTCCAACCTTGCCGTCTATTAAATCATCATTAGTCATAGAACCAAGTGTAGCACCATCATTGCTATTAGAGGTAGAATCCAATATACTGCCAGTAGGACTTTGTTCCATATGCCATACACCAGCAAAATTACTGTCCCAAACCTTTCTTGCTGCTACCTCACCAGTGTCTCCAATATATTTAGGGATGAGAACTCCAGAATATCTATGTACTTTACCATCTGCGTCCAGATTGCTATCAACAACAAAAAATTTAGAGACATCAGCTATAGTACAAAATCCTGAAGAGAGCGACACTTCAGAGGTTGTGTCCACAATTAAACCTTCATATACACGACTTGAAAGGTCCCAAGGGGTGCTTAATGTATATTGATAAATCTTTTGACCGGACATTCTAAACAATAAAACACCATCGTCCGATAAACAAATTACATTTCCGTAAGTGCTTACAAGAGACGCCGTAGTAACATCCCATGGATTGGACAAACTATAAACATCCCCAGCCACAATCATCTTGTTGCCGGTTGAATTAAAAGACAACCCCTGCCCCCCACCTCCGGTGTAAGAAGATTGAAAAGAAGTAGAAGTAACGGACCAAGGTGTGGAAGCTGTGTACTGATGAACATAGTAACTATTGTTACCTGTTACATACATTTTTGTACCATCAGTTTTCCAAGCTATACCATAAACAACAGTGTCTTGGCTGCCGACTGCCTTTAGCCCCACATAACTGGCCGTAGTAACATCCCAAGCGGTAGAAAGTGTGTACTCATATACACTATCAGCGTATGAGCCGCTGGTGTACATCTTTGTACCATTAGGGCTCATGTACACACATGTATTTCTTCTATTAGGTGAATTTACATTAGATGCGTGAGTAAAACTATAGTTACCATAAACCAAAGTACCACTACTGGTGCCGTCATAGTAAAGAGTCAACTCCGTATCCGTTCCAGACGATACAGTAGGTATCTTCGTCCACAAAGATGCTGTTTGATTTGTGTCATCCCAGTATGCTATTTCTGTATACAATTTGTTATCATTGACGTCAGTTATTACAAGTTGTTTTCTATTAGCAGTACTTGTTAGTGCCGGGCCGTAAGGAACCTCAAAATCTGAAGTCCATTTAGCAGTACCCTTTACTATCTCTATCTCTGCCATATAGCCTTTTAAATACTCACCAGCATAAGCACTCTTACCTATAATTAATGGTTGTCCACAATCCACTAAAATGTCGCCGGTACAATCATGCCCTGCCCCAATCTCCACACCATCAATATAGGCATGTATGGTGTTACCATCTCTAACTATTGTTACATAGTACCAAGAGCCAGTAGACGCGGTCCATGAAGGATAATACTCATCTGTCCAACCCCCTGTAGAAGTAGCATACTTAAACTCCAAAGCATTGGAAACATTATTATATCCCAAATGCCAGCCCCTATCGGAGTTGTCAGATGTGCGCTGACACATGAAAGTATCATAGTTATACATTGTATGAAAATTTACCCAAAGACTTATAGTAAAATCACCAGAATCAAAATGCCAAGCAGGGCTGTCCGGTACAGACAGGTAGTGACTGTCTGAACCAAAAAAATAATAATAACCCTTCATAGTATTGTTAGATAATGAGTAACATATAATATCATCAGTATGAGTTATGCTGTGTTTGTAGTCTGATCTATCACCATAGAAATGAAGAAGAAGTTTTGTGTATTCATCAGGTATGTAAGGCTCTGTGGGTGGAGTAAAAGCGGATGTCCACCGGGCTATTCCTCTTGATATACGAAGCTCGGACATGTAGCCATTTAAATAATAGTTGTAGCCACTTCCGTATACATTGGCTCCTACTTTAAGTGGAACCGTATTAGTATTCATAGAAGTCTGGGCACCTTCACCCACTATCTGACCATTAACAAATAGATAAGCGTAGCTACTTTCTCTGGTCACCGCCACATGATACCAAGTATCCAAACTAAAAGTATAGCTTCCAGAAATCTCTGATACTGCCGCATCACCAAAACCAATTGTGTCTAAAGTACTTGGCGAAGTTCCTCCAGAAATAGCAAAAGACAGCCCCCTACTGCCTTGTGCATCCTTACACACAAGCATGAAGACGTAATAACCATTATTGTTAACGGGCCAATCAGCAAACTTAACCCAACAATCTACAGACATATCGTCCGTGCCAAAATCAAAATCTGCGTGGTTTGCTGCAGTTAAATAATCGCCAGCACCATCAAAATACATATTGCCTGTAAGACCACTTAGAGTAGTATTACTATATAAACTAGGATTACCATTAGTAGTTATAGAATGATAAGAATCAGAAGAATCCATAGCTGTCTGAAAAAGAAAGGAGGTGCCAGAAGCCACAGGCTCTGTAAGTTTATCAAATACATCAGCAGTATCGAACCCGGTTATACCTGTTCCAGAGGACAAAGTTATGTTGACAGGAAAATCTGTAAGATCTCCCTCTATCTTTGAACCATCTATTGTAAGTTTTAATTTTTGATCTTCATTCCATCCTGATAGAGCCATGCTATACCCCCACCACATTGATATCTACTATGTCATCTTGCTCAAGGACCTCGTCTCTTGCCCCCGCATGCGTTTGTGTGTAGTGGTCGACTACACTTTTGAACTGTAAATCTATTACATTTAGAGAGTCTGCTGTTGCTATGTACATCTTACCCGTATCTGTGCCCGCGTCAACATCAGCCCATATCGAAGTAAAGATATTACTGGCCGCCAGAGCAATATAAAATGAGGGGAATTCTACACCAAAATTAAAGCTGTAAGAGCTAGGGTCATATCCAGCCTCTGTAAAATCAAAATCATCGGGCGGACCAGTGAGTTCGGCGGGGGCCGGAAAAGTAAAGTTGTTGCCGGTCGCAGAATAGCCGCCAGTTTGAAAATCAAAATTAGACATTACTCTTCTCCTTTGTGAACTAATCTGTCAGCTATTAAAGCATTGTATGTGTCGCCTGCATCGTCATCCAGAGCCACAACGAAGTGGTGCCCACTTACAGTAGTAGTTACGTAGTAATAGCCATCCGATGCATTGGACGTTGTGGTAGCTCTTAAAGTGCCAGTTGTCCTATCATATAAATGAACTGTTCTGGCCACAGGTCGCTGGTCTTCCGTAACATAACCAAAGTAATAGTAAGTGTGGTCTGCCACTACCGGCATGGACGTGGCTGCGCCAAATGTTAATAAAGTATTCCAATTAGAATTATATGTAGCCTTAAGCCACTCATCTGACCGGGACACGTTAGACACTCTAACCTCATCTATAGTTCCACCATAATTTCTTAAGTTAGCATTATAACCGTTACCTCTGTTACCAACATTGAAATAAGAACCCCAACTAGTGGTTGCGGCATAGGTATCTGAATCCTTTAAGCTATTGTTAATAAATAGCTTCTGTAAAGAGTTACTCTGGTTATAAGCACAAGCTACGTAATGATTCTCCCCAATAGTCATGTTTCCTGTTTGTAAACCATTTGATGCTGTGTCTATCCAATAAGTTAAACTTGCTGAAGAGCCCTCTAAAGAAGGTGACCCAGTAGCATCGTGGGACTCAAAAGCATGGACGGCACCCTCACTCGTAGGGATAAGTATCATTTCAACAGTAAAAGTGTCTGCGCCGCTAAATTCAGTAGTAGGGAAAGTAATTTTGTCCGCCGCATCGGGGAAACTTTTGGCATCTGTAATCTTACCAACGGTATCGTTAGCACCAGTATTAGTACCATCGTTACCGTACGCACTGTCTGCTAAGTCATTGTGCATATGGCACACTAACTTATAGCCATTGTCCCACACCGTTTTAGAAATAGTATCTCCTATGTTACCTACATTGGTGTTGTCAATCTGGTTCTTGTCATAATACAAATAGAAATCTGTGTCTCTATTGTCATATATAAGAGGTGCTTTAGTCCATAACCAGGCTTGTTCGTTTAAGGCGTCCCACTTTTCTATTTCTACAGGACACTGGGTAGTCCCGTCTTCAGTAGTAATGGCTATTTTCTTTCTATTTATATCATGGTCATAGACATACCCATCTGCCGTAACTTCAAAATTATCGTATTCTATCACACCAGCAGGGTAACTACCAGTATAATTCTCCGCATAAAATTGGAACGTAACGTCACCAACGGCATTCAATCTGTTACTCACCCTATGTAATGTCCAAGAAGACCCTCCCCAATAATAGGTTGTCCAGATGCTGCCTACTCTGGTTATACGTAATTTAGTAGAGGGCGTGACCGACCCCCCAGTATACTCGCCCACATAAGAGGCGTCCTTTAACGACTGACTCTCAAACACCCAACTACCATTATATTGGTGGTAAAGGTAATAGCTTTGAGACTCAGAAGGACAAGTAGCCTTAAGAAAAGTATAAAACGTAGTTTGGGTTACACTACCTATAAGATTCCAATCTACTCTTACATCAAAATCACCACTAACAAAATAGTTAGTCTGAAAGGTTGCTCTATCTTTTGCTCCACCAACTATCGAGATACGCATTCTGTTATTATTTATAACCGGTTCCCCACTGAGCCTTTCACCAGAAACAGCCCACAAGTTATAATCAGGAAGGTCGCCGTTGTTGCCGGTAAAATAATCATTTATTCCGGTGACAGTAGTTGATAACTCATTAAATACGTCAGTGACATCTTCATTTGTTATACCAGTACCAGAAGCAAGAGTAACTAACATAGGAAAATCTTTAAGCACACCGTCTACCTTTGTATGGTCTACTGTAAGCTTTATTCTTTTGGTCCAATCTCCAAGCCAAGAAGCTGCTGGAACGTCCTCTATAATAAGTAAGTCATCAAAATTAGAATAATATGTGGTCTTTATCCAACTGTCACTTCTACTCGTCTCTGACAAAGTAGTTTCGTCTAAACCACCATCCATCCAAAAGCTTCCCCCTGACCCATAATTAGCACCCAAAACCTGCCTACCATCAATAACCGGAGATGTGTCTAACATATTTGTAGTACAAGACATGCTCTCAACTAAATTTCCATTATGATACAATTTAAGATTTGCCCCATTACGAGTCAATGTATACATCTCATACTCAGAGCTGTTGCTCATGGTGTAACTAAAATCATGTTGGGAATCATCAGGTAAATAAACTCTTACAGTCCCATCGGTTTGGCTATAAGTACCAAAATTCAATTGATGATAGCCAGGAGAGTATTCAGTAGCAGAAAATAATGTC
>Ga0164313_10002320_pt1 | contig 17078 bp, 16 predicted proteins | sample GuaBasSedimGuay4_FD_113735 | JGI IMG/M metagenome (GOLD analysis project Ga0164313, IMG submission 113735) | Subseafloor sediment microbial communities from Guaymas Basin, Gulf of California, Mexico - Guay4, Core 4569-4, 0-3 cm | ecosystem: Environmental > Aquatic > Marine > Hydrothermal vents...
AGCCGAATGATTCAAGGTCGACAGTTCCCCCATCACTGAAAACAACGCCTTCGGACTCCAGCATTCTGCTCTGTGCCGTGCATTCTTCTCCATGGCTTCTGACGCTTATCCTTCCCCTGCTGTTAATGACCCTGTGCCATGGCACATCGCTATCGGAAGAAACAGATGACATTGCATAGCCGACGTTCCGGGCGGAGCATCTTCCCGCTATCCTTGCTATCTGTCCATAGGTTGCTACCTTGCCCGGAGGAACCATGTTCACTACCGAATATATCCTGCAGTACATGGACTCTTTCATAACCTGTGGACTCCTGCAGCATTCCGAAAGCGCTGCCTGTCCCTCTTGCTTATTTCCGAAGAGAATTCCAGTCTTGTCCCTCCTGGTGAACTGCAGCCCCATATCCATCCTGAAGGTATTCTATTCTTCCGGGCAATCTCCGTGCAGTCCCCCAGAAATGAAGTTGTGAGTTTACCATTCGCGAGGCAGGCTTCCCCGCTCTTTATTCTTACGGTGAATAGAGGGGGAAAGAGTTTTCTGTAGAGGATTTTCAAGTATGACACTTCCTGGAACCTCCCGAGTGAACATTGATTTTCTTCAAAAGGATTCATGGGCTTAAGTTCACACTTGCAGAATCATATCAGTATACAATATAGTCAATACTCAGCAGTACTGCTTACACAGGACCCACAGGAGGAATATGTCGAAGAATAATCGATCCACGAAGCCCTTCAGTGAGTCTGATGTGCTTCTGCAGGCATTCCTTGACCATTTTCCGGGGGCAGCCTTCGTAAGGGACAGCCATTCGAAGTACCTTCACGTGAACAGATATTTCACGGATGCCTTTGGTCCGGAAGAAAAATGGGTTGGCAAGACTCCGGATCTTCTGTTTCCAGATGATTACGCCCGCGGGATGATAGAGGATGATAAGAAAACACTGGCAGACGGATGCAATATCTATGAGAAGAAGTTGCAGCTCCATAATGGTAGGGAATTCACCTTTGAGATACACTCCTTCCGGATCGACAGGGAGGGTCGCGAACCCATGATAGGCGGCATCGCAGTAGATATAACCGACTGGCATAATTCTAAAGAGGCTCTCAGGGAAAGCGAAGAAAGATACCGGGTTGTTTTTCAGAACACAGGTACTGCAACAGCCATTGTGAACAACGATTTGACAATACTGCTCGTAAACAGGGGATTTGAGAGATTGTCCGGCTATTCTGCCGATGAGATCTGCGGAAAGATGAAATGGACGGAATTCGTTGCTCCTGCCGACCTTAAGAAAATGCTGAAGCACCATACAGAAAACGGCAGCAGGGAGAGATCTTTACCGAATGAGTACGAGTTTCAGATGATCGATAGAAATAACAACCTGAAGGATGTACATCTGAATGTGGATCTGATCCCGGGAACCACTACCAGCATATGTTCCTTCCTTGACATTACCGAACTGAAGAATACTCAGCAGAAGCTTCACCAGAGCGTCAGGAACATGGAAAGCCTTCTAAGAACAATGCCTGATATGATGTTTGTATTCACGCGCGATGGTGCATACGTGGATTTCTGGGTCGAGGACGATAGCGCACTGGCTCTCCCTTCAGACACGATAATAGGAAGCAATCTATCTGAACTCGGCTTTGAACAGGAAAAACTCCAGGAAGTACTGAACTGTCTGAAAATGGCACTTGAAACCGGGGAAGTACAGTCGGTGGAATACGAGCTTGATGTTGGGTCGGGGCATGGATTCTTTGAAGCAAGGCTGGCTCCATACGACCGCGAAAGTGTTATAGCGGTTGTGCGAGATATTACAGCTCGGAGAAACGCTGAGAACGAGCGGTTTGAACTGCAGGCAAGGATTCAGCATACACAGAAACTGGAAAGTCTGGGGGTTCTTGCAGGCGGCATAGCCCATGATTTCAACAATATCCTTATGGCTATTCTGGGGAATGCCGATCTTGCACTTATGGCTATTCCTGAAACCAGCCCTGCAAAGGGTTCTCTGAATAACATCGTCAATGCTGCTACTACCGCAGCTGATCTCGCTAGACAGATGCTTGCCTATTCAGGAAGAAGTGATTTCGAAATACTGCCTCTTGACCTGAACAGGATCGTTATCGAACTCACACACCTCCTGGAAGTGAGTATCTCAAAGAAGGCAGTTCTCAAATTCAGGCTTGCGGATAAGCTGCCTCAGATAATGGCGGATGCCGCTCAGATAAGGCAGATCCTCATGAACCTTATTACCAACGCTTCTGAATCCATAGCCTCTGTGAGCGGAGTGATCTCAATAACAACGGGAGCGCTTTATTGTGATTCCGCATATCTTCAAACCACCGAACTTTCTTCTGAGATATGTGAGGATATGTATGTCTACGTTGAAGTGTCTGATACGGGTTGCGGTATGGACAGGTCGATCAAGACACAGCTCTTCGAACCTTTCTTCACTACAAAACAAGCTGGAAGAGGGCTGGGTTTGTCATCCGTTCTCGGAATAATACGGAGTCATAAAGGAGCAATAAAAGTCTACAGCGAACCGGGTGAGGGGACAACAGTCAAGGTTCTTTTCCCGGTTTATCCCGGACCTGATCCGGATAATCTCCATTCCGGTGAAGGGGCTACAGAAGAGATGTGGACTGGAAAGGGAACTGTCCTGTTTGCCGATGATGAGGATACAGTACTTGCTGTAGGACGAAATATGCTTGAGCATCTTGGATTTGAAGTTATTTCGGCTGAAGATGGTCTGCAGGCGGTTGATCTATTCAGGAAGAACGCGGAGGATATAGTGCTGGTAGTTCTGGATCTGACTATGCCGCACCTAAGCGGTGACGAAGTGTATCGTGAGATCCGGCGTATTCGTACCGATATCCCGGATATCATTTCCAGCGGTTTCAGCAGGAAGGACGTAATGCACAGGTTCGCCGGCAAGAAACTCGCAGGTTTCCTTCAGAAACCTTACCGGTTGCAGGACATCTCAACTGTAATAAAGGATGTTCTTACGGTAACGGACGACAGCTCATCAGAATAACCCGATCATCTTGGCCGCCATTACAAGAATCGCTGCTACCAGAATTATTTTTATCCATCTGTCGCCTTTCCTGATAGCAAAAGTTGAGCCGAACCATCCGCCTATGGATGTCCCGGCTGCAAGGACTAAAGCTGGAAACCAGCGGATCTCTCCATTGAGAAGAAAAACCAGTATTGATGGAATAAGATAGGCTGCAATGATTATGATCTTCAGACTATTTGTTTTAACGAGTGAAAGTCCTCCGATGATCGAAAGCGAACAGATCACGAGATAACCGGTCCCGGCCTGGATGAAACCGCCGTAGATGCCTATGAAAAAAAACATGAATACCTGAAGAACGGGATGCCGTAGCTGTTCGGATATATGCTCAGCGCACTTCTTCCTGTTCGTGTGGAGGATTACGACAAGCGCAAGAACCATGATGACCGAAAGGATGGTACGAAAGACGTTTTCGGGTACGTCCAATGCTATCATCGATCCTATGACAGCACCTGCCATGGCTGATAATCCCAGCTTGATTCCCTGCCTTATATCCCTGAATCCGTGTCTTCTGAAGTTCCGTGCGGCAATAACATTCTGCAGCAGTATAGCCACCCTGTTCGAAGCGTTTGCAGCGGTTGCAGGCAGGCCTCCCAGTATTATCAGAAGAGGTATTGTCAGAAATGAACCGCCGCCGGCGTTGACATTCACAAATCCAGCGGCGATACCTGCCAGGAAAAGTAATATTGCGTTAACTGGGGTCATTCCATATTATCTTTCGTAGGGGTTTAAGTACCGACACTAACAGGGGCAAAGGATTGCGCCAAGGCTTCAGAAGGAGGAGTAATGTTCAGAATTAGTATTGTACTTATCTCTCTTGCGGTTTTTACTCTGATTCTATCATGCGGAGCAGAAGTACCCGCCGGCCCGGAGGAGATTGCGGAAAGAATGTTCGAAGCAGCACAGGCCCGTGATTACGATAAAATGTACACCTTCATGGCACCGGAAATGCAGGACGAGATCAGTGAAGCAGCCCTTGCCGAGATAGAGATCGTATCGTACTCAATAGGTGAGATTGAATACTCTGAGGACAGTACAGAGGTGGAATTGGAGTACTCTATTACGATAAAGGAAATTATGTCTGGAGAAACGGACACAGATGATGATGATATGGACCTGGAGCTTGATTCGAATGGGGAATGGATAATAGTCGATATGTAGCAGGCTCTAAAAGCCTGTGAAAAGGGAAAAATCATGCCCATTGCAGTATATTTTATTTTAGCTTCGCTGATTCTCGCTGCCGGTCTTGTATTTCTGCTTCGAGGGCTCCTTAAGGCCGCTATGGCGGAGGTAAATTCCAGGTACCCTGAACATGTCCGTGTTCTTACCTCCCCTATGGCGAACCTTTTCGGGATTCAATCCGGAGGAATGAAACAGATAAGAGGTAACGGAATTCTTCTGCTGACCAGTTCACAGCTTTACTTCAGGATGCTTCTGCCCCGAAGAGAACTTCTTGTACCTCTTGGCAGTATTACATCTGTTGAGACTCCTAAGAGTTTTCTTGGGAAAACCAAGGGAAGAAAACTTCTGAAAATTGATTTCAGGAATGATGTCGGGGATACGGATTCCGCTGCCTGGCTGGTTCCGGACCTTGAAAAATGGGTTGAAACCATAAGAGGACAGGCAGAGCTTAACTGACAGCCGCTTTTTCTTCCTTTGGCGCTTCGATCAACTCCATTTTTTCAAGTCTGAGAGTTATCGCGTAGGTGCTTCTTTTAAGAAGGAGAGCGATCTCGTCCCGTTCTGTACCTTTGCTGAATTCATCGCGGAGGATATCCTCTTCTTCCTCCGTCCAGGTTTTTCCGCTGCGTTCGTACTTGCCAGATGAACCGTCCTGAGGCAGCTCGCCTCTTTTATCGACTGCCAGCTTAAGATCTTCCGATGCCTTTGCTATCATGCTGCCTATTTCTTCAAGATTCTCTTCAAAGAGGAATATCCTGTTCTGGTCGAAACCGGAATCTGAGATTCTGCGTGATTCCGTTATGGAGATGTAGAACCTGTCGTTAACCGCCTGTCTTAAATCTATGAAGAAAGTTGTTCTTCCAGCCGTTACCCTTCCGCTGAACAGTGAGGTGTTTTCTGAACTCATCTCTGTTTCTCCTTTCCGTCAAAGTAAACAATCGTTCACCATTAGTGTCCGCTTTTTGATGGGACTTGTCAATACCTCCCTGGTTTAAGTACTTTCATTTATCAGGAAGGGACAGGGTGATTCATGAACGAAACTGCTAAATTCTTACCGGTTACAAGGAAGGAAATGGAATCTCTGGGATGGGATTCCTGTGATATCATTCTGGTTACCGGGGATGCATACGTTGATCATCCTTCCTTCGGGGCGGCTCTCATAGGCAGATACCTCGAGAGTATGGGATACAGAGTGGGAGTTATTCCACAGCCGGATATCCGATCAACTGAAGATTTCCTGCGGCTGGGTACCCCGGAGCTCTTCGTCGGAATAACGTCCGGTGCCATGGACTCGATGGTGAATCACTACACATCCCTGAACAGGATCCGATCCAACGATGCTTATTCTGAAGGTGGAAAGCCCGGGAAAAGGCCTGACCGGGCACTGCTGAAATATGTTAATCTCGCTCAGAGATGTATGCCTGGAGTTCCCATTGTAATCGGGGGTATAGAGGCCAGCCTGAGACGGCTCAGCCATTACGATTACTGGAGTGACAGGGTCCGGAAATCGATCCTGCTCGACACCAAAGCGGATATACTTGTTTACGGAATGGGTGAGAGGGCAGTCGGCTCCATTGCTGATGCCCTTTCTTCAGGTAAAGATATTCATGGAATCAGGGGTACCGCAGTCTACACAAGTATTAAATCTCTTGGAGCCATGGATACCGGACAGTGTATAGAACTGCCTTCTCATGAGGAGGTATCCGGCAGTTCCGAGGCGTTCATGGAAATGACGAAGATGCTGGAAAGTGAGATCAGTCCCTTCTCCGGAACCACACTTATTCAGAGAGCCGACAGCCGTGCGGTTATTGTTTATCCCCCTCAGTTTCCACTAAGCACAGAGGAGATGGACAGGGTATATGAACTCCCATATTCGCGGGAACCCCATCCGGTTTACACTGATGATATCCCCGCGTTCAGTATGATACAGAATTCAATTACAGTAGTCCGTGGATGTGCGGGGGGCTGCAGTTTCTGTGCCCTGGGGCTGCACCAGGGGAAGCTGATAAGCAGCAGGAGTCTGCCTTCTGTCGTTCGGGAAGTTGAGACGCTGACAGGCAAAAGGTACTTCGCCCGAACGGTCAGCGACCTTGGCGGACCCACTGCGAATCTTTACGGTCTCGGTTGTGCAGGCGGTACAGTACTCGAGAAATGCAGAAGATACTCATGCCTCTATCCTGACATCTGCGAGAATTTCAAGACTGATCATGAGTCCTATATCGAGCTTCTGGATGCCGTCGCTGAGATAAATGGTGTGCGGAATGTCTTTGTATCCAGCGGTATACGGTACGATGTAGCTCTTCGGGATACGGGTTTCATAAAGAAGCTGGTCAGGGATAATGTGTCAGGATACCTGAAGATCGCTCCGGAACATTTCGCGCCCGAAGTACTGGAACTGATGAGAAAACCTTCCCCCGATCTCTGGAGACGATTCAAGGATATCTTTGAGCGGACCTCAAGAGAAGCAGGCAGGGAACAGTACATTGAACCTTACATACTTGTGGCTTTCCCGGGTTGCGATTTGAACGATATGTATAAGGCTGCAGATGAGTTAAGACAGCAGAACATGCGGCCGGAAAAATCCCAGATATTCCTACCCACACCAATGACCATGGCAACAGCAATGTATTATACCGGCATCAGTCCTGACACCGGCCTGCAGATCTATGTGGCTTCCAAACCTTCGCACAAAAGACGTCAGCTCGAAGTTCTGCCCGGGCATGCAAAGGAGAAAAGGAGAAAATAGGTTACGGAGACACTTTATATTCGATTACTTCTATAAGCATTTGAAATATCACTTCAATTATTTATCGAGCATTTCCGCGAGATCAGAAGATCGCGTATATGAAAGGCGCGAGCGCTGAACCCTGCGAAAGCACAATGATAAGACTAAGCAGTAGCAGTACTGTTATTATCGGAACCAGCCACCATTTTTTCCTTGTCCGCAGGAATCCCCAGATATCTTTGATACGTCCCATTATTTATCCTATCTCAGTATTGTTTTTCCGGTCTGCTGCACGGGCCTTCGGGATCGACATCTACCCAGTATGTCTTCATCCCTCTTGTGAAACCGAGCTGCAGTGGTTTTTTTCCCAGAAGACGCATGATCAGTCCTGTGGGGATAACTGCCAGTATGTAAACGAGAGTGAGAAGTACTCTTGTCATGATGTAGCTCATAACGGAAGCAAGCTTCATCCATAGCTTCTCAATCGGAAACAGCAGCCCCGGGTACAGGAGAGCTGATAGAAGAAAGAAACCGGACAAACCTGCCGTCCATGGAAGTAGAGAGCTATTCCTGAAAAAAAGCAGTACACATAATACCGCAAAAGCTCCCGCCATTATCAAACCGAATTTTCTTAACTCCGCTCTGCTTTTTACTTCGGATTTTTTTCTTCTTTCCGAGTGATTCTCATCCTCCGGCTCGAGATGGGGCTGTTCCTCTTTTTTCAGAAGGCAGTTTCCAAGCGCAAGAATGTCCATCTCCGTCCGCATAAAGCAGAGGTATGCATCCTGAGGTGTACATACTATCGGTTCACCTCTGACATTGAAGCTTGTGTTGATAACTATGCCGTATCCTGTCTTTTTCTTGAAACTTGAGATCAGCCCGTGGTAGCGGGGGTTATCCGCAGCGCTTACTGTCTGGAGACGGGATGAATAATCAACATGCGTTATCGCTGGAATGTCCGATCTTGGGATTTTGAGTTTTTCCATTCCGAACAGTTTCTCCTCCTCTTCGGACAGCTCTTTTCGATGACTTGTGCGCACCGGAGTGACCAGAAGCATATAGGGGCTTGCTCTGTCTGTATCGAAGAATTCCTCCAGATCTTCCAGGAGAACAGATGGTGCGAACGGCCGGAAGGACTCCCTGTATTTTATCTTAAGATTGATGATGGACTGCATCGATTCACTTCTGGCATCTCCGATTATCGATCTGTTACCAAGGGCTCTCGGGCCGAACTCCATCCTGCCGGCATACCAGCCTATCACCCTGCCGGCGGCGATATCCCCGGAGACCGTATCGAAAAGATCTGCTTCATCCATCTTCGCGTAAGGATACCCGGCATCTGCAAGCCAGCTTTCTATTTCACTGTCACTCCAGCCGGGTCCGAGGTAGGATCCCTGCTGCAGATCATGAATACCGTCGACATCACGCTGGTTTCCAAGCATCTGGTGCCAGATGAACAGAGCTGCACCAAGACTGCCCCCGGCATCTCCCGCAGCAGGCTGTATCCAGATATCATCGAAGATACGCTCTCTAAGTACCTTTCCGTTTGCAACGCAGTTGAGGGCGACACCGCCGGCGAGGCAGAGGTTACGTTGTCCGGTCTCCCGCCTGACATACCTTGCCGTTCTGAGCACGATCTCCTCTGTCACTGCCTGAACGGATGCAGCAAGGTCCATATCACGCTGAGTGATGCTGCTCTCCGGTTTTCTGGGAAGCTCGCCGAACAGTTTATGGAACTTATCGGATGTCATAGTGAGACCCTGGCAATAATTGAAATAGCTCATGTCAAGCCTGAAACTGCCGTCTTCTTTCAGGTCGATCAGATTATCGAGTATGGTCTGCACATATACCGGTTTACCGTATGGAGCAAGTCCCATCAGCTTATATTCACCATTATTCACCTTGAAACCGACGTAATAAGTAAACGCAGTGTACAGCAATCCAAGACTGCTCGGAAATAGCAGCTCACTGTGAAGATCGATCCTGTTACCTTTGCCTACCCCCCAGGAGGCGGTAGCCCATTCTCCAACACCATCCATTGTTATGATAGCGGCTTCCTTGAAAGGACCTGGGAAAAAGGCTGAGGCAGCGTGAGACTGATGATGCTCGGGATATGTGATTTCACCCTTGTATCCCTGCAGATTCTTCTTGATAAGATCACCCATCCAGAGCTTTTCCTTAAGCCAGAGAGGCATGGATTTCAGATATGAATGCAGCCCGCGCGGAGCGAAAGAAAGATACGTTTCTAAAAGCCGCTCAAATTTCAGAAATGGTTTATCGTAGAAGCCGACGTGAGAAAGGTCTGCAGCTGTAATACCGCCCTCTCGCAGGCAGTAGGCGATTGCGTTTTCCGGAAAGCGGTGGTCGTGCTTTTTCCGGGTGAACCGTTCCTCCTGCGCCGCAGCGACAATTCTGCCATTATGGATAAGACATGCTGCCGAGTCGTGGTAGAAGGCTGATATTCCAAGTATCCAGATATTTATGAGTTGTCCCCCTGCGATGTTCTATCTGTTTTCATGATCCCGCTCATCGATAAGTTTTTCAATAAAATAATCTGCGGCCTTTTCACCAACCATGACAGCCCCATACTCGGTGAAGTGCATGGAATCGTAAAAAATGTCTCTCGAATGCATTATCATTGATGCAAGATCAATGTATGCTACGCTTTCCTGCTCACAAACTTCGATCAAATCGGTGTTGAGAGTATTCAGTATTAACCAGTAGGAAGCTGCAGAGAAATTGGAATCGGGTCCACCAAACCAGTAGCTTCCTCCCTGAATTCCTCTCCAGTACTCATTATCTTCAAAAAGAATCGGTTGAGTCATGAATACCGGAGTAATGCCCAATATACGACATTCGAGAATAATTGCTTCTATTCTGTTCCTGTACTCGTCCGGCCTCGGAATGAGATCATGAAGATCCTCCGGCAGCTCCATCTCGGTAGATAACATCGGCTCCTCTATGAACATGGGATCAACGGCCTCGGACAGTACTGGTGCTTTGTCAATAAATACTTTCTTCAGTTTATACAGCACCTGCATAAGCATGCAATGCTTGAAAACAGCCTGCCGGAAACCTGTCTCAGGCAGCCTGACATTCAGAGCAGCCTCTCCTCTGAGAAACTGCCCAACATCATTTATACCAACCAGAAATAAAGCATAATCAGGATTCACTTCGGAAAGCACTTCCCTGACCAGCAAAGCGTGTTCAGCGGTTGAGTGTTTTGGAATACCGCAGTTGCCTACCCACGTTTGCGGATACACTTCTCTCAGCCTGTCTTGAATGATCGCGGACCAGGTGAGTGAATCATCCAGGTAAAAGTTGGCAGTAGTACTTCCCCCAACTGTAACAATTGTCAGCCATTCGTCCCAGTTTTCGGGCGGATCCTCCCCCCGCATACCCCATGCATTCGTAGTCAATACACCTCCGGGGGTCACTCCCGGAAGGTTAACCTCCAGCTCTACGCGCTGATATGGGCGAAGACCGAACCTGGGATTGAAGATGCCCGGCGGCATCAGCTTTCTCAGTACGAATTCCGACATCAGTAAAGCTAAAAGAAGTGAAACTGCCATCAGAAGCGTTCCGAGGATTGCCGATCTTCTTCGTTTGTTCGGATAACTGACGATTATCAGGAGACCGGGAGCAAGAGTCAGGATAGCGGCTCCGATTATGGCGGATGTTCTCTGAAGGAATGGGATCGGAAAAAGAAACCAGAGTACGAAAAAGAGAGGAAGGGTGATGACCATCAGCAATGAAGCCAGAAAATCAGGGCATCTGGAAAGCAGGGCTTTGCCCGATTCAAGTACTCTCTCTGATCCTGTCAGAAAACGGGTGATAAAACCACATGCAATTATCAGGATAACAGATGCAAGCATAACTGAAACTGACCAGCGCCCCAGTATGGCTCCATTCCTGCTTGTAGAGGTCAGAAAGGCAAACAGAATCATGAGTAGCGAAGCAAGGGTGACCGCAAGGATAATCCTTGTCAACAGATTTTCAGATCTCATGCCTGCCTCCAGCGTTGTCTGTAATTACGTAACATACTAGAACTCAACTTTCTCAACGACAGGTTCTGCTGGAGTTACAGTACACTGGATTTGCTGTCAATGTGACCCTTTCGACCATTCGGGCAGTTTTCAAATCAATTGATCTGCGTTATGTTCGAAAGGTATAACCCCTGCCTGATGAGTGAACGGAGTATTTTTTGGGAAAAAGCATAGTTGTATCCTCGGATTCGAGGAAACTTGGCAAAACACTCATTGCTGAACGCCTCATAAAAGAGTTGGCATCAGCCGCTTTAACTGTGGCCTGTGTTAAACTGTCACGTGCGGGGCACGGTCCTTCCCGAATCACCAGCGGAAAGGGACTTGCCGGCACAGATACATGCCGTTTCAGTGAGGCCGGTGCTTCAGAAGTTGTTTTCTTCGGGTATACAACGATCGACGAGCTTGCAGGCAGTGTCGGTGAATTTGTATTCCCTGTTGATATTACTATTTTCGAGAGCAACTCGATTCTTAAATTGCTTGATCCTGATTTTCATATTCATATTCGTTCGGATTCGCAGCAGAAGCAATCAGCCGAAGGATTGGAGCCCAGAGCAGATCTTACACTGGATGGCCCGGTATCTTCAGAAGGTGCCGACAGGATTGCCAGGCTGGTGCCTGGATTGATGCGGGTAGGTGATTATTCTCCATTATCAATTGGCGGTAAGCACTGGCTGAATCTTCACGGAAAACCGCTCTTTGGAGAGGGTAGAATGGACCTGCTGAAGGCTGTCCGTGAGACGGGGTCTATTCTGCAGGCTGCCGGGAAAACCGGGATCCAGTACAAGCGAGCCTGGGTGCTGCTGCACGATGCCGAACAGCGTCTTGGTGCAAAACTGCTTTTCAGTGACAGAGGAGGAGCCGGAGGCGGAGGGACCCGTATTACTCCTCTCGCGGAGACTCTGCTGAAGATCTGGGAGAAATCCGAGGAGGATTTCAACAGAATGCTGAACAGGCTGGAGGTATGATGATTCCGTTCGAGGAAGCGCTTAAACTGGTGCTTGATCATTCTGGAGAACCAGAGGCTGCAGAAGTATCCATCGATGGGGCTGTTGGTCACGTTCTGGCATCTGATGTTCATTCGGATATCGATATGCCGCCTTTCAATCGCTCTGCTATGGATGGATTTGCCATTTCAGGAGATGACCTCAGGCATGAACTTCTTGAAGAGGTCACCGCTGGTGATGCCAGAGAAATCAGAGTTAAACCGGGCATTGCCTGCCCGATAATGACCGGTGCCATACTGCCTGAAGGTGCCGACAGGATCGTGATCGTTGAGGAATCTGTCGTTGAGAATTCCATTCTCCACCTTGAAAGAGTGCCGCCTGAGGGAGCGAATATCTGCTGGAAAGGTGAAGATATCAAAAAGGGGCAGCTGGTGCTGGAACACGGTACGAGGCTTTCCCAGCAGCATATTGGAATAGCAGCCATGGCCGGAAGGGGCGTTCTGCCTGTTTACAGAAAACCCCGTGTTGCCGTAGTAACCACCGGGACTGAAATAATCCCCCCGACCTGGATCCCGTCACCCGGGCAGGTAAGAAATGCGAATCTGCCACTTATAATTTCTCAGCTTTCAATGAGCGATTTTCCAGTCGAAGTTTCCGTTCATTCCGCTGATGATCCCGATTCCCTCAGGGCATCTTTCGGGCAATTTCTGAGTTGCAGCGATATCCTTATAGTAGCGGGAGGAGTATCAAAGGGAACGAAGGATTTCGTTCCATCAGTGCTTGAATCCCTTGGCGTGAAGCTGCATTTCAGGATGGTTGCCCAGAAACCGGGCAAACCGTTAACTTTCGGCAGCAGTACCGCGGGAAATCCTGTCTTCGGGCTCCCGGGCAACCCCGTATCCGTAATGGTATCCATCGAGGAGTACGTACTTCCGCTTCTTCGGAAAAGATCAGGCTTCAAGGGATACCATAAGAGGACATACCATGGTGAGATAACTTCTGATTACCGGAAGAAACCGGGCAGACTGCATTTCCTCAGGGTTATCGCCTACAGGGAAGGCAATGTCTGGAGGCTTCATCATCCTGACTCGTCCGGTTCGGGGGATCTGATGAGCACAGTGAATGTTAATGCCCTTGCAATAGTCGATTCCGAGCAGCTGGATATTCAGGCCGGACAGACCCTTCCTTTCCACTTTTTCAGTTCCACAGCAGGAGAACTCTCTTTTTCATGAGAGATTCAAAAGGGCGGGATATCAATTACCTCAGACTTTCAGTCACTGACAGGTGCAACATCCGTTGCATTTATTGTATGCCCGAATCAGGTATCCCCCTTGTTTCTCATGACGACATTCTCTCTGTAGATGAAACTATCCGTCTTTGCGGGATAATCATGAAGGCGGCTGACATCACGAAAGTGAGAATAACCGGCGGTGAGCCTCTGGTGAGAAAAGGCGTTCTGGACATTGTGGGCGGCATCTCTGATCTCAATCCCTGTGAGCTGGTGCTTACAACAAATGGTCTCCTGCTTCGCAGTATGGCAAAGCAGCTTGCCGATGCGGGAATAGAGAGGGTTAACATCAGCCTGGACAGTCTGAAGGATGATAGGATAAGCCGTATCTCCAGAAGGGATGTAAGTCTTCATGATATTGAAGAGGCCGTTGCAGCGGCATTCGACGCAGGTCTTGGTCCTGTTAAGGTTAACTGCGTAGTCATGAGAGATATCAACGATGATGAGATCGGGGATTTCATCAGATGGAGCGGGGAAACAGGTGTTACGGTCCGTTTCATTGAACACATGCCATCAAGGCTGCCTGAAGATACATTCGTTTCAAGAGATGAGATAATTGAGAGAGCTTCTGCCCGCGGTGAAATCGTCAGACAGATTGATGACGGCACAGCAGGCATCTACTCCTTCGGTAACAACGGACAGACTTTCGGAATAATTGCGCCTTTTTCAGACCCTATGTGCAATTCCTGCAGCAGAATCAGGCTGTCTGCCCTTGGGACACTGCACTCCTGTCTTGCAAAGGAGGAGGGAATATCACTTAAAGAGCTGCTGCGGAATGATGCAGGGGATGAGATCATTTCAGATATGGTAAGGAGAGCTGTAATCAATAAACCTGATTCTCATGGCGGATGTGTTCAGGCGAAGATGTGGAAGATTGGCGGTTAGTGTCATGAAAATGTCTCATATCGATGAAAAGGGGAATGCAAGGATGGTCGATGTTTCATCAAAGGAGGCCACCTCAAGAAGGGCCATAGCCTCCGGATCTATCAAACTCGGCAGAAACGCATCAGCCGCTATCGATGATGACGAAGTTCCCAAAGGTGATGTATTTTCCACAGCAAGAATTGGTGCCATCAGCGCGGTGAAGAGAACATGGGAGTCAATTCCACTGTGTCATCCGCTGAGAATCGGCGGAGTGGAGATAGAATTCAATAAGGATGGAAACACCATTTGCGCAACCTGTACCGTGAAGGGTGTGGAATCAACCGGATTCGAGATGGAAGCCCTGACAGGCGTTACAACCGCTCTTCTTATCATCTACGATATGACTAAAGCTCTGGACAGGGGCATGGAGATAGGCGAAGTAAGGCTGATTCGGAAAAGCGGCGGGAAATCGGGAGAGTACAAATGGCAAGGGTAAGCGCTGTATGTCTTTCCGGGAAAAGGCAGACACGGAAGGTAAAGCAGGACTCGGTTCTCCTTATTGAGAACTTTGGTATTCAAGATGATGCCCATGCCGGAATCGGTCCCCGTCAGGTCTCAATTCTCTCGGAGTTGTCACATGCAAAAATGGAAGCGGAAGGGATAGCGACCTCACCAGGATGCTGCGGCGAGAATATTGATATACATGGTGCAATCGAAATGCATACGCTTCTTCCCGGAGTGCAGTTGAAACTTGGCGAATCTGCTTTAGTAAAGATCACGGGAATCGGGAAGGATAATACCGACGGTCACGCGGACAACGTTATCCGTGGTAATATCTTTCCGGTTGAAGGTGTCTTCGCGGAAGTTCTTACCGGAGGCACTGTAAAACCGGATGACCCGATTGAAGTTCTCCGGAACAGTGGTTTTACAGCTGGTGTACTGACGGTAAGTGATTCAGCTTCGAGAGGCGATTATCAGGATCTGAGCGGCCCGGCATTGATCGAATTACTCGACAGTAATGGTTTTCTTCCCGCAAGGTATGCAATTGTTCCCGATGAGGTGCCACAAATAGTGGAGAAGCTTGAAAACTGGTGCGATGATGGTTTTCTGGATGTATTGTTCACAACGGGGGGAACCGGATTCTCCGTTAGAGACGTTACTCCTGAAGCAACAAGGGATGTCTGTGACAGGGAAGTCCCCGGTATTCCGGAGATGATTAGACAAAAATCAGCATTAATCATAGAGTCGGCGTGGCTTTCAAGAGCGCGTGCAGGGATCAGAAAACGGACACTGGTGATCAATCTTCCCGGAAGCAGAAAAGCCTCAGTAGAATGTGCGGGCTTTGCATTGCCTCTGCTCGGTCATGCACTTGAGATTCTCAGGGGTGATATCGAACATTGCGGACACGGGGCCGGTTGAAAACCAGCCCCGTATTTGAAGTCAGTACCCTGTCAGGCATTGTCTGTCGTGTTCTGCTCGTTCTTTGATGCCCCTGCGGCGTTACGGATTCAGTTACATAGTGCTACTATGCGCCTTCATCCGCGCCTTGCAGGAACATCAAATAACTTCGCAATCTCCCGACAACTAATACCTGACAGGGTACTAGTTAAGGACTGAGTTTACGATCTGTTCCGTTTCATCGGTGGCATCAGCCATTATAGCTGCGATGTCTCCACCGAAGAGCTTGCTGACAAGGCCGGTATTCATACGGGATACGATTACCTTTCCATCATCATCTATGTATACCGCTACTCTGCACGGCATCATAGAGGATACTACTCTGGAATCACCATCAGATAGAATGTTGCCCGCAAGATCAACCTTGCAGAGCTCGATAACGGTGACGGGGGCTACATCGAAACCGCCGCTTGCAACAGAGTTGTCTATTTCATGTACAGCAGGAACTTTCCAGCCTGCCTCTATCGCCTCGGCCTGTATCCGCTCTACGGTTTCATCGAACGAGTAGATGCTTTCGTTCTCATTTATCATCATACCGGGAGCCACGGAAATGCCGATGATCCCCGTAAGAATAATTCCGGCCACGAAACCTGCCGCACCTGTAAGTATGAACTTCATTTTCATTTTACTGACCTCTCTGTTTCTTCACATTTAGTCCACTGATTTTCATCTAACCGCTGCAATCCTCTCCGTTACACTATCTTCCAGTCTGAAGGCAGTGTAGCCAGCTTTTCTTATTTCTGTAACCGCTTCATCCGCGAGGACGCAGAAGACATCACTGCAGTATGCCAGTACAATTCCCCTGCCATCAAATCCGGAAATAAAATTATCAATCTCATCAATTGGAGCGGAGACCGCTCCCGGCAGGTGCCTGGAGGTGTATTCTTCCCGGTTCCGGACATCGATCAGCGTTATTTCACCGCTTTTGATCATATCATCGATGTTTTTGTTATCAGGGCATCTGTATACCGCGCGAGTTCCCTCAAGTTCCTTCATATGAAGTTTCATATCAGGCAGAAGTTCCACCGACAGATTCTTGAGATTACTAAGAAACCTGATCACACCTTCACAGGAAACTGAGTAGATGGAATGACGACCTTGCTTTTCGAAGGAAACGAATCCTGAAGCCTTTAGTTTCTGGAGGTGATGCGAAACTGTCCTGACAGGCAGCTCGAGAACCATCGAAAGATCCTCAACAGACCTTGCAGCCTGGCTCAGGCTATCCAGTATCCTCAGTCTTTCCGGTGAATCAAGGGCTTTGCCTACTTCTGACATCTTTGCGAAGAATTCAGATTTTTCCATGACACTCCTTACGAACTAACGTTCCAACGAATATAAGAATGTAAGAATCGAAGTCAATGATAAGTGCAGAACTACCGGAATAGAAGCAAAAATATGTAAAAATAGAATGAAGACTTGACAAAATAGAAAAATATATTTATAAATTAATCACAATATCACACAAAAATGAAAGGAGCTATCATGAGCGAGGAACAAAGAGAGATA
>Ga0164313_10002323_pt1 | contig 17069 bp, 29 predicted proteins | sample GuaBasSedimGuay4_FD_113735 | JGI IMG/M metagenome (GOLD analysis project Ga0164313, IMG submission 113735) | Subseafloor sediment microbial communities from Guaymas Basin, Gulf of California, Mexico - Guay4, Core 4569-4, 0-3 cm | ecosystem: Environmental > Aquatic > Marine > Hydrothermal vents...
TATGATGGAGTTGGTAGACTGACGGACTATACAATGACTACTGCTACATAATGGCTAATTTACCAAATCATTTAACCCTAAGTATGTTAACCAAGGGTCACTTATTTAGTGATACACTTACTCGTGGCTATATCATAGCAGTAAATACTTATTTATTAACTGATGGGCCAAGTCCTCCTATACCTATACCTATACCTCCTGGTGGCGGGGGGGGAGGCGAAGGTTACCCTCCTCCGTTTTACGAGGACGTTAAGAAGAAGATTAAGAAGGGAGAGAAGATTAAAGAAATTCATCTTCGCTTGATTAGAAATAAGAAAATTAAGAATTACGAAATTTATGTAGAACTATTAGAAGCTACCCTAAAAGCTGAACTAATAGAAAATGATTTATTATCAGACAGTGGATTTAAAATTACTGTTGAATGGACAGATATATAAACAAAACAAATAGAAATTTATGATCTCTTTATATAACAATAAACCTAATAAGCGGATTAAGTTTAGAATCAGCATACAGGGCGTTGAAGCAGATAAAGTACATCCTAGATTAATCATAGAAGCCCCAGACAAAAGTGGAGGTATTATGATTAATGGAACAATAGAAGATAGTGTTTGTTTTTTCACTATACCGACTCTGGTTGGTTTTGAAAAAGGAGAAACCGGTATTATATACTATGAGGCTATTGTGGAAGAAGATCAATATGCTAAACTTTGGGCAGACCAATATAAGGTAGATTCGAAAACCGAAATAAAAGTAGTTGATACTGATTACGAGGAGGAAGAAGTTGTTGAAAAACCAAAGATTACAATAGCACAAAACTTCCAGCCAGAATTTGAAGAAATCGAGGAATCTCCTATAGAAGAATCTAAAATGGAAGAGATTAATAAGGAAGATAAAAAGGCTGAAGGGGTCAACGAAAACGTGGAAATGGAAAAATCCGAAAAAATAGAAGAAAACCTAGAGTCTACAGAGATAAATACTAGTAAGGAAAAAGAAAACGAAGAATCTAATATTGTAGATTTTTATTCCTTTATAAAAGAGAACAATAAATAAAAAAACGAGATAGAAAATGGCATTAATTACAGATCCGGATCAAATAGCAGACGAAACTGAATACACGTTAACAACAGCAACCAGAACAATCCAACTAAATTTAGCGGGAAATCTTAGTACTGATGGAGTAACACTTCAGGCAATATACTCATCCGTTAAGGACGATTGGAAAGATGATCCACAAACGAAAACACTTATAGCATATCCATTTATGTTAGTGGCAATTACCCCGGAACAATTCGAATTTGTGTTCGATTGGGAACCAATTGATAATACGACAAGGAAACTTATTCGTACTGGAGGATGGAGAGAAATTGACACAGAAGACGGAACGAAGCTTAAAAAAGAATATACTGGTATTATTACACTGGGTAACTTTGAAGATGCTGGAGCAGATACTGCATATTATCAAGCGGGAGAGGATCCTACTGATACTGCATCAACAACAGACTTTGATTTTGCTGGTCCAGTAAACGAAGCGATTCTAGTATATGATGAAAACATTGCAGGCTTTGGTACAACAGGAGCAGATTTTGCTGCTAGTACAATAACAAGACCTGCTGGTAGTGGGGATTGGTTAACAGATGGTTATAGAGTTGGAGCACAGGTAACAGTATTAGGTGCTACTGTTGGGGCTAATGATGGTACATTTGTTATTACTGGAGTTACTAGTACAGTGGTTACCGTTAGTGGAACACCATTTACTGGAGATACTGGAGATTTAACCGCGGCATTCGCAACTAATTATAGAAATGCTATTAAATTATTCCTTAGAATTCGTGATGCGGATCCAAACGGGAAAACATATTCTCAGTCTACCTTAACCGATATTGGGGTAACACAGGTAGTAAACCAGGTATATAGATTCCCGCTTTCAAATGCGACAGATTTAAAAATATCTGAAACAGATGCTAATATATCCACACAATCTCCATATACTGAAATCGGGATTAGTTATTTCGATCAAGCATTTTCAAGAGAAGTAGATACCCCTGGTCTTACTAGAGACTTTGGAATTGTAATTGACGTAGGAACATCTTCAGGAGTTGATGGAGCGATTACAGCAGCTGGTACAGTACTTACTTCAGCAGCTGGAAATATAGATACAGGAGCAGGTTATACTGGTGGAGTATTAACAGTTCATGAAGGAACAGACCAAGGAACAGCATACACTATTGCTGGTGTAACTGCAACAACGATAACAATATCAGGAGATACGTTTACTGCTACTGAATCAAATATATCCTTCACTGCACAAAGAGCAACTCCAATATCAGCAACGGCAGAAGAAATATACGAAAAAGTACAATATGAACTAAGACAAGCAAGTGATATTGATCAAAGTGGAACTGGCGCCGTAACAGGAAAAACCGCAGATGAACTATTAGAATTTGTTGGGGATTCACTTAAAGCTGGGGCATCAATACCTAGTAATCCAAACGGTGGTGGATCTGGTGTAAGTATAGAAGGGTTTGATAGTAATGATACAAACAGAATTTCATTATATGATAACGCAGGAACAGAGAGATCTTTCCCATTCGTTGCAGCAGGTACTATTAACTTTAATGATAACCTTGTAAATGATTCAGGTCCAGCAGAATACACAATGTTCTATCAATATACTGCTAGAACTATAGTAGGTGATATGGCTTTATCAGGTGCATCAGGATCGACTGCAAGTTTAGATAGTGCAGGTACGAACTTACCAACGTTAGTACAGAATGATTATATAAATCTTCAAGGATTTAGTGATCCTAATAATAACGGGGTTTGGCAAGTTACCGATGCATCACCAACAACTGCACAAGCAGATGTGTCTAAGTTAAATTTAGATACTGTAAGTGACGAGGGCGGATCTTCTAGAACATTAGACGTTAATCCAATTAACAGTCCAGATGCGATTATAGTACAAAATAACGCAGGAACGGATATTACAGGAACGATTGGAGCATCTAGTATATCATTTGATTATGACTATGATGGTAATACTCAAGGAGGAAGAACACCAGGATTTGATGCGGAGATAATAATTCGTGCGATTGGTACAGATACAGCACAGTTTGTGGAAACAACCGGAACGATTACTAAAAACACTGGTCTTTCTTATTCATTGGTGGCATCACTAGAAAGAAACTATCTAGCATAATATTAGTATAATTATCAACTAGTTTGAAGAATGGCTGGTTCCAAAAGGACCGGCCATTTTTATGATATATAAAATAATGCAAGAATATAATAGTATTGATACCTTTACACATCCCGAGGATGGATTTTCTTTTGTTGTAATAAACGACAAAGATAGACCAGGACACAATTTCAAAGACATCTTTCCGTATGTTGAAATCGACGGGCAAATCTATATTACAAGAAAGGTTACTTCACAGCAGATCCATATCGTTAAGAAAAATACAAGAATTCTAATTTATGTTGAAGAAATAAAATAATATCATGAGAAAAGAGTGTGGAGATTGTACCTTATGCTGTTTAGTATTACCTACTTTAGAAGAGGTTAAAAGTAAGCCAGGGGAATTATGTGAACATTGCGATTTAAATAAGGGATGTACTATACACGAAGAAAGACCGATATCATGTAGGGAATTTTATTGCTCCTGGATACTAGATGATAATATCACTGATGTGGAACTCAGACCTGATAGATCACAGGTAATATTTGAAAAGGTTACAGAAAAGATACATATAGGGACGTTAAACCCTTATAATATTATTGGGTGGAATAAAAAAATAGTTTTAGATTATATAAAGGGATTAAATAATAGCGGGATTTCGGTAATACTCACATCATTTACTAATAATCCTAAGTTATTTATGTTAGCAGACGGAGAGACAGAAGAAGGAATAATGAGAGATGCAATGAAAGAATTAAATGAAAGAATTAAACGAAGCGAAAAAATTAATAATACATAATGGCTGCACCTAGTTATACAACAGATTTAACCACGTACAAAGACATGTCTACTACTACTGGAATATCAGAAGCAACTAGTATGACTGCTACTGATGGTTCTGGTGAGGTTGATACGGATCTTGCCATCTACAGTACAGAGTGTATATCAGAATCGCAAAGAAAATCTGGGCTCGGTTCATTAGTTTATACGGGAACTGCGCCATCTTGGACAAGTGGATGGGTTTATTTAGTTTGGTATAAATTCTTTGCGCCTAATTCATTACAAACATTAGCAAACGGAGGGATTAGAATAGTAGTAGGAAGTACGTCTGCTAATTACTATGGATTTTATATGAATGGTAGTGATACTTATCCGTACGGGGGATGGGAAAATTATGCAGTTGATCCTGAACAAACAGGACTTGCTGACCAAACTCAAGGAACACCTACTACAACATATAATACAGTAGGCTTTGGGGCAAGTTTAATTACTGGAATATCAAAAGGGAACTCGCATACAATAGATATTATCCGATATGGCAGAGGGGAAGCAATTTTTACTGACGGGGATTTAGGTAATGGATATGCAACATTTGATGGATATGCATTAGTTAATGACGACCCTACTACTGGTAGATTTGGATTATTTCAAGATCAAGGTGCATCATATTTATGGAAAGGTTTAATGAGTTTAGGAATAACCGCTACTTCAGTAGATATGAGGGATGCGAACGTCTCGATTTCTATTGAGGATACTATTAAAGTAGGAAGTTCGTTTAATCGGATTGAAATAAATAATGCTAGTTCAAGAGTAGACTGGGACACCGTTTCATTTACAGCATTAGGTACTGTATCAAAGGGGGAATTTGAGGTAATTGATAATGCGGATGTAAATTTTGATAGTTGCTCTTTTACTGGAATGTCAACTTTTAAATTTTTGTCTAATAGTACAATTAATACCTCTGGGTGGAGGGAATGCGGACTTATAACACAGAGCAGTGCTACTTTTGATCAGTGTCTATTTACTGATTCTACTTCATCAGCAACTATATTATCTGACGATCCTTCTAAAATATCAGATAGTTCATTTAGTAGCGATGGTTCAAACCACGCATTAGAAATTCCTACCGGAGCAACAGGAACATATTCGTTCCTTGGGAATACCTTTATTAATTATGCTGGAGGTACTGGAGGTTCAACAGGCAATGAATGCATCTATAATAATACTGGGGGTTTAGTAACATTAAATATTGGCGGAGGAGGAGATACCCCGTCATACAGAAACGGTACTGGTGCTACAACTATAATTAATAATAACGTTTCTATTACTTATACTGGTATGCCAGATCTCACAGAGATTAGAATATATGCAGCTGGAACTACAACAGAATTAGCCGGGATAGAAAATGCAACGGCAGGTACAGCGGGAGATAGGACATTTACATATAGCTTGTCTGCTGGTACAGACGTAGACGTAAGAATATTTAATAAGATGTATATTGTTTTTGAACTCTATGGATTTACTATTCCATCAAGTGATTCTACTATACCAGTTCAGTTAGTTTTTGATAGAAACTATATAGCTTAAAAATACTATAAATTAATATGTTTGATATAAATAAAATAGAAAAGGAAAAAGGCAAAAGTAAGTCTTTTGAAGTAAAAAAATTAAGATATCTTCTTTTTAGTTTTAAGGAAGAAGCAGATAGAATCCGTAAAAAAGAAGAATTTGTTGTGGTAAATGAAAAATTCTCTGATACTGAAATGCTTGATATTAAAAAGCAGGTTGAAGGAATGGAACATTTTGATGGATGGATAAATTTTGGAACAACCTTTGATGTTGTATGGGCAGGACTTTATATAGATACAGATAACAGAGGGAAACCGATAGATGTATTTTGGAGACCAGGTTTCCATGGGGCTGATAGACAACTAATATACCCTATCAGATTAACCCATGTTAATAAAGTAAAAAGAATGGAAACCACATATAAAGATACCAGAAAGATAATGGAGCTTGAAATTCCTGCTGGACTAAAAAACGAGGTTTTAAAAAATAAAAAGAAACAATCGGAGCATCTAGAAAGACAAATGATAGGACAAGCTTTACCTGGGGGAGATACGTTTGCGAAAGAAACGGTTAAAGCTGATAAAATACAAAGAGCAGTAGACGAGCAAAAAGTATTAAATGATAAGCTAAAGGCTATTGCCCAAGAAGAGAGAGACGAAAACGATTTTAAAGGAGATAAATAATGAAAGATTTCTTTTATCTAATTAAACAATTTGTCCCTATATTATGTATTGTTGGTAGTATATTATTAGCATATAATGGAATAGGAGGATGGGGTTGGTTTTTAGTTATTGCACTAATGACCTATAAATAATAACAAATAACATGAAAGATTTAGGATATAAAACAATTTTTGGTAAAGAATATACGCACGAGGAAGCACTAAATAAATCAGTGAGAGATTCTATTGTAGATATTATTATGACGGAAAGAGGGATTTCAGAAAAAGCTTTTGGTAAAGTAGACGAAGTTGTGGAAAGGGTTAAAGACGAAATGACTCCAGAAATTTATGAAAGGATAGGGAAACTATATTCTACAGGAAAAAGAATTGATTATATTGCAGAAATGATATACGATGATGTATTCAATAAGATAATGAACGAAAGCTCATTAATAACGTTTAAAACATTCAAGGGCAATAAATAATTCATATATTCGTAGGCAATTAATTTTTTTAATTGAATATTTTTTATATATTTGACGTATGATAAAATACTATCAAAAAATAATTACATTTTTATTATTAATATTTTTTATTGGATGTACTCCAAAGGTAACTGAATATAGATATGAATCTGTACTTATCGTTGATAAGAATATAGAGACTACAGAGAGGTATACAACTTATAGACTAGCATTTTCAGATCTTACTGATTGGAGTGTTAGTTTTGGAATATATTCAAATTTTTTTGTTGGAGATAAGCTATACTTTAAAATAGAGGATGACGGAGGCACACGTAATTATTGGAATAGTGTTATTATAACTGAAAAAGAATATAGAAATAATAAATGACTTTAGAATTTAATTCCGGTGCGGACTGGAACTCCCTTCTAGTCGGAGTATTTACGGGTTCGATCCCTGCTAGGGTCACTAAAACGAAACTTTTAATTAAGTTTGATATATAATAAGTATTATGACATAGATTAATAATAAATTAGAAACAAAACTGGTAATCATTACCAGAAAAGACATCACTCCAGGTTATCAAGTGGTGCAATCAACACATTCAATTGCAGACTTTGCTTATCAGCACCCACAAGCATTTAAAAAGTGGAAAGAAGATACAAATTCAATTATTTGTTTATCTGCAAAATCAGAACAGCATTTATTAAGACTTTACGATAGGTTCTCAGAAAGGACTGAAACTTCATTGTTCTTCGAACCAGATATCGATGAGTATACTTCTTTGTGTCTATATGGCACTCCGGAGATCCGCAAAGCTGTATCTAAATTACCCTTATCTTTAAAAAATTCAGGGAATATAGCTCAGCAGGCAGAGCAGGGGTCTCTAAAACCCCAGGACGTCGGTTCGAGCCCGACTATTCCCACTAAAAATTCTATTATAAGTTAATGAAAGAATATAAACAAAATATGGCCCCAGTAATACCAAACCTTAGTCAAGTGTACATTAAATTAAGTAGAGGTAGGAAACAGCCTGAGAGGATTAAGTTGCAACTCAATGCTCTCCATAGGTAGTAGGTTCGAGCCCTTCTGGGGCCACTAATCAATTAATAAAACAAAAATTATGAAAATCACAAAAGAAGAATACCAAAAATTTGTAAAAATGTATGATAGCCTTGTCGATGAAATTGACGTCATCGCAAAATTAAAAGGAATCGATTATGATGAAATTATTAGTATCACAGATCAAAACATTGTGCTTAGCGAAGAAGTTCATACTGGGTGTGGAGATTATGAGACAGAACACCGTTATATCAAACTTGAAGAACTAATGATGGACTATGATGAATTGTCTGATGAATATGATCGCCAAAAAGAGGAGGCGGAAAAAGCAGCAATAGAACAATACCAACTTAATCAAGCTCGATTAAAAAAAGAACAAGAAGCAAGAGACATCAAAAAATATAACGAATTAAAAATTAAATTAAACAAATAAAAAGATGGAAACAACTAAAGAATTTATAGAATCGCAAAGAGAATTAGAACCAGATTTCGTCAAAAGCTTAAATAAGCTTTTTACTAAAAAAATAAACAAAAAAGAAAGTATGAAAACATTAGAAAATTATTTAAAAAACACAGGCAAACATCTATTCCAATTCAAAGGGGAAAAAGAAGAAGATACAAAATACATGAAAGTATTAGTAGACGATAAAACATTCACTGTCTTAAAATTTGATTATGAACGGAACATCAAATCAGTCAAAACATATAATATAGACGATTACAAGACAATATCTTCTAAAGGAAAGGAATATATTGATACGTATTTTAAAAACGGATTTCTATTCTATAGAGGAAGTTCTTATAATGCATATAAAATTTCTACTATTAAACACTTTAAAGCGTTCAATACTATCATTGAAGAATATAAAAATAAAAAACAAACTAATGAGAACTAAGGATTTTATAAAAATGTTACAGGAAGCAGATCCGACAGGAGAGGCTTACATAAGATGGGGAGAAGGTGTACCATACTACGCAGAATTAAAAGATGGTTACTGGGATGGTCCTTTTTCTTATATAAATGAAGACGGGCAATACGTAGATTCTATTGCTGGTATGAAAGTTGATATTTATACAAAAACTCCAGAAGATATAGTGACTCGTGTGGTAGAAACCGAATGGAATCCATATTTAGATTCTACTGAAGGATTATGGGATAAAGTATTAAAAAAGTTTAAATTTGAATATGGAGGATATGCTATAGAGTCCCAAAGAAGCGAAAGAGAAGAGAGATTTCTAAAAGAACCAAAAGAACATTTTGAATGGTTAATAAGGCACGAAAAAGATAGCTGGGATAAATATCTTGTGGAGATGACACGGAAAGCTAAGGAAGGATGGGAATTCTATCAAGTACAGGATTCAAAATTGAAATATTATGATTGGCAAATAAAAATGTCAGATGGTAATTGGACCGGTGCGAATTTAGCGACTACATATCCTATACTAGAAAGTGGAAAGTTCCATATAACAGAATCTGATATCCCTGCCACTAAGGTACGTCCAAAATCATATTGGCAGAAACTTTTATCTAGAATGAAGGGAGGAAATGATACGGATAAGCGACTTAATAAAGATAAACTATTTGTAAAATGGGAACTAATATAATAATAAATTAGCAAAGTAGTTTAATATAAAATCCTTAGCCATAACTAAGGATTTTTTTATTATGAAATTAAATCATATATTTGTGCTAAGAGTAATAAATAAATTAAACTATTATGATGAGAAACGGAAGCAGAATGATTAAGGTTAAGAAAGGAGACTTAATTAAACAAATTACTGCAAATAAAGTAGCACATATTAAAGAATATAAGAAGGCAGTAAAAGCTTTTAAACTTGAGGCTATAGAGCAATTAAAGGAATTGATCGAGGATGTTGAAAATGGAGAGATGGAGATAAACCTCGATTTAACAACCCCTATTGACAATAGCGAAAATTATGATGAGATCCTTGAAATGTTCCAATGGGAAGTCGAAGATCTTGTAGAATTAGAACAAAACGAATTTAGGGAATATGTACAGGATAAGACTGGTTTTGCATTAATGGCTAAATCAAGTAATACCGTATATTTCGCAAATCACGATATGTAAAAGCATAATTATGGAAAGTAAAGAACAAGATAATGGGGTATTAATTGACCTACATGACGGAACCGCATACTTTCAAAGATATGCTCCGGATACTGCATCAGGAGATCCTTTAACAAACCAAGAAGAGGTTATACTATTCCTTAATTCTAGATATGAGAAGATACAACTCCAATTAGAACAAAAGGAAATAAAAGATCGAATTAAATCCATAAATGACGATCAAGAAATAGAGGAGATAGAATATATTCACAAGAAAACCGGAAGGATTTATATAGTTTTAAATGTCATTGTTACCAATTCAACAAATGGGGAAAATGACGGGCAGAAAATGATATTCTACCGTAACCAGGAAGATGATTATTTTACTAGAGAGAAGGAAGAATTTATGGAGAAATTCGAAAAACTATAATGAGAAACTATAAATTAGAAAAATTACAGAACGGGGAAACTTTCAAAACCAAGGAAAGAGGAAATTCCATGTCTCCTGTTATAAATTCTGGACAGGAACATACAATAGAACCCGCAACAATACATGATGTTGAAATTGGGGATGTTGTTTATTGTAAAGTAAAAGGAAATTTTTATACCCATTTTGTTAAAGCAAAGGATATAACAAAAGGAGCTCTTATAGGAAACAATAAAGGAAATGTAAACGGATGGACCAAAAAAATCTTCGGTAAAGTAATAGAAGTCCACTAAAATAGAGATATATCTATAAAGAAATTATCTAATAATGCACGATCGACAATATATAGAATCTAGTGATCACCATTTAGAATTTGATGATACAATAAGGCTTGATTTATTTGGATTTGAGGAACTAAGAAAACTAGAAAAATATAATATATTTATACATTCTGCAGTTGAACATTATACAGACGGAACGAATCTGGTTTTTTCGGTAGAGTTTAAAGATTTTGATCATCGGACTTATTGGTATGGGGACAACTACGAATTTGGGGATACCACAAGGGCAATGAGATGCGCTGTTAAAATAGCATGGTTTATGCACGATAATCCAGAAACGATAGGAGCAGAAAAATACGGTAAGGATGCAAAGCCAGAGGCAGCAGATAAATTATCAGATTTTGTTAGCAGCCTGATCACTGAGGAGACTAGATTACTAAATAGCAGATTAAGTTAATATGACTTGGATAGAAAAAAGGTTAGAAGAGGATGCTATTTTAGGCTGTCCTAGTAAGGTAGCAAAAAAGAAAGGCAAGAGATATTATGTAATTCATATTGCTGACGAGCAGAAAGTTTTAATCCAAGACAGAGGGCCACACAAGCATGACTATTCAGTTAATATTTATTATCAGCCAGAGCAAAGGGAAATAATAGAACCAAAAACTAGAGAAGAATATAAAATTGCTGCAAAGGACAGAAAATGGAAATACTCAAGAGCTGTAATTGCATCGGATGAAATAGCAGAGCTTCCTAACATAGACGACTTTCTTCTAGTAGATGATTACGAGGTACTAGAAACTAAGCACGAGATAATTTCCAAAAAAACAGACGTTTCAGAGGAGATCCAAAAGCTTGCTAAGAAAGAAGAGTCCAGTATAAGTGAACTAGTAGATAATGTTAATATTAATCCCGGAGAGGATACATTAGAAGAGGACGAGTTTATTGTAGTACCTGGGGAGATAACGATTAGTCCAAGAAAGAGAAAGAGGGACTCGGTAACACCAGCACTCTCAGTATCTATTAATATTCAGGAAGAAGAGGGAGAGACGGTACAAGAAATGGCAAAAAGACACCACGAACAAGATATGGTACAGATTCTTGAGGATGGGCTTGAAAAAGCTCTTGTCGAAGATAAATCAATAGACAATATTCCTACTCCAAGTACAAGTCCTATAAGTCCTACAGAAGAGGTAGAAGCTGATATCCCTTTAGAGGTATATGACGAGCCAGAAGTAACACCAGCAATAATTGATTCATTTAGATCCTTCGAAACTATGTACGAAGACCTTGCAGGAAATCAATTTAACCCGGTTGGAATATTAAATAAAGAGCCAGGTACTGGGAAATATATGGAATTAGAATGGATGCTTAAACACTTTAATGCTAAACAAGATTCGGGAAGAGCTCAAGCTATTCAAGTAGCAATATCTAAGTATAATTAAATACAGCAAAGCATAGTTTTATAGATTGTTTATCTTATATTTGTTTAAAGTAATTAATGGAATAACTTTAGAAATGATAGAATATACAGCGGAAGACGTAATTAGAGAATTAAGAATCGATGAGGATGTTGTGAACATATACCCGTACGGGTCTCATGTCTATGGAGATGCTACTGAGGAATCAGATTATGATTTTGTAATAGTATGTAAATCCTCCATGCTTTCTAATGGGGCATTTAAGAATAATGCAATATCAAATAGGGATTTTTCCATACAAGGTATATTGTATAGTAGAGGGGGATTTATAGACGCATTAAATAATTACGACATCACTGCACTTGAATGTATATTCCTTGATGATTCTTTAGTTCTTCAAAAAGATTGGCCATTTAAATTAAATAAGTTAGATAAAAAGGTTCTTGCGAAAAAGTTAATCTCTAAATCTTCTATGAGTTTGTATTCAGCCAGAAATTTTAAAAAGAGGGACAATATTAGAGCAGCAAGGAAAGGAACCTTTCATGCAATAAGGATACTTGAATTCGGGAATCAAATAAAAGAGCACGGAAGGATAATAGATTATTCCTCATGTAACCAATTAAAGAAAGAAATCATGGAGGAAGAGGATTTTCATATTAGAGCATATAATGAAACAATTGAAATATTAACTTCTAAATTAAAGGCATGATGGATAAAATAAGTAACAAATACAAAGAGTGGTTAATCCTTAGAGAGAAATCTAAAGATGAATTTGGGGATAAGTTATGTTATTGCGGGCACACATCAAAATGTTCATGTGCTAATCCAGGAGAAATACTATTCAACGAATCTGTTGAGAGAGGAACAATTATCCTAGGTGATCCCGATAACGGTTGGAAAACTATTCCCTCATTATGAAACTGTTAGCCCTTAATATCATATAATCTACATGGAAGACATAAAAATCGTAGATAAGTCATGGACTGCTACTAGAAGTGGGTTAAAGATAAATCCTAGTACTATGGTAAAGGAGGATATACTTATCGAAGATATAGCATGGGCCTTGTCCCATTTATGCAGGTATAATGGTCATTGTGATCACTTTTATTCTGTTGCTCAGCATTCGGTATATGTTTCTAATGTTGTAGAAGGATTAGGGGGAGATCCTAAGAAAGGTTTATTACATGATGCCACTGAATGTTATATTGGTGATATGGTTAGGCCGGTTAAACAAAGACCAGAAATGGAGGGGTTTGTAATACTAGAAGATCGAATAATGGATTTAGTTGGAGAAGCTTTTAATCTCGGAAATCCTGTAGTAACCCCTATTATAAAGTTAGCTGATAATATAGTTTTACATAGTGAGAAGGATCAGATCTTTGAAAATAGTCCAGATTGGGGATGGGGAGACGATCTACCTCGTATGAAGAAGAAAATAGAACTAATGTATCCACCCGAAGCATATAAGTTTTTTATGGAAAGATATAATGAATTATTCAGCTGATATGGAGGAATACGCAGAACATCTTAATAAAATAACAAATGACATAAATAGGTTATTGAATGATAAATTACCTTCTGGAAACTATGCTAATACTGTAATAGATACACAAGAAATCATTAGGAAAGCATTTGACGATGATCCAAAAATATCATATGATATTAATATAACGGGAAAGGACCCTTCTTCTATGCTGGTTGACATCAAGCCAAAAAATCTATATACATCTTGTATGTTTTTGGGCCTTTGCCCGGATCCAGAATGCTCAGAAGAAGGAAGTATGGAATTCGAAAGGATTACTGTAATATATGATCATACTGAAGGTATGCAGGTAATCCCAAAAGATCCATTAGATAATCTAGACGACATCATTCCTATATTTTAATTACTTCTTGCGGTATTTTAAGTACCTATATGTTGGGGTAAACCCTGCAGCAAAGAATCCATAAATTATAAAGAATTCTAATACTGGATGTAAAGTAGCGCTGAATAATAAAACTCCTGCTATAGTAAAGACCATTCTTATAGTATTGAATAAATGCCAGGGGTCTGTAAGGAATACGAGAAATTCTGAAGAGTAAGGGAACCTTTCAACATATTTTGGTTTCCATAACCACAAGTAATACCATAACCTTTTATTATTAGTTATTATTTTTCCGTGATCGTTAAGCTTCCATTTAAATTTCCAGCTTTCGTCTTTTGTTGGTTTTAGTATACCTTCTGAATATAAGTCAGAAAATGCCTTTGCAGCTCCTGCAAGTAAAAAAGAAATATATGTTAGCCAGGGTAAAGATGAGACTAGTTCCATCCTTTATATATGAGACTTCCTATAACCCTAATTCATTTAAATCTATAACTAATCCACTATTTGTTATAAAATCTTTAGGTAGGTCGTCTCTTAGTTCTATTAATTTTTGTTTGATATAGCTGTTTTTTGCAATTTTAACCATATTCATAGCTGCAGCCCCCGGATCTCTTTTTATGCAATCTAATATTGCGCTCCCTTTAAATTGTTGTTTTTCTATAACATAATTTGCCTGGTCTTCTGATATTAGATCACTATTTAATATAATTCCAAATATCAAAGATGATAGTGAGTAATCCTTATCTCCGGGGTTAAATGGATGGGAATGTGCATTAAGGTTACCAGTATCTATAGTAATAGAATCTACTACACTAAGATGTTTCCAGGTTGCTCCTGTTCCATCATCATTTACTACTAAGTGATCTCCAGAATTAATGATAGTACTAATATCATTAAGTTCGTTTTTCATACTGTTGATATCAGGGATAGTTGTCCCTGATGTTAATTTACTTAAGTCCATAGCCATTATTATTTCTATATTACTCATTATTAATAATGGCTAATATAATAAATTATATCTGACTATCATTGATTACCTAATTTTATTTTGTATATTTACCTTGTAATTTGAAAATAACAATTATGTATACAGATAAAGATCCACCTCAAAACCTTATGGGAATAGATAAAGCATTAAATGAAAAACACGAGCTACATGGCTTTAGAAGTGGTGGAGGTCTAAGAGTTATTAGAATTACTAAAGCTGGAAAGCTTACCGGGTACGGAGAGAATTTAGATATTATGAATGCACTCCTCCATGCGGAGGAGGATTACTTTGCTGGAGGCAGACAATATCCTGATGTTTACGGGGAAGACAAAATACATCCACATTATTTAACTGGTTCTTCTACATCCACTGATAAATTGGATGAATGGATATTGGCTGGACATACAATAGATGCTAAATGTAATAATGGGGTAATTGAAGTTATATTAAAGGGGACGAAAACATTCCAGACCCCTGATGACATAATAGAGGAGGTAAAAGATAAACAGGAACCAATAATATGGCAAGCAAGGGGATCTACATTTAAAACCTCCCGGGGTGCTTGGTTTGATAAAGCTAGTGGAATAACAACTGTTGTTTTGAAAGAAGCAAAGGGACATAATAAAAATGCATGGCATTATAACGTAACAAAAACAGGAAAAGCTAAAGATTTCATGTCCGCTGTATTAAGGGCTATAATCTCAAAGGAGGTTGAATTATGAACGAAGATACTTTATTAGAAGATTTAAATTCCCTTGGTATACGGAGTGGTGTTAATGTAGAGGTTAATGGGATATTTAGAGGAAAGCCAATCGATGATTTTGTAGAATCAAGAGAAATTAATAAATTTAATAAGGGGCAAAGGGATCAATATAAGATTGTATCTTTCACTGGTGACATTAGACCCAATTTTACTGAATTTTGGATTACTTTTGAATCTGGACTTAGGGTAAAACTTGAAAGTTTAGTAGAAATATTTCAGGAAGGATTTGTATATAAGCTTATAGATTTTAGCGGTCATGGAGGATTTACATTAACAGAACTTCCTTCTTTTTCTAAAAGATGGCCGAAAGGTATTTGGGATGCAGAGAATCTCGCAGAGATCCTATATTTTCTAAAATTCCTTGCAGACGAAAAACAATCTAAAAAGAGGTGGACCGGTGTTCCGTTTTCAAATCCACTTTCTATGTTTCTAAGTCCCTGTCCACATCCAGCAAAACTTAATTGTATATAAAAATGAAAATAGAAATAACAGAATTCGCAAAAAGACATTTCGATAAGGGGTTTGGGGGAACAAAGATTCTTGATATGACCCCAGAGGGTTTTACCAAAGAAGTTCAAATCCATATTGATGTATATGATGATTATAACGTATCTGAGAGTAATATGAAAGAAGGTTATGCACCGTTCTGTAAATTATTTATAATGAATAATATATCAGATGCTAAAACAGGAACCCTTGAGATAACTTTAGCAAATCATCAATACTTAAAATCTGGATATTCTGCAAGAAATTTATCAGAGCTTCCTGTACTTTCACAGTGGTTTGAAATTCCAAGGATGTTTATACCGAAAGCAAAAGTTTTAGTAGTAGTATTATATACAAGAGAGCAATTACATAACGAATTTCTAGAAACAGCAAAACCAGGGGATGTTTTTGAATTAACTAAGTCTATAGATTATGGAATAGTAGCAATACTTGGACAAATGGAATTTGATGAAGAGCCAATGAAACCTATAACCATGATGAGAAATGCTTTGGGTAAGGAACACGGAGGCTCTGGAGTAGAAATAGATATAGAGACATATAAAAAATCATGTGACTTTTGGAAGAAAAATGCTACTGTAAAATAATAAATCACGGGAGGATTTAATCTTCGTAATATCAGTGCTATCTCAAAAAAATACATTATATTTAGGATAATAGAACTTTATGTAGTTTATTAGCTATAAATAAAAAGGATAAAGTTGATATGAATAAAGACAATAAAATAATATATGATCTATATAATCTAGGGATGGATCCGTCAACCTTGCAGATAGAATATAATAACAGAATTTCAAAAACCCGTAAAGATAAGGAAATCCAAACAATGCTTGATTGGAGGGGATATTTAGGACAAACAATCACAAAAGCATCTGGTAAAATGGATATAGGGGAATCAGACTTTTTATTATATTTAAGTAACGGTAACATTTTAACATATAGTACTGGACACGGATTGGCTAATCATTTACTAACAGCATACATTGACGAAGCTGTTTATAATATAGATAATGTAGAAGGGGCTTTAGGGACTATTATAAA
>Ga0164313_10002325_pt1 | contig 17068 bp, 13 predicted proteins | sample GuaBasSedimGuay4_FD_113735 | JGI IMG/M metagenome (GOLD analysis project Ga0164313, IMG submission 113735) | Subseafloor sediment microbial communities from Guaymas Basin, Gulf of California, Mexico - Guay4, Core 4569-4, 0-3 cm | ecosystem: Environmental > Aquatic > Marine > Hydrothermal vents...
CCACCCCGAACAGGTCGACAAGGTCATCAAGCGTCATCCGGAAATTTCCAGGGCGCGCCTGGTAATCGACTGGATCGATCAGGCCGATGCAATTACCTTGCAGTGCGAGACTACCAGCGAGGATGAATCACTGATTTCCGCAGTCGTTGAAAGCATCAGGGATATATGCAAACTTCGTGGCGAAGTCGAACTACTGGCAGCCGGCAACCTGCCCAACGATGGCAAGGTGATCGACGATATTCGCGAGTACGATTGACGCTATCGTGCCGCAGCATAAGATAAAAGCTCAGCGCTTCCTGAATGGCGTTCGTGTCATAGATCTGTCTCAATATATCCCCGGCCCTTTCGCGACACGACAGCTTAGCGATCTCGGTGCCGACGTCATTAAAGTCGAGCCGCCTGCTGGTGACCCGATGCGCCAATTTATGCGTCAAGACGATCCTGGGGTTCAGCCTTCCTCTATTTACCGGCACCTTAATCGCGGCAAACGTATCGTCAATCTCGATTTGAAATCGGATGACGGAAAGCGGGTGTTAACCAGGCTAATCGCCGACGCCGATATCCTGCTGGAATCATTCCGCCCCGGGGTACTCGCAAGGCTCGGTTTCGATCGCGAGTCCCTCGATAAAATTAGTCCCCGACTGATACTGTGTTCGCTTTCAGGGTATGGCCAGAACGGCCCGTATCGATTACGCGCCGGCCACGATGTGAATTATAACTCGCTAACATCCATGTCGATCCTGAATGGCACTGCCGATATACCAGTCATTGGCTTTCCGCCTTTGGCCGACCATGCCGGGGCAATGCAGGCCAGCATCGCCATGCTCGCCGCACTACATGCGCGCAATCAACACGATTGCGGCGCTTTTCTCGATATCAGCCTGTTTGAAACCAGCCTATCGTGGCAATACCTGCCGCTACTGGCCGATGGCGTGGAACGCGCGCAAAGCCTGCTCAACGGCGGCGCCGCCTGTTACAACATCTACCAGTGCGGGGATGGTAACTATTTTAGCCTCGGAGCTATCGAGACGCATTTCTGGAAAAACTTTTGCATGGCCTTGCAAGAGCCGGACTGGATAGAGCGACAGTTTGAGACCATGCCGCAGCGGGCGCTTATCGCAGAAGTTAGCCAGCAAATCGGTCGCCATCCCCTGGATTATTGGCACGCATTGCTGGATTCGATCGATTGCTGCTATGCACCGCTGATTGGCGTCGATGAACTTGCAAAAAACCCGCAAATCCAGGCTCGAAAATCTTTGTCAAAATCCGGCCCGAACTACCCGGGATGGATCAATGACGCGGTAGTTGAAATTGATGACCTGGTTGAAATTGAGGATCCAGAATCGCTAGCCTGGATTTAACAGCACCAGGGAAACGATCCTATTTACACAGGCTCAATATTACAAAGGGCCCTGCTCCAGTACCGTATCTACAATAATTTCGATCAATTCAAATTGAGATTCGGCGCTGACATCTTCAAAATAAACCGTACCGGGCCAGGGAGGCTCACTTGATTCATAACCGTTTTTCGCTATGGTATTCGCAACCATCTTAATTGCGTCAACATACTCGCTAGTAATAGTCTTGATCTCCTGTTTCGAGAACTCCAGGTCGGCAATACTGTTGCGGTCGACCTGGGTAGCGCCGATGCCGATAAACAATGGAATGTTATACTTAATCGCCTGCTCTACATAAAAAGAAACGGGAATTCGATCCTCGGCGAGACGAATCACAAAATCAGGGCAGATGCTATTTTTTAATTCAAACAACTCTACCAGGCCAGGCGCATTCAGGTCGGTTTTCCTGGAGCTCCTGCGCCGCGATGACGAAGCCATTGCCTTGTTAGCCTGGGTCACATAGTCACCACGGTAGTTGGCGTCGTAAACACGTTTGCCCCAGGGATTAGCAGCGATTAGCCGCTGGGTTGACCGGATAGCGATATCCTTACAGTTTTTCGGGCCGATAAAAAAAGGCGATCCGGAAGCATCGCTGAGTTCAACCCAGCCGTCGGGGTACTGGTTGAAAAAATGCTCCATCCAGGGCTGGAGGACAGTGTCCGCGAGGTGATCGAGGAATTTGTTAACAAACTCGGGCTCGTTGGTCAGTGCAGCGATTATATGTTCCTGCCCGTAGATATCCGCTGCAAGGCTATAAGGCGCGGTCAAATGCAAAACAGGATTCAACCCGGTTAGACGTGCGTAACAGGCTAAAACCTCATCGAGTAGTTTGGGGATACTCGCGTTCATATCGGGTGTCGCAATATCTTGCCAGTTGTCGGCATTGGCCAGGGGTTTATCCGGATCCGTGCCAGGCGAGTATTGGTCCGAGTAAATCATTTCCTGGCCCAGGGCTTCCGCGGTAAACCCATATACCGGCCAACTGATATAAAGCTTGGGCATACCCAGTAATTTTTGAGTCATCAATGATGTACGCACAAAACGCTCGGGGTCTTCCTTGTAAAATTCTGCAGCGGTCAGGCCGTATAACCGGTGCATTATGGTTAAAGTCATCAGGTCTACCGGACCCGCGACATGAACCGCGTCCTGCGGGGCCTGGCGCATGAAGATCTCGTCGTACTGCCCCTCTATAGTGGCATCGCAAATTTCTTTTAGACGCTCTGTAGCCTGCGCATCGTTTGCTTGCCAGCGAGACAGTAAATGGTTGCCTGCAGGAAATTTCAGTTCTTCGAATGGCATTGTGTGCTGGCCTCTATGCAGGTACTAATGGATGTACTAAACACTGTGCTTTCAACCTCCTAAAACAGCTAAGAGATTATTGTGGCGTTTAAAAGACAGAACTTGATTGCGGGTGGGAAGGAGGGTAAAGCATAAATAATACTAGAACTCTAAAAGTAGACAAATTGCGACCACTTATTTTGTAATAGCGCCAATTAGGCGCAAATATCAGTATAAATGCGGGTTATAGCCGGCAGGTGAAAAACCTGCATGGCGTTAGGCCATGCAGGTAACCCAGAAGAGGAATTTTCGAGACTGCTTCGCTTAGCTTTTCAACCAGATAAATTCTGGCCATTCACAGGCGCCTAGCTGACCCAGCGGTACTCTCGGCATGCCCATGATGTTGCTTGCAATACCATCGTTGATATTGGAGAACGCGGGAATCACCATGCCGCTGCCCTCGTGGATCAGGGTCTGCATTTCACAATAATGTGCGTGTCGCTTGGCCGGATCGGTTTCTGACAGCGATAAACTGAGCAATTCACCCATGCGCTTATTATTCCAGAAAGTATCGTTCCAGGCGGCTCCCGGGGCGAACTGGATCGCCATTTGCGAATTCGCGGTCGGGCGCATGTTCCAGGTGACGACGTTCATCGGCTCTTTCATCCACACCGCACCCCAGTAACCGTCGTTTGGTACTTTCTTCAACTTCAGGTCGAAGCCGATCTTGGCGCAGTTGGCCTGTGCCAGCAGCGACGCGTCTTCGATGCCGGGGGTGACCGGCGCGACGAATAAATCCGCGCTGCTGATACCGGACTTCTTGAAGTAGAACTTGGCCTTGTCCGGGTCGAACTGGCGTTGTGGTAATTCAGAGCACCAGTCAACACCGTGCGCCGGCGAGATCGGCGTGTCGTTGCCAATCGCGCCCCTGCCTTTTAGAATCCGCTTGACGATACGCTCGCGGTCCTGGATATACTGGTAGCCTTTGACAAAGTCGGCATTATTACCCGGCGCGGTATTTTTCAGAATACAGGTGCCGAGTTGCAGTGCGCCCTTGGTAGACAGCAGGGTAACGCCGTCGGCGCTTTCTATTTGCCTGAATGCCTTGGGATCGATCTGTGCAATGAGCTGCATGTCGCCCGCAATCAGAGCATTGACCCGCGCCACCGTATCGGTGATCGCGGTGATTTCGATCGAATCGAGATTCGCGCCTTCCCGCCAGTAGTTTTCGTTACGTTTATGGATCGATTTTACACCGGGTTCGAACGACTCCATGGTGTACGGGCCGGTACCTATCCAGTCGCCCTTGGTGCCGTTTTTGACGATCTTGTTCTGGAACATTCCTAGCAGGACAGTCAGATCGGAATTCGACGTATTCATGATCGCCTTGACTTCGTGCGATCCGACTTTCTTCCATTCCTTGACCGACGCCATGACCGACTTGATGACCGATGTCGAATCCTCAGTGAGGTGACGGTTCATGCTCCAGACGACATCGTCGGCGGTAAATTTCGAACCATCGTGCCACTCGACACCCTTGCGCAGTTTGAAGGTCCACTCGGTAGCGTCGGAATTTGGCTCAAACGAAGTGGCCAGCTCGGGTTGCGGGGTCAGGTCATCAGAATGCTGGATCAGGCTGTTGTAAACCGCGCGACCGCGTGTGTAATCGATCGTCGAAGTAAACTGGGGTGGATCGGTCTGATCGTCGGGCCCATGCAGAGATGCCGCCATACGTACCGAGCCGCCTTTCTTCGGTGTTGCCGCCCTGACTGCACCCGCCTGGGTGAAAAGGTTACCTGCTGTCGCCAGCGTCACTCCGGTCGCTGCCAGCAGGGTGAGCGCTTCGCGCCGGCTCATCCCCCGATTGAGGGCTTTAAATAATTTCTCCCGGTCACTAATATCTAGTTTATCAAGATCTGGGGTCTCGCTTATATCTGTTTTAGTTTTGTCTCGCATGAGTTCCTCCTGCTATTAGGAATAGCTTATTAATATTGTCATGATATCGGAAAAATAGTTTTTTTTACGAAGATCGTGCCGTGGGTCATTACTTCACCCCAGTCATGTATATATAGAATCCGGCCTTTATGCAAGTATCCATATCAAATAATACGGTTTCAAATACTGCAATCTGCCAGAATCCTTTTCAGGAAGGCTGATACTAAGATATAGCTTACAGGCCTTATAGCTTTAAATGCTATACAGGTAATTCATTTTATCCTTCGTGAAAAAAGCCTGGGTGCATTTCCAGTGCAGGTGGGAATTACTTATTTCGGAAAGCTAGCCCGCAAGTCAAAAAATCCCTGCATGGCGATATGCCATGCAGGTAACCCAATAGAGGAGTTTTTGAGATTGCTTAGCTTTCCAACCAGATAAATTCTGGCCATTCGGATGCACCAAGCTGACCTAGCGGCACAGTCGGCATACCTTTTATATTATTAGCGATACCGTCGTTGATGTTGGAGAACGCTGGAATAACCATGCCACTGCCTTCATGGATCAGGGTCTGCATTTCACAATAATGCGCGTGACGCTTGGCCGGATCGGTTTCCGCTAACGACAGGCTCAGCAATTCACCCATACGCTTATCGTTCCAGAAGGTATCGTTCCAGGCGGCGCCGGGCCCGAATTGAATCGCCATCTGAGAATTCGCGGTCGGACGCATATTCCAGGTCACCACGTTCATCGGCTCTTTCATCCATACTGCACCCCAGTAACCATCGTTAGGTACTTTTTTCAGTTTGAGGTCGAAACCTATCTTGGCACAGTTGGCCTGGGCCAACAGGCAGGTGTCTTCGATACCCGGGGTAACCGGTGCGACGTAAAGCTCTGCAGTGCCGATACCGGATTTCTTGAAATGGAACTTGGCTTTGTCCGGATCGAATTCGCGCTGCGGCAGTTCGGAACACCAATCATTACCGTGCGCGAAGGAGATCGGCGTATCGTTACCAATTGAACCCTTACCTTTAAGGACTCGTTTGACAATGCGCTGACGGTCCTGGATGTATTGCATGCCTTTTACAAAATCGGCATTTTCGCCTGGCATGGTATTTTTCAGGATACAAATACCGAGTTGCAATGCAGCAGGTGTTGATAACAAGGTCACACCATCGGCCGATTCGATTTGACGGAAAGCCTTGGGATCGACCGATGAAATCATTTGAACGTCGCCGGCGATCAAAGCATTAACTCGCGCCACCTCATCTGTGATCGCGGTAACTTCTATGACATCGAGGTTTGCACCTTCGCGCCAGTAGTTTTCGTTGCGTTTGGAAATCGATTTAACCCCGGGTTGAAACGACTCCATCGTAAACGGACCAGTTCCAATCCAGTCACCCTTGGTACCATTTTTGACGATCTTGTTCTGGAAAATACCCAGCAAGGTGGGCAAATCTGAATTCGGCGTATTCATGATCGCCTTGACCTCGTGCGAACCGACTTTCTTCCATTCCTTGACCGAGCCCATGACTGATTTGATTACCGAGGTTGAATCCTCGGTGAGGTGACGGTTCATGCTGTAGACCACATCGTCGGCGCCGAACTTGGAACCATCATGAAAATTAACATCTTTACGAAGCTTGAAAGTCCACTCTGTGGCGTCGCCATTCGGCTCGAAGGATTCTGCCAGCTCAGGCTGCGGGGTCAGATCATTAGCATGTTGAATCAGGCTGTTATAGATCATGCGGCCGCGGGTATAATCGATATTGGAGGTAAATTGCGGTGGGTCGAACTGATCGTTCGGTCCGTGCAGATTGGTAGCGTAGCGAACGCTGCCGCCTTTCTTTGGCGTTGCCGCCCTGACTGCGCCCGCCTGGGTGAACAAATTACCCGCTGTCGCCATCGTTACCCCGGTCGCTGCCAGCAGGGTCAGTGCTTCGCGCCGGGTCATCCCCCGATTGAGGGCTTTAAGTAGTTTCTCGCGGTCACCAATATCTAGATTATCCAGATCAGGCGTTTCACTTATGTTTGTTTTAGTTTTGTCTCGCATGGTTTCCTCCTGCTATCAGTAATGAATAGCTTATTAAAATTGTCGTGATATCGAAAAAAAATATTTGCGAAGATCAGGTCATCGACTGTTACTTCACATCCGTCATGTATATATAGTATCTATCCTTTATGCAAGTACCCTTATTAAATTTATGGTTTCAAATGCTGCAATCTACTTGAATATTTTTCAGGTAAGGTGAGATAAAATTCTGATTCAACTAGCTGCAGCCTGCTTTATCTGCTCTTTTCGACGAGCCACATAGGCTTCGAGCGCCTCCTTCCTGGCGGGATCTAACACCGGTTGCTGGTAATTATTTAACATTTCTTTCCAGGCATGATGCGCCCGTGTTGCGGTGTCCTGCGCGCCCCGATCGACCCAGTTTTCATAATTGGACCAGTCAGAAATCAGGGGGCTATAGAATGCGGTCTGGTAGCGCTCCAGGGTGTGGGCGGCACCGAAGAAATGCCCCCCTGGCCCGACCTCATCAATCGCGTCCAGGCCTAGCGTATCATTGTCCACCGTTATCCCTTGCATCCAGGCGGCCATCATTTCGAGCATTTCAGCGTCGATCAGGAGTTTTTCATAAGACGCCACCAGGCCGCCTTCCAGCCAGCCGGCACCTTGATTCAATACCCCGACATGACCGGTAATCGCTCCCCAAAGTGACATCTGCGACTCGTAAGCCGCCTGTGCGTCTGGCACTTTGGAACTATTCACATTGGAGGATCGCCAGGGCAGCTTGTATCGCCGCGCCATCTGCCCGCTGGCCTGGGCGCCAAGCGTGTACTCGGGGGTACCGAAGGCCGGTGATCCGGTACGCATATCGACATTACAGGCAAAAGATCCGTAAATATAAGGACAGCCGGGACGCACGAGTTGAACCAGTGCGCAGGCGGCAAGCGTTTCGGCATTTTGCAGGGCAAGCGCTCCGGCCATGGTAGCAGGGGCCATTGCACCGGCCAGCGCAAACGGGGTTACACAGATTGGCTGCGCGGCGCGTGCAAATTCAATGATGCCCTGCGTGATTTCGGAATCCAAAACCAGTGGTGTATTGGTGTTGGTATTAACGAAGAAAACCGGGTCAGCCGCCAGTGCTTCATCGTCCTCGCCATGCAGAATTTTTGCCATTTCGAGCGCGTCCCGGGCACGTTCGGCGCCAACGGAAAGTGGTTTCCAGGGCTTGTCCGTGAGCGTGCAACAGGCAAGATAAAAGTCGAGGTGCCGGGTCGATGCGGGTAAATCACTCGGATCGATCGAACAGCCACCTTCGATATGGACAATGTTCAACATCTGCGTCAGGCGAATAAAATCGCACATATCGGCATAGTTACCACTGCGCCGTCCCCTCTCCAGATCCGAGACGAAGGGTGGTCCACCGACGGCGGCAAAAGCCAGGTAGCCTTCACCCATTACCACGCGTTTGTTCGGGTCAATGCCGCGAATCGTTGCACGTGGCGGGGCTTTATGGATGAGCTCAAGCAGACCTTCACGATCAAACAAAACCTGGTGGCTCTCCTCGTTTACACTGAAACCGCCAGCCTTGAGAATAGCGCGAGCGCCCGCATCCATGATGCGCATGCCATTTTGCTCGAGAATGCTCATGGAAGCGCTATGAATCTGCTCCACCTGGTCTTCACTCAGAACCTCGACAGGAGCAAATGGATTCTTAAGCTGGGTATAGGGTGCTCGATTGTCACGCGGCCCATGTGATTTACGGGCACGGCGCCTGGGTCGCCTTGTCAAGAGTTTGTCTCCTTAATAGCTACAGGCTTCCATCATGCCTGCGGTCGGTTGCTGCGCAAATGAAATCGTTTCATCAGACATGACGCACCGTTCGGGTTGACAGCCACGGCCTCGATTAACTAGGATTCACGGGTTCCAGGTTAGAAAAGTTGTCCTTCATAGTTATGAATCGAAAATTACCACCCTTTGCCGCCATTCGCGCCTTTGAAGCAGCCGCACGGCTCGGTTCCATGCAGAGCGCATCGGAGGAACTGTATCTTACCCCCTCGGCTATCAGCCACCAGGTTAAAGCCCTGGAGGTATTCATTGGCGCGGCACTGTTTGAACGCAAACCGGGCAGATTGACACTCACAGCAGTCGGAACCACTTACCAGAATGACCTGCGTGAATCGCTAAACCTGATCGAAGCCGCAACTGAACGAGCCTCGCGCAGAGGCGAAACCGACCATATCACGGTACATATGTTCAACTCTCTTGCGGAACTGTGGTTTGTACCGATGCTGAAAGATTTTCACGACGAATATCCAGACATGCAAATTTCGGTAATTTGCGAACCGGTAGGCGCGGATTTTGCCAGCGGCATCGCCGATATATCCGTGGTTTACGACCGCATCCGCAGCGATGGCGAAGACAGGTTGCTTTTCATCGATGAGATAACGCCCTGTTGTTCTGAGCAGTTTCTAAAGGATCACGGCCCGTTTGAAACACTCGAGTCGATTATTGATCTACCATTGATCTGGTGCGAATCCGATCCCGATGAATGGCTTAGCTGGTTTGAGCATGCCGGCCTCGGAGACGTCGAACCTCATCGCTGGATCAGTTTTGACCAAAGAGCACGCGCACTTCAGGCCGCGCGTGAAGGTCTTGGATTTGCCATGGCGCGGCGGCCCTATATGGAACTGGATCCCTATCGGACACAATTGATACAACCGCTTGAACTGGTTGCGCCAACCGGGTGCGCGTATTATGTCGACGTACCACAGCGTGCCGAGCACCTGGCCAAAATCAAGATTTTTAAGAACTGGCTGATGCGGGTCAGCCGCTCGCTATTCCCGTCAGCAGCAATCTTTCCGGGCGATGCTCAGCCTCATTAATATCCCATTCGAGTACTGCTAGTCCGCGCAGGAACCTGCAATTGCTTTGCAGACTAAATGCTTTCATGCGACGCGAATTATTTTTGATTGCGCCACTAACCCGGCTACGAGAAGCTTCGAGGCAAATCGATGATCTAGCAGGAGTAATCAATGGTTCAGCATACTCGCGTTGCCGTAATTGGCGGCGGCGTAACCGGATGCAGCATCCTCTATCACCTTGCCAGGGTGGGCTGGACCGATATCACGCTTATCGAGCGCTCGGAATTAACTTCCGGCTCGACATGGCATGCGGCCGGCAATCTATTCACCCTGACAACACCATCGAATGCCCAGCGCCTGCATCTCTATACACTCGAATTGTATGAAACGCTTGAGCGCGAGACTGGCCAGTCGATCGGTTACCACCCGACCGGTGGTTTGCATCTGGCTGCCTCCAGCGAAGAGATCGACACATTAACGGTGTTACGCGCGCAAGGGCGGCGAAACGGAATCGAGACCGACTGGATGGATCTCGCCGAGGTGAAGCGGATCGCGCCAATTGTGGATACGAGTACATTGAAAGCGGTTCTGTGGGAGCCGGGTAAGGGGCATATCGATCCATCGTCGGTTACCAACGCCCTGGCCAATGCCGCACGCGCATGCGGGGCCACTATTTTACGCCACTGCCCGGTTACCGCGATGAGACAACAGGCGAATGGAGGCTGGAGGCTTGAGACCGACAAAGGCGTTATCGAGGCAGATATAGTCGTTAATGCGGCTGGCCTGTGGGCGCGGGAGGTGGCGGCACTGGCGGGCATTAGACTGCCGCTGGCACCGGTTGAACATCAGTACCTGGTTACCGAATCAATTCCCGAAATTATGGAACTCGAACAGGAACTTCCGACAATCAGCGAGGGTGAGTACGGGTTTTACTCTCGCCAGGAAGGAGATGGGTTGCTGCTTGGCGCCTACGAAGATGAATGCAGGCATTGGGCACTCGATGGCACACCGCTCGATTTTGGCCATGAATTGCTGCAGGACGATATTTCGCGCCTGGAAGAAAAACTGGCAGCGGTCTGCAAGCGTATGCCGCCGCTCGAAAATGCCGGAATCAAACGTGTCGTCAATGGGCCGATTATGTTTTCACCAGATCTTGGTCCGCTCATCGGTCCTCATCCGGATTTGAAAAACTACTTCTGCGCGGTCGGGGTGATGACGGGTTTTAACCAGGCGGGCGGCATCGGCAAGGTACTGAGCGAGTGGATAATCGAGGGCGAACCAGAACTCGATGTAAGCTTCTGGGACGTGGCGCGCTTTGAATCCTGGGCGGGCCGCCGTTATACCTTCGAACGCACCAAATATTACTACGAGCATCGAGACGAGTGGCCCTACCCGCACAGGGAATGCCCGGCCGGCCGAGAAGCGCGCACTTTCCCAACCTACGACCTGCAACAGTCACTGGGCGCGGTGTTCGGCGTATCCAGTGGTTGGGAAACACCACTGTGGTACCCAAAGGAGGATGACAGCCCTTACGACATTTATAGCTGGCGCAGGCAAAACTGGTTCAGGACGGTAGGTGACGAATGTCGTACCGTACGTCAGACAGCCGGCCTTTTTGAAATCTCCACCTTTGCCAAATACCGGGTCACCGGCGCCAAAGCCGAAGCGGCACTGGACCGGTTGCTTGCGGGTCGACTGCCACGCGAGTCCGGGCGTATGGCCCTGTGTCCAATGTTATCGCCGCGGGGGCGGCTGATCGGAGATTTTAGCGTGGGCCGACTCGCGAATGACAGCTTCCTGCTGTTCGGATCCGGCGCGATGCACGGGATCCACTTGCGCTGGTTCCAGCAGGAACTCGCTGGCCAGGGCGTGCAGCTGGACGACTTGACCTCGGACTGGGCAGGCTTGATGGTGTGTGGACCGAATGCCGCTGCGATTGTTGGCGAAGCGATGGCCGAAGGTCCCAAACCCGCCGCTATGCCTTTCATGAGCCTGGCGCATGCCGATTTTCATGCGGCACCCCAGGCAATAGTCGCGCGCCTGTCATTTACCGGTGAAAGCGGTTTCGAGATCTATACACCGATGGCATTTCATCGCAGCTTGTTCGCCGACCTGCTGCATCGGGGCGCCGGGTTTGACCTGCGACCAGTTGGCGGACGCGCATTGATGGAATTACGCCTGGAGAAGAGCTTTCCGGCCTGGGGACTCGACCTGAGCGCGGACTATGGCCCGGCGGAGACCGGCCTGTCTCGCTTCGTCGACTGGGACAAGGCTGATTTCATCGGTAAACAGGCAGCGCTGGTAGTGCGTAATGAAGGCCCGCGAGAAATCCTGACTACCCTTGTTGTCGATGCAAAAGACGTCGATTGTGCCGGCGGGGAGCCGGTGTTTCAGTCCGGCGAGTATATAGGTTACGTCTCCTCCGGTGGCTTCGGCCACACGGTCAACGAGAGCATTGCCCTCGCGTATCTGCCGCCGGATTCGGTAATCGATGGCGCTAACTTCGATGTCGAAATCCTCGGCGAACGAAGGAGCGCGCGCTTATCCACCAGGCCGCGTTTCGACCCTGAGGGCAAACGAATGCGTAGTTAGCCCGTTACGCCGTCAACCATTCCGTTTGAAAACGATTTGCTGGATATTTATAAAAGATCCCTTTTTAGAATATCGGCTAATGCCCAGGCGTAGATAATTTCTGTCAGTTCACTCTAATATTTCTGAAGTATCCTTTTGTACCTAAGCTGATTGAAGACTTTCGCGGCAGTCACTCGTCCTAGCCCACATTGAACTTATTGAGTAACTGAAAATGGGGTCTTGTTATTTGCGTGCTTCGGATGTGTTACCTTCGGATGTGTTACCTTCGAATGCGTTAGCCGGTGGAATTCTCGGAATGGGTAAGATTTTGACCGAAAAGGAACAACAGATGGAAGAGTTGGCACGAGCTTTTTCTTAGACGGGATAACCGTAAAATAATATACACAGGGGCGGTGGCACAACGAATGTTTACCAATTTCCACCAAAGCCTTCGTCGCAGCAATTCGATAAAATGGATAATTTGTTTTTTCTATTTAGTTGCCATGGATGCACCGGGCAATCCTGTGGAATTGACACTTGAAGATTATGCCAAAAAGCCCTTTGGTAATATCATTTTTCTCAGGCATGCTTTTGCGCCAGGAATGGATGCGAATGGGCAGCCCGCTGAATTCAAAATCGATGACTGTTCGACCCAGCGTAATCTGGATTCTACCGGGGTGGCGCAAGCAACCGCAATAGGCAATAAATTTATTGCTAATGGCATCAAATTTGCCAATATTTACTCCAGCCAATGGTGCCGCTGCCTGGAGACGGCACAGCTACTCAATCTTGGTAAGGTTACTCAGGAAACCTCGTTAAACTCAGGTTTCAGGGAACTATTTAAACTGGAAGAATCACTTGCAAGTTTAAGAAAAAACCTGGAATCATTGAAGGGCGAGGAAAAGCTAATACTAATGATTACTCACCGTCGCGTAATCTCAGCCATAACGGGAATTAGTGTAAAAAGTGGTGGTGCTGTTGCTTATGACACAAAGACCAAAAAATCCAAAATAGTTTTGATTGAATGATGAAACGGTGTTCGATAAACAGGGGTTTTAACCGACCTGCTAGCTAGCCTGTCATTTGCGCAGGTAGCCAGGTTGCTATCCCGGGAAAGGCGGTGAGCAGTATTATCGCGGTCAACAATAACAAGAAGAAGGGTAAGGCAAAACGCGCGATGGTTAAAATATTGATTTTTGTGAGGCCCTGAATTACGAACAGGTTAAAACCTACCGGGGGCGTTATTTGTGACATTTCAACCACGAGCACGACGTAAATACCGAACCACAGTAAATCTATGCCGGTGCGTTCGATCATCGGCAAAACGATGGACGTGGTTAAAACAACTATCGAAATGCCGTCAAGAAAAAACCCGAGTAACATAAAAAATAATGTCAGCACCACGATTAACATGACCGGTGAAAGCCCCATTACCGAGATCTGTTCTGCCAGCAGGCGGGGTATCCCGGTGAACCCCATCGCCAGGCTCAGAAACGCGGCACCGGCTATTATGAAGGTGATCATGCAAGAGGTACGGGTGGCGCCCATAAGGCTCGACATAAAGGTTTCTTTAGTCAGGTTGCCGGTTACAAAAGATAAAAATAATGATCCAAATACACCGAGCGCGGCTGCCTCGGTTGCGGTTGCCCAGCCGGCGTAGATTGAACCCAGTACGAACAGTATCAGCCCCATCACCGGGAACAGACGCCTTGTCATGTAGAGCTTTTGCCTGAAAGGTAAATCAGGCGAGTCGTCTTCGGGTATTTTTTCGGCATTTATAATCGACCAGATCGCGGTATAACCCATGAACAGGATTACCAGCATCGCGCCCGGTATGACGCCCGCGATGAACAGGCGTGCGATGGATACTTCGGCTGAAACACCGTACACAATCAGAATGATGGATGGCGGAATCAGGAAACCCAGCGTACCCGAACCCGCCAGCGTGCCGATCATCATTTGTATCGGATATTTCCTCTTTTCCAGTTCCGGGATAGTCATGCGTCCAATGGTCGCGGCCGTCGCAGCCGAGGAACCCGAAACCGCGGCAAATATGGTGCAGCCGAGAATATTGACGTGTAACAAACGTCCGGGAATATTTTTCAGCCAGGGCGCCAGGCCCTGAAACAAATCTTCAGATAGTTTGGTCCGAAATAAGATCTCTCCCATCCAGATGAACAGGGGTAATGCCGCCAGCGTCCAGGTCGCCGATGTGCCCCAGGTGGTGGTTGCGAATATCAGACCGATACTGCTGTTATCGTTTAAAGTCAGCGCGACGAAGGCAACCAGGAATAACGCGGCGGCAACCCAGATACCGCTCAACAGGGCCCCGAATAATACCGCGGTCAGGATGATTACTAAATTGGTGATTTCCATCCGGCTATTCTTCCAGCCTCAGGAAAGTCGGTGTATGCCCCATAAATGAACTTACAATGTCGTCGACCAGGGCAATAAAAAATAATACCGCGCCCAGCGCCATGGGCAGCTGGGGAATCCATATAGGAACCGCGATATATCCCTGTGATAGTTCCTCGAAGATCCATGATTCATACACCAGGTAACAAAGATGGTAAGCACCAAATCCAGCTATTAATGCGAAAATTGAAAGCACAACATACAGCAATTTGCGCTGCAGCGATGAAGGCAGTAAATGAATCAGTAAAGTGATGCGGATATGACCACCGAGTCGAAAGGTATAGGCGAGCGCGAGAAAGGATGCGGCGGCAAGCAGGTAACCGGAAAAATCTTCGGTGGAAGGGATGATTACTCCAAACCAACGGCCGACTATCTGGGTCAGGATCATCACCGTGATCAATACGATACAAACGCCGGCTAATACACCAGCACCTGTATATATGTTATCGAGTATTTTCCGCATCGAAGAAAATGCTTTACCCGTACATTATTGATAATCAGCGAGTATTCTTTCACCCTCGGCGCCGGCCTCTTGCACCCACTCGTCTCCCATGATTTTTCCTATCGCCTGTAAGTCGGATTTTAAACGATCGGTGGGTTCCGCAACCATAATGCCATGTTCGGCGAGCGTTGCCGTTTTGGCGATGGTTTCAGCCTGTGCCATTTCCCAGCCCCGCGCTTCAGCAACCTTCGCTGCCTTTATGAGCGCATCCTGGACCCCGGAATCCAGGCGTTTGAAAGCACGAGCGTTCACTATGACCATATTTTTCGGAATCCATGCCTGGGTATCCGTGTAATCAGTCACATAGTCCCAGGACTGGCTGCTGACACCGGTACTGGGTGAAGTCACCATCGCATTGATGATACCCGTCGAGAAAGCCTGCGGGATTTCAGGCGTTTGCACCGTGGTCGGCGTGGCTTTGAGCAATACCGCGAGACGGGAAGTCGTAGGACTGTAGGCACGCATTTTCAGGCCTTCTAGATCTGCAGCCGATGCTATCGGTTTTTTAGTATAAAACCCCTGCGGCGGCCAGGGCACGGCGTAGAGTAATTTAAGGCCATGTTTTCCGAGCGCTTTTTCTATGCTCGGGCGAGAAGCATCCCACAGATCTTTCGCACTGCTAAAATCCGAAGCCAGGAAAGGAATGTTATCGACTTTAAAAATCGGGTTGTCATTACCTAGCAGACCCATAAACATTTCGCCTATCTGCACCTGCCCGGTCCGTACCGCACGATAAATTTCGGGGTGCTTGATCAGGGAAGCCCCCGAATGAACCACGATTTTCAGTTCTCCATTGGTTTGTTCAGCCACATCGTCGGCGAACTGGCGAACATTTTTTGTATGGTGCACTCCATCGCCATAGGGTGTGGGCATGTCCCACTTGGTTGTAGAAGCATAACTTTCGGCATAACTGCTACCAACCAGCAGGAAAGCACCAATCAGTGCGATAGTGAGTTGTCTAATTAATATCATTTGGTTCCTCCAAAGATGATGTGAATTATTTTTGTGTAATGAAATAGTAAGAACTGCTCGGCAAAAGTCAATTCTTTATAGGAATGGGTTAAAAAATTCACCTCGTCGGCAAGCGTATTGCCGATAATGACTTTGGCGCCAGTAGTCAAATCCCGCGATCAGCGAACACGAAGCCCTTGCTCGAAGCACGCAATTTCGCCATGAGCGAGCGGCGCCCAGCGTTGGTCATCGAGCGGTGCGGTAGCGACGAATGCCTGCCGGCCCTTACCGCCATCGCAGGCGAGCCCTACACAAGGCACAGCGTCGCCATCTCCAGCGTCACGTTCCAGCACGTAAAGCCCGGGGTCGCTCGAAATGTCCTCACCGGGGATGGTGTGCCGGTGCCCATGGGCAAACAGGGTTAGTCCGTCGCTATACAGGAAATTCAGGGCGCCGCGCTCGCGCAGGCGCCGTGCGAAAGACTCTACTACCGAGAATCGCTCGGCTAGTGATGGCACTTGCCGAGACCAGAGTTCTTCGAGTTCGGCAAGCAGCAGGACAAAGAGCCGTTCCGAGTCGGTATCACCCACCGGCTGCAGGTTTGGGCTAACGGCGGAGATCTCCACGTCCGCTATATATCCGTTGTGGGCAAACACATGCGCCCTGCCCGCAATATAACGCAGGAACGGTTGGGTATTTTCCAGGCTAAGCGCGCCGACCGTCGCGCGTCGAACGTGAGAGATGATCTGCCGGCTCGGCGGCGCGTGCTCGGCCAGAAATTTCACCATCGGGCTGTCGACAGCAGGCCCCGGTTCACGAAGTAACAAGACATCACGGTCTGCGAAATAAGCCACGCCCCAACCGTCCGGATTACCGGCCCGACGCGATCCGTGCAGGGCAAAACTCTCCCAGCCAAATCTCAGCCGTATTGGATGCTCAACAGAGACCCCGAGAAGCTCACACATGATCGGCTACTATAATCCGGTTGAATGGAAGCACATCCACAATTAATAAATCTATTATATTTCCCTGGTTTCGGGTAACGGCCGCGCGGGAAAAACCTTACTCAAAAACAACCGTGTCGCTTTCGTATTCTTGTCGTAATCATCCGGACCTGGATTGAGATGCGATTCAACCCATATACCAAACATCA
>Ga0164313_10002327_pt1 | contig 17066 bp, 13 predicted proteins | sample GuaBasSedimGuay4_FD_113735 | JGI IMG/M metagenome (GOLD analysis project Ga0164313, IMG submission 113735) | Subseafloor sediment microbial communities from Guaymas Basin, Gulf of California, Mexico - Guay4, Core 4569-4, 0-3 cm | ecosystem: Environmental > Aquatic > Marine > Hydrothermal vents...
GCTCCTGGTTGGTCACCAGCCACATCATAATGTGCGCCAACGATCAGCCTTCGCTTCTTCTTTTTCTGCCACGAGGCAATGATGTTCTTATATTCATTTCCTTCGGCCTCCCATTTTTGCTCCTCACATTCAAACCCACAGGAGACAAATTCATCCGAAATGTATTTGCTCACTTTTCCCAATGACTTCAGATTCAGATAATTCCTGAACGGCCGGATAGAGGTCAGAAAATTTACATCCCTATACAACAAGTTTCTATTTGCTCTTCTCATATTCAAAATCTCAGTCCTATCACGCTCACATCGTCGATCTGTTCATTTTTACCACGCCAGGTTTCAAAGGCAGCCAGAACAACACATTTTTGACTTTCCATGTTGTCACCCTGAATCGAGAGGAGTAACTCCCTGAACTTAAAAGCTTTAAACTTCTTTCGATTCTCACCCCCATATTGATCGAGAATACCATCTGAAAATATGTATACGGTATCTTGATCCTGGAGTTTAATCACATGATTGGTAAAATCAGTTTCCTCCCAATGTACCCCTATGGGTTGCTTGTCTCCCTTCAGCTCATAAAGCTTATGCACATCATTTTCAATAGATAGATAGGGTTCAAGCTCCTCCCCACCTGCTTGTTCTTTCTTCCTGATTAAATAAAGCGGGTAATTCGCACCTGCAAACTGGAGTTCACGTTTTTCTTTATCAATCAAAACAAAGGCCATATCTATTCCATCTTTCTGGTCCTCAATATTTCCCTCCTGTGCCAGCATGTCCTTTACTTTTATCCTTAAGTTACCAAGTATCTCATTTGGCTTAACAACTTTGGTGCTCTCAAGCTCGTCATTTAGCAAGGTAACACCCAACATGCTCATAAAGGCGCCCGGCACCCCATGGCCGGTACAATCTGCTCCCACAATGACCATTCTGTCATTCATCTCCTTGAACCAGTAAAAGTCTCCACTTACGATATCCCTGGGTTGAAAGAGTATAAAGAGGTCCGAAAAGAAATCTCCAATGTCAGATGCCGGACGAAGAAGTGCAGATTGGATCTTCTGTGCATATGCAATGCTGTCTGTAATGGCCTGTTTCTGGTCCACCACAAGGTCTCTTTGTACAACAATTTGATCCCTCTGGGTCTCAATTTCTTCCAGCTGGTATTCAATCTTATTGCGCTGGGCTAGTATTTCATCTTTCTGTTCGTGGATCTCCCTGGTCCTTTCTTTTACCTGCAGTTCCAGTCTATCTTTTTGATTTTTGATGGCTCTGATCCTGATCAGGTAAAACAGGTAAGCGGATGTTCCAAGGAGCAGAATAACCATGATGCGGAATCCCCAGGTATTGTACCATGCTGTTCGAATTATAAAATCAAAGTTCTCAGCATAACCCCAGATATTGTTTTTGCCTTTTGCCTTATAAATGAACTCATATTTCCCGGGAGGAAGGTTGTTGTAATAGGCCCTGTATTCATCACCTCTGTGGTATGAAGCGTACTCATTACCACTTCCCCTCAGGTAATATTCATATTCCACGGAAGTCTCATCGGAAAAGGACAGGGCGCTAATCTCAAATATGAAATTGTTTTCCCGCTGAGCAAAAGACCTTCCCTTTTCAGCTTGTATACGATCTCCATTGAGAAACAGCTTTTCGATATAACAGACCGGGGCAAAGTTTTGCGTCGATTTGGCCCTGATATTGAAATTGGATATACCATGGTAGGTTCCTACCCAGAGCAGATCATTGCTGTCCAAAAAGAGCCCGCCGGGTGTAATTTCATCACCGCTCAGTCCATCTTTGGTATTGATTGTAAACTCAAACTTCTGATCTTCCGTATTGAAGTAGCTGAATCCCTTGTTGGTCCCAAGCCACAGATAATTTCTATTTCTTGCCGGAAGGATGGATTTGATCATCATAGCGCGATCGAAGGTGCTAAGCTCCATCTGGTCAAAGCGCATATCTTTCACAAGTCCAATACCACAATCAGTGCCTACCCAGATCTTATCTCCCTCAGCATAAAGGGACCATATATTGCATTCCGTCTCCTGCTCAAGTTCAAAATGCTCCCCATCAAAGGCTACGAAACCTGCATTATTTCCTCCTAGCACCTTCCCGTTCACCTCAATAAGCTGGAAAACATTGGCCGTAAATTTATTTTTCAATTCCTGGGGCGGGGAATAGAAGTCGGAGAGGTAATAAATGATTCCATCAACCCCGGCGAGCAGAAATATCTCGCCCTTAGAAGTAACAAAAATGCTCTCCACGCTGTGCAGGATTTGTGTAAAAGGCGTCTGTCTGATGATTTCCAGGGTCCTGCTGTTCACTTCAAACAGACCTTCATTATTGGCCAGCAAGATATTCTGATTGGCTAGCAGAGTGCCGGTAATCTTAGTATTCGCCGATCCAATCCTGGGCGTAAAATCATGCAATATATCTTTATTGAAATAGAAAATTCCGTTGTCTGAGGTGATCCACATTCGTTGGTCCTTATCCTGAAAAACAGAGTAAATGAAACTGTTAATGGTAGCGGGGTAAAAATTCCTTAAGCCCGTAAGATTGGAAAGCCGCTGCAATCCTCCCGAAAACCCAATCCAGATATTGTCTTCCTGATCGATCAGGAAGGAAAGGATCCTGTTATTCATAATTCCGATGTCCTGTTCGTAGATAATCGGTTTCAGGTCCGTAGAAATGACCTGCATAATCCTGGAGTCTGCCACCAGCCAGATGGAACCAAATCTATTGGTGGTGATATCTGAAAAAATATGGATGGGAAAGTCAAGCCTTTCATTCAGGTTATTAAAGCTTGCATTGCTTTTATTATCAAGCAAATCTGAGAGATGCGTAATGAGGAGTCCCTCCCTTGTCGACATCCAGATACTATCATTCACATCTATGTAAAGTGAATTACAATCCATATTAGTCAGCTGGCTTATCTGCTCTGTCAAAGGATCATACAAATAAATCCCTTCATTGGTTGAAAGAAAGATATTCTGGCTTTCCCTATCCTCGGTAATGCTATTGACTAAGCTGGGCAAAATGGTATACTTCGTATTGAATAACACGATTATTCCATCAGGGCTCTCCCGGTAGATTCCGTCATCGCCAATAAACCAACGCATGTCCTTTGAATCGATAAATATGGTGTGGAAAGAAATGTCCTTCCAAAGAATACTGATAGTCGAATCGCCGGAGAATTTTGCAACTCCGTTGGTGGTTGCAAAATACATGGTTCCAGAACTGTCCTGATCAATGTCCCGGACCGAGTTTCCCGGAAGCCCGTGATCATGGTTGAAAACCTGCATCTCCCTCCCATTATATCTTACAGCCCCGGAGTTTGTTCCAAACCACATATATCCCTTCTGATCCTGAAAGATGGAAAATACATCCTCCTGAGGCAGGCCGTTTTCTGCGCCGTAGTTGACATAAGGCAACTGTCCAGTCTGAAATCTCTCATAATAGCTTTTTATTAAAGCTTCCGGTGCCTGCAGCGAACTTCCACGGAGCTCTTTTAACAGAAATCCGATCAATCCCTCCTGCCGGGATTTGCTCATGAATTTTTCAAGCTCTTTCTGAAGTTCCGGCTGGTCCTTGCGAAGTGCCCAGCTAACATCGACACTGCCCAATTCCAGTTTTTCCTCCAGTTCGGGGTATGCCGATATTTCAGTGAATGCATTGAAAAGAATGGTATAATCGGCTTTCCCCGACAGTATATCCGGAATAAAATTATTGACCTTCTCGTAATAGTAATTGGTAATTCCTTTGCTCTTCAGGACATCTTCATAGATCGATTCTATGACGGTTACACCCCGCATACTTTTAAGATCATCCAGACTCTCTATCTCTGCGTCTTTCCTGGCCACAACCGTATAGGCCGAAGGGTAAACAGGAACCATATTAACCTTGATGGTCCTCCACTCCACCTCAGAAAATGTCTCGGCCGCCAGATCAAAATAATTGAACCATTCAGGGCAATAGGCGGAGTCGCGGATAACAAAGCCATTATCACATTGCCAGTACTTTTCAAAACTCGGAGTGACCACAAATTCAAGTGAGACTCCAAGGTATTCGGCAAACTCTTCTGAAAGAGCATGCATAAGCTGTTTTTGGCCTTTTTCGTGGTATACAAAAGCACGATCCCTGAGCGCCACAACCAGTTTACGGGAAGCCAGGATTTCATCCAGATCCCGCTGGTACCTGTCCGGTTTCTGGCCGGTACTGAGCTGATCAACATAGGAGTTATAGGTAATGCCAAAACGTTCATAAAACATTTCGTCCAGGACACCGTTGCTGGAAATGGCTTCAAAGAAATTTTCAACCTCCTGGATCAGGGGATTGTTCTTTTCAAGGGCCCAGGCGGTTCGGGTAATATCACTAATGGGAAGCGTAATTTTATATTGTTGCTCATGGCTTGCATTAAAGGTAAGGGCCTCATCGGCATCCAGTACAATTCCATAAACTTGACCCTCCACCAACATTTTTTTAGACTCTTCTGTGGATGCGGTCATCACCAGCTCCATCGGCTCAGCAAGGCTCCTGTTAATCTCCTTCAAGTGCTGCTCAAATGAAGTACTGCCCTGGAAGGCAATCCGTCTATTTGAGAGTTCTTCAAATGTCTCTGGTGTTTCTTCCTCTGTATTGATCAAAAGTAGCTCGGCCGACTGCATGGTTTCAGCAAAACCAAATAGTTTTTTCCGCCATTCCATAATAGTAAAGGTGGAACAGATGATATCGGCTTTTTCAAGTGCATCTGGTGTATACCTCAACTCTGGATTGGTCTCCAGGTCCGGAGGAATGGTACCGTTTCGCATAAAAGCCTCTTCCCACTCAATGTGGACTTCGATCAATTCAACATTGAGGTAGCGGGCAAACTCCAGGGCAAGGTCATAATCAATGCTCTCCAGGTCACCGGGGGAAAAAGCCACATAAATCTTCCCGCTTCGCCTTATCTCATCCAGAGTTCTCCCATACGCTCCTGTAAAAAGAAACAGGATGATAAGGAGCACATGGATTCTATTTAATACGATTGCTTTCAGACTTTTATGTATCAATTGACCTTAAGGAGAGCAATATACAAAATTACTTCTTTCCAAAAGGGATTGTAATTCCCAGCCATGGCAAGGCTATAAAACTGTCCATATCACTTATGATTGGGATTACCAGTCCATAATCAAGCCCGGCATTTTGAATGATATGCCTGCCTCCCAAGGTAAAAATTAAGGCAGTGGTTCCTTCTGTTTGTATGAAGTAGTTTTCGGAAATAAAATATCCTTTTGGTCCGAAGCGAATCATTGTATTAAGATTTATCATGGGAGCTTTTGCCCAAGATCCTCCTGCATAGCCATAACCCAGGCCCAGGCTTATATTTTTATCCTTCGATCCCAGCGTAGATATTCCATAGAGTATTCCAAATCCGGTTTCTTCTTCTCCAAGTACAGTCCCCATCAGGGCCCCTGCCCCCAGATTAAACTTATCCTTGGCAACCGGGATGGAAAACTTTGGAGTAATCCAGACAGGAGTGGGAGAACCGGCAAATAGGAAGAGTGGAACCACCCCGCCTCCAATGGAAAAATAGTCTGTAACCCCCACTGCAAATGAATTCACCATCACCCACACATTCTGGTAATAACCCTCACCTTTTTTCAGACCGTAAGCATTTGGTGAGAAGAAGTATCTCGTCGACTGGGGATTATCCATCCAATATTCATCGTCAACCACCTTTTCCTTATCGAGGGGTTCTAATTTTTTAATTTCCGTTTTCAGAAAACTATGCTCTCCGAATCTCTCTAAATTAAATAGAATGCTCAGGGAATCCCGGGCCAGTATTTGACCTCTGTAGGTATTCCCATCAGTAGTCTGAATGTAATAGCTCAGTGTATCAGTCTGATCTTGTGCAGCACAGAACATGGCTGTCAGCGAAAGCACAACAAGCGCACAGATTTTGAAACAAAGGCTTTTTGTGTTCATACACGAAGTTAATCAATAATAGCCCAGTTCAGAGATTCACTATGTTAAGCTTTTGTGAAAACATTTCAAGAGGAAAATTGTATATTGTATAATACAACATACGAAACAGAATTTATACATCCCAAAATTTGTCACCCTCAGTTTGGCATCGAAAATAGCATATTACATCATATTTGGGTTTGCGTGGACCTTAACCTTGCTGCCCTTAAGAGTGCTCCATCTTTTTTCGGATTTCCTTTTTCTGGTTTTCTATTACCTGCTTTCTTATCGCAAGAAGATTACTGAAACCAACCTTAGAAATTCGTTTCCGGAGAAATCGGCTCTTGAAATCAAGCAGATTACAAGAAATTTCTACGCGCGTCTATGTGATCAAATCATAGAATCATTCAAGCTTCTTCACTTATCAAAAAAGCAGCTGTCAAAGCGATTTATCTATGTAAACCCTGAATTGCTTGAAGAGCTCTACCAGTCAGGCAGGAGTGTCATTCTGCTTTGCGGACACATTGGAACCTGGGAATGGATTATGGGGATACCATCTATTACAAAATATAAGTTTTTGGCAGTCTACCAGCCTCAAACATTTTCGGATTTCGCCAGGATTTACCATGTCATTGGAAATAGGTTTGGTATACACCCCGTACTCATGAAAGATACATTCAGGGAAATCATGGCTAGCAAATCGAAGAATGAGTTAACTGCAACTTTCCTCCTGGCGGATCAATGCCCTCGACCAGAAGGCATCAAATACTGGACAAACTTCCTGAACCAGGATACAGCTACCATTACAGGCTTCGAACGCATTGCAAAGAAAACCAAACAGGCAGTTGTCTATATCGATCTCCTCAGCAAAAAAAGAGGGACCTATGAGCTTACCTTCCGAAAAATTTCGGATAAGCCAGAGCAAGTCGAAGATTATGGCATTACGGAAAAATATTTCAGGGCACTTGAAAAAACCATTGTCAGAAGTCCCGAATTATGGTTATGGACACATCGACGCTGGAAACACAAAAGAGAACAAGCTTCAGAGTAATTAAACCAGCCCCCCTCCCATGCTCACCATACTTGGACCGGCTAAAACCATCGATACTTCTACACACGGAACTACAGAAAGCTTTAGCTTTCCAGAATACATTGATCGAGCCGAAGAACTGGCGGATCAGCTTCGGCAATATTCCATTCCTCAGCTGAAAAGCTTGATGCAGGTGAGCGATAAACTGGCAACACTCAATTTTGAGAGATATATGCAATGGCGCAGTTCATATTCTGCAGAAGAAGGTCAACAAGCCATCCTTGCCTTCTCTGGCGAAGTTTTTAATGGTCTGCAAGCAAGATCACTAAGCAAAGAGGACCTCCTGTTTGCCCAGGAACATATTCGCTTACTCTCAGGATTATACGGAGTGCTAAGGCCACTTGACCTGATCCTGCCCTACCGGCTGGAGATGGGCACGAAAATGAAGAACAACAAAGGCAAGAATCTTTATGAATTCTGGAAAGAGATCATCCCACTGAAAATCGTAGATGAGACTGGCCTTCAGGACAGTAAAGTGTTGATTAACCTGGCTTCAAATGAATATTTAAAATCAATTCAGCCAGGATCCTTTCCATACGAAATAATTACACCCGTTTTTAAAGAATCCGATGGCAAAGGATTCAGGAATGTCACCATCTATGCCAAGAAAGCCAGGGGAATGATGCTGCGCTTCATTATTCAAAACAGGATAAACAATCCGGAATACCTCAAAGCTTTTGACGAAGATGGCTACTACTTCAACAATAATCTTTCTACTAACAAGGAATGGATTTTCTGCAGGTAAAGCGCTTAACTCCTTAAGGTAGTGTCGGTTCCAAATGATAAGCCCTCTTACTGGTCTTCCGGGAATAGTGTCAGACGCAACAATGTGCTTCCGTAAGGGACCAGTTCTATGTACTGAATTTCAGTCTCAAGGACCATCGAGTCAGGGAAAGCAGGTGTTTTGAGTGTTTCTGCATTCAGGTTCTTATCATACGCTGTCTCCAGGCTCCAGTTCTTTATCTTCCTGACAGGGACTTTTAGTTTTACAGGTGAATTCCCCTCGCTCCATGGGTACCCCTTTATTTCATGAATGCTTGTGTGAATCTCACCCTTAGCCAGGCTCAGTGCATAGTTCCACTCTACAGCGGGAGTGAATTCATAGGCTGGAAATTCCCTGGTTGATCTTTCATAGTCTCTGGCAATACTCGCCTCACCAGTAATCGGATAACTAAAAACCAGGGGCCCTCGTTCTACACCAATCCCATTTTCACCCCAGCTGCTGGTGATGACATGCATCGGAATATTTAATGTGATGATGTCTCCGTCAGAGAATTCCCTTTCCAGTTTATAAAAAGTGCCCGGTGTAATGTCCTGTTGCTGTATCTCACCATTCACCAGGATCTCTGCAGCATCGCACCATTGTGGAATTCTTATGTAAAGTGGAAATGTGACGCTTTCCCTGGTTTGTATTTTAAAATCGATGCGTTCAGAAAACGGATAATCTGTTTCTTCAACGATCGTAAGCAGAACGCTCTTTTTCCCTGCCTCAGCTCTTACCGAACAAGGACCGAATAGCGCAGCCACCAGCCCATGATCCTGCGTTTTCAGCCACATCTGTTCCACATAATAAGGCATGAACCGGTTCACATTCCCTGTACAGCACTCTACATCGTGTCCGGGTGCAAATGCCATTCTTGCCGGATGATGGCCATAGTCATTACTGGTCAGTGTCGCTATAAACTGATTCGGTGCAGAAAAGTACTGATGTGCTTTGAAATCTTTGGTAATCGCTCCAATCCCCCCATTAAATACTGCTCTCTCAATTTTATCCCCCAGGTTTGCTTCACCGGTGATGCGCAACATATGTCCATAGGTGTAGGGGAAGACTGCTGTATTGCAAGTCTCTGTACCTGATAACTCAGAGGTGCCGGTAAAATGTTCCGTTGAGCTGGGTAAGCCGGCAATCAGCATGTGATACTTCTCCATTTTCTCAATTCCATGGATCGCATCATTCAGATAATCCTCGTTGCCGGTATAACTGTACAATATGGCAGGAATCTTTACCAGTTCAAGATAAACAACAGCATGGTGATCAGGTATCCTGTCAGAAGCAAATTGCATATCAGCCCCGGCCCTGTTCCTGTTTTCTATGCTGGAGTTGAATAAGCGGTATGCCTCTTCTGCAGTATCCAGCATCCTTTGATCCCCTGTTTTGCCATAGATCCAGCACAGCTCTTCCACATTTGCCAGCTCCAGGTCATCGGCAAAATCATTAGCAGTGAAAGTCAGGTAATGATTGTGTAATGCCTCCACGTAAGTCCTGTCGCCTGTTTCCTGATACTCGGTCATAAAAAGCCTGAAAAAGCTTGCGTATGGCCACCTCCACCACCTGTCTGCCAATTGGGTACTCACCCGTCCGGTCGAATCAATATGCTCCATTACATATTCCATATTCGAACGCGCTTTTTCCAACAACTCTTCATCATTCAGCAACAATCCCAGGCGGAAAGCTCCATCAAGGTAATATGCGGTCTGCTCATAGGGCCACCACTCTTTATAGGAACCTTCCATTTTTTCACATCCCCACATGCATGTATTAAACGGATATCCTGCCACTTCGATGTGACCTGTTAAGCCTGATTTCTGCCGTTCAAGGAATTCCCTGATCCATCCTTCGGGTTGAACATCGGATATCTTAACTTTGTAGAATGTGCTGTATGGCGGAACATCAGCAGTGACTGCCTGATCCGGCGAGCAGGCATGAATCGCCAGGAGTATTATGCAACTGTACAGAACTATGAGGAATCTTTTCATGTTCAAATTTAACTTTTTTCAGCTTGTATGAAGTGCGGAATGACCGGAATCTCCAACCTTTCCTGACACATGAATATTTGATGTACACGCCATGTACATAGCAATAATTCAATGTGCATATATCTTTGTTTTATGTACATTGTTTATTAAGTTTGTGCATGATCAACTATATAATGCACGAAATTATTTGATTATGGCTATCCACGATCCGGCAATTCCATACAATATCTTGCCAAAACTGCCACCGAAATTTGATTTGGAAACAAAGCGAATTATGCGAAAACTAGCCGATACAAGAGCTGCCTTAGCTGAAATGAAAGGAATGGGTGCAATTATACCCAATCAGGCCATGCTTATTAATACGCTAACAATGCGAGAGGCAAAGGATAGTTCAGAGATTGAAAACATTGTTACAACTCAGGATGAACTATATATTGCCCTTGCAGCCCAACTGAAAAATATCAATCCACAGATTAAGGAAGTATTGAATTACAGGGAGGCATTATGGTCTGGATACCGTCTGATAAAGGAAAGAGGAATATTGACAAGCAACGATATTACCAAAATTCAGCAAAAAATAATCGAGAATAATGCTGGTATCCGCACTCAGCCGGGAACACAGTTAAAAAATGCTGCAAGCGGTGAGGTGATATATACACCGCCAGAAGGGGAGGATCTTATACGTAAGCTGTTAAAGAACCTTGAGGTCTATATCAACTTGGATGATAACGGTATCGATCCTCTGATCAAAATGGCCGTGATTCATTATCAATTTGAATCCATCCACCCATATTATGATGGGAATGGGAGAACAGGAAGGATTATCAATATTCTATACCTGGTGATGAAAGGATTACTGGACATTCCAATTCTGTATCTGAGTTCCTATATAATCAAGGAGAAAGAGGATTACTACAAATTACTTTCCGAAATCAGATATAAAAACAGTTGGGAGGATTGGATTTTCTATATCCTTAATGGAATTGAAGAAACAGCGAATCAAACGACAATTCTTATAAGGAAGATTAAAGTATTATTAGAAGAAACTATTGAAAAAGTAAAAACTGAATTGTCCTCTGTTTATTCAAAGGATTTAGTGGAAACCATTTTTGAGCAGCCCTATTGCAAGGTTGCATCAATAGTCGAAAAAGGTTTGTTTGAAAGAAGAACAGCCATGAAATATTTACGAGAACTTGAAAGGATTGGCATACTAAAAGCGGTACCCAGAGGGAACCAAATATTATTTCTTAATTTAAGGCTCTACGAATTACTTAAGCAAGACTCCATTTAAATTAATCACATGATTCACGTAATACCATATTGAAAGTGAGGACCAGATCAGAAACAGCATTAGAGAAGCTAATTCAATATTTCAGCCATGTTGGACATCAGGTAGCTGATGCACTTTCTATCCCCATTGCTGGTGGTGAACAGGAATTCAGCCTCCATGGGTTTCGCTGGTTAATTGCCAACAATGGCCTTGAGATTGTCCAGCCAGATTTATTCTATTTTGGAGGCATGATCAGGTCAATGAAAGTTGCACGAATGGCCGAGGCATTTGGGAAGTCATGTACTCCACATATGTCTGGCGGAGATTTGGGGTTCCTTTATATGATGCATTTTGTATCGGTACTACCCAATGCCATGCCCCATCACGAATTTAAAGGATTTAGAACCAATTTGGCTTTTGAATGTAAAACTTCACCTCTTCAAAGTGTAAATGGTGTGGTTCAGGTTCCAACAGGGCACGGATCAGGTGTGGACATCGATCCAGATTTCATTGCTAAATTCAAGCCTGTCTAGACGAATTTCTCTTAGTTTTGGAACTGTTATTCGCCTGGATATATCTCATGTCCATAATATGGGTGAAACGTAACTGTTCTGAGCATTCATTTCAAATTGGGCAACAATTTCTTCATTGGCAACCAATCGACCCTGCTCCCTGAAAACTTTATCAATGGAACTGATTAGCATAACTAAATAAGTAGACTGTATACTTAGGTTGATGTATGTGCTAACAACACTGGAATCTGGTAAATTTTTGTCAATTCTTTATTATAACTATATTTTATAGTTGCGTAACTAATATTTATAGTTTATATTTGTAATATAATTACTTCGAGCATGAAACTGACAAACAGAGAAGAGCAGATAATGGATTACTTGTGGGAGCACGGGCCCTCATTTGTGAAAGTTATAAAAGGTTCCTTTGAGGATCCCCAGCCACACTACAATACAATTTCTACACTTGTTCGAAATCTTGAGCAGAAAAAAATGATTGATCACGAAGATTTCGGAACAACCTATAGATACTTTGCTGCAATCTCCAAGGAAGAATTTGTAAAAAGCAACTTGAAGAAAGATGTCAAAAAGTACTTTGGAAACTCTTATAAGTCATTGGTCTCCTCTCTGGTGGAGTCGAACGACCTAACTGTGGTAGAGATTAAGGAACTGATTGAACTGGCCAAAAACAAAACCCAATGACACTCCTACAGTACTATCTATATGCAAATATTTATATCCTCGCATTCTGGATATGCTACAGGATATGCTTGAAAAACCAGGGCTATTTTAAATCCGTCAGAATCTTTTTGAACTCAGCAGTTGTACTTTCTGCAATCCTGCCACTATTACATACAGGTATCGCAGATTTAATCGCTTCCACCAGCATTGTTGCAGCAAGTCAGGATCTACCTTTGGTGGATTTCATTTACAAGTATCAACTGGGTAAAACCCTTTCAGCAACAACTACCACTTCCATTAGCTGGTCCGCTATCATAAAGACCATAGTGATTTCAGGGAGTATGATTACCGCCTTGATCTATTTTTATAATCATCTTAGGGTTATATCTGTAATTCGAAGATCTACAGAATATCTCCGGCTTGATAACGGGCTAATAGCCATAAGATCCAACGAAGTAACTGTGCCCTTTATTTACATCAATAGGATTGTAATTCCCGGCAACATTTCTGATAACGAAATATCGCAGGTATTGGCGCACGAAATAATGCATCACCGCAATGCCCACTATTTTGACAATATGCTCTTTTCGCTGCTTCATATTGCATTTTGGGCAAATCCATTTTTTCTCCTGTTAAGGAGCGCACTGAAACTGAATCATGAATTTCAGGTTGACAATCAAATTCTCTCTTCCGGAGTCGATCCGGTATCCTACAAATTGTCGCTTGTCAAGTATAGCGTAGGAAGCAAATTGTTCTCACTGGCAAGTGGATTATCCAGTACAAATACTAAAAACAGGCTCCTGATGATAAATAACAATCATATCAAAAAAGGTAAGTGGAGATTTTTTCTCCTGCTTCCCACCATTGGTATTCTTTTCACTGTTTTCTGCTTCTCATATATTCAGCCCGCTCCTCCTGCCATGCCTTCCGAAACGCTGACTAATATCTCACAAGAGGATTCTTTGGTGGTGGAGTTTATTGATTCCTACCAGGGGACAGCAATAAGGGATGTAATATGGCCTAATAATAGCACCATACTCGTCCTAATGAATAGAAATTCTGAAATAATGATAGCAGGCGATGAGCTGCCACTGAAGGATGCTGAACAGAAAATCATTTCCATATATAACCAAAAAATAGAAGAACTTAATAATTATAATCCCGTCGACTATCCAGACAATACAAACTTCGGTATTAAGATTATGCTTCAAAAAGACACCATGGCTGACAAGACCGAATACATGAAACTGGTGGATGCTATCAGCACAGCCTTGCTTAAGCTCCGGGAATGGCACTCTGTCAAAATGTACGACGGCACTTATACTTCCCTGTCAGACACTGACCAGAAGGCAATTGCAAAACTCATTCCTTTGAGGATTTATGGAACACACCCAGATAACTTAAATGAATAGGATATACCCCTTGCTCCTGTTGATAGCACTCCTGTCATTTACTTCAAGGGCAAACTGCCAGGAAAGCGGAGACATGCGAATTTCAGACGCTGCCTCCTACCTGGGTCAAGCTTATCCGGGCTTTACTCCCAAGATCTTTGCAAAGGACTATCTCAATAAGGATTGTGGAATCTATGCTAATGTCAGCTTTCAACCGGACCTCACCACAGTATGTTGGACACCAAATAGTTCCAATGACTCCATTTACAGGATGGGACTTTTCATTGGAGAGAAAAAAGATCACCAGTGGTTACCCTACCAGGAGATACGATTCCTGGATTCTTTGCACGGACACAGAAGCCCTTATTTTTCCTTAGATGGGAAACGACTTTACTTCCAGGGCTACCTCACAAGCAATGAAGGATGGGATCAATTTGAAAGGTTCTATTACGTTAAAATGAAAGGAGATGCCTGGTCAGATCCAGTATTGCTGGACACCCTGTTTAATAAGTACACCGTCCACTGGCAGTTCTCACTGGACAGGCAAAACAATCTCTATTTCAGCGGAGACCTTAGAGGAATAGAGAACACAGGCGGTATCTATTGCTCGAGCTACGAAAAAGGGTCCTTTATAGAACCTGTTCTGTTGTTCAGTAACCAAGATTATGGCGATGCTGTTTTTGGCCCGGCAGTTTCTCCAAGTGCTGACTATTTACTTTTTGCCAGAATACATCCCAGAGGATCCACGAACCCAAGAATCTTTTCTATTTATGTAAGTTTTCGAAACGATGAATCATACTGGGAGAAACCAATGGATCTGGGGGGACTTCTACTGATGGATGCCAACCAGCCCAGGATTAGTCCGGATGGCAAATACATATTCTTTGTTGGAAACGATGGTTTTTCATACTGGGTTGATTCACGAATTCTTGAAGGGATGTAGCCCAATAAGAATATGAACCTGGAAGTTGGACAGAAGATTATTGGCATGCTACGCATCTGGCTATTTATTCCGGGGCTTGCCTGGCTGATGTTAAGCTGCGAAAAAGAAGCTCTTCCACCGGTGGTAGAGACCACAGGGGTAATTGATATTGGCTTAAATTCTTTCACTGCCCAGGGCACTCTGGTCCAGACAGGTGATGAAGGGATCAATCAGCATGGTTTTTGCTGGTCCACGGCACCAGGGCCGGATTTGGAGGCGGACAGCTGTAATCTATTGGGACCCCGCACCGAAACGGGCGCTTTTACGAGCAAGATCCAGGGTCTGGATCGAAATACGACCTATTATATCCGCGCCTACGCGGTGAACCAGGCGGGGAACGCCTATGGAAAAGAGATGGTTGTTCAGACCGACCGGACCTTTACTGTTCCGCTTGTGGAGACTTCCGGTGTGCATACGGTCACTGAGTACAGCGCCATTGCAGGTGGGGTGGTTCGTGATGATGGAGGATCTGAGATTACCTCTTATGGAATCTGCTGGGATACCGAACAAAATCCTACAATTGAAGGAATGCACAAAGAATTCAGTGATGGGACAGGCCCATTTTTCACCTCCATCAAGAACCTGGAGCTAAGAACCATCTATTACGTAAAGGCCTTTGCCATCAATAGCACCGGCCTGGCTTACGGGGATGAGGTAATATTCCGAACCAATGATACCCCGGTGACTGATATCGACGGGAATGTCTATCCCACAGTGGTGATCGGAGAACAGACCTGGATGGCCAGGAACCTGGAGGTCACCCGCTATGCCAACGGTACCCTGGTTCCCTTCACCCCTGAGGACGAATGGTGGGATTCCTTAAGGGTGAATGAGAAGGGTTTTTGCTATTTCAACAACCTCAGCTCGAATGGCAATACCCTCGGAGCACTCTATTCCTGGAGCGCTGCTGTCAACGGGCAGGATAGTTTAAATCCTGAGTTGGAGCCTATCCAGGGGGTTTGTCCCGATGAATGGCACCTTCCCAGCGATGGCGATTGGAAAGAACTGGAGGTGGCACTTGGCATGATGGCCCTGGCAGCTGATAGCACAGGATGGCGGGGCAACATAGGTGGCTTATTGAAATCGACCGGCATAGATTCCTGGCTGATTCCCAACACAGGTGCCACCAATGAAACACGCTTCTCAGCGCTGGCAGCTGGGGATCGCTTCCCTAAAGGTGATTATAACAACCTTCATTTCAGCACCTTTTTCTGGACCTCCTCCAATTACAACCAGGATAATGCATGGGCCCGCGCACTGGGCTACTATGTCACTACCATGTACCGCGGACACCAGGACTCGAAAGAGTTTGGATTCTCAGTGCGTTGTGTACGAGATGACTGACTGTTGTAGTATCACGCCAGACTTAGAGAGTGCCCAGTATTCAACTGGCTGGATAAGTACTTTGGGCTTGTGGCTATTATCCCCGCAGATATGTATTTATTGGACAGTAATTTCATATATTAGGATTTCAGGAAAAAATTAAAAACAGGAGATCATTATGCCAGGAGTAGAAGGACAGGTGGCACTTGTAACGGGTGCGGGACGCGGGATTGGTCGGGTGACGGCTGATCTGCTTGCCTCGCGCGGTGCACGTGTAATGGCCGTTTCACGCAGCGAAAATGAATTGCAAACGCTGGGCCTGGACTACGTTGTAGCGGACCTTGGCACACCTGAGGGCTGTGCACTTGCTGTAAAGGAAACACAGGATCGATTAGGGCCGGTGACAATACTGGTATGCAACCACGGCATTGGTTCAGCACATGAACGGGTAATCTGGGAGCAGGATCCGGCGGTCTGGCAAGAAACAATGCGAATCAACCTGGATGGCCCTTTTTTCCTGTCGCAGTTGGTTGTTAAAGACATGATTGAAAAAGCTTACGGCCGGATGGTATTCACTAGTTCGACAGCCGGACAGGTGGCGGAATATGCTGGTAGCGCCTACAACAGCTCAAAACACGGTTTGCTGGGCCTGATGAGATCGCTTGCCCAGGATGCCGGTCAGTACGGTGTGACTTCCAATGCGGTTCTGCCAGGATGGGTGCGAACCCCAATGGCCGAAACTTCGGCCGAAACTGAAGCCAAAGAGCGTGGTATACTCCCGGAGGAAGTGTGGAAGGAAAGAGCCGCTCTTGCCCCTGCGGGCCGGGTGGTGACACCCAAAGAAGTAGCCGAGGTAATCGCCTTTCTGGCATCCGAAGAGTCCAGTGGCATTAATGGAGAGGCCATAACCGTAGCCCTTGGAAGCGTGTCCTGAAAATTAAATTTAATCTATCCATTATGAAAAAGTTAATGAAAGCATTGCCCCTACTTCTCCTTTTTGGCTTGATTACAAGCAATACTGTCCTGTCACAATCGCCACAGGAGCTCCCATTGTGGCCCAACGGAATACCTGATAACCCGATAATCTATGCACAAGAGGAGGTAAGGTCAGAAGGAGTGAATAA
>Ga0164313_10002328_pt1 | contig 17065 bp, 15 predicted proteins | sample GuaBasSedimGuay4_FD_113735 | JGI IMG/M metagenome (GOLD analysis project Ga0164313, IMG submission 113735) | Subseafloor sediment microbial communities from Guaymas Basin, Gulf of California, Mexico - Guay4, Core 4569-4, 0-3 cm | ecosystem: Environmental > Aquatic > Marine > Hydrothermal vents...
CTGTAACCGACGAGTTGGCTGTGCGAAGGAGAGACGGTGAGCAAGGGAATCGAGGCCGCGGTACGAATGGCGTTCAGGCGTGATCCCCCGCCTGCGGGGATGGCCAGACCGCCAATCTCCAGCACGCCGCCGCCGCCGCCGCCTCCCCGTTCGATGCGATTGATCTCCGCGTCGTCGTAGTACTGGGGGTCGTCGGGCAGCACGACGACTGCGGCCCGGGCGGCGGTCGTCGCCGCGTGACGTACGACGAGGTTGGCGGTCAGGTAGAGCGCGACCTGGATCATGCCGAGGAACATCATCATGAAGGGCATGAACGCGATGAGGAACTCGACGTACACCACACCGCCGGTGTCCTTCGCGAGCCTCATGCCCAGAGCTCCGAATGTGATCCGACCAATACCAGGGTCGTCCCGACGAAGATCGCTAAGCCGATTCGCATCGTCGACGTTAATTCGGTGCTGACCTCGGGCCGCCGGGATTCGGGGAGCAGCGGGCTGACGAGGGTCAGCGCCAGGTTCTGGAGCGTCCGGAACATCGTGCCGCGCCAGGCCATCATCACCATCGCCAGGAAGGCGGCGACGCCAAACGACGCGAGCTGCGCTTCGAGGGCGAGTTCGGGCCCGAGGAGCGCGCCGATGGCGGCGAAGAGCTTGACGTCGCCCCCGCCCATGGCGCCGCGCCAGAAAAGCAGGAGAGGGCACGCCGCGCCGAGCACGAGGCCAATCACCGAGAGCAGAGCGCCCCAGGGGCCGCCGGTGGCTAGATGCAAGGCCAGCGCCCCGACGATCGTCGTGAGGGTCAGCCAGTTGGGAATGCGGCCCGATCGCGCATCCGTCCACGCCGCGATTCCGACGACGGCCACCACGGCGCTGTGAAGAACAACGAGATCGCTCATCGCTTGGGCCCGACCATGGTCTCTCGCCGACTAGGGTACACGACCGCGTCATCAGAGGGCGCGATCCCGGGCGATGCTGTCGCGGTGCTCGCTTCCAGGTCTTTCCTGAGCTGACTCGCGACCATGAACCGCCGCCTACACTTGCACGGAATGGCACAGTGGGCCGCCGATCTGTGATCCCTCTCCGTGCGTCGCGTAAGACAGTGTAATCATAGGCATTTGGCGTGTGTCACGGCGTGGCTCACCTGTCGGCACACCTGCTGCAAATGGCCCACTCCGGATGGAGAACATGACAATGGTCAATACGAAGATGGCAGCGGTTCTGGTAGCGGCGATGGTGGTGCTCGGCCTGGCCGACGGCGCCGAGGCGCAGGTCGAGGTCATGGTGGTCACCCCGGCCGGGTACGCCGCGCCGGCGACCGCCGGGGAGCAGCTCGCGTCGCCGCCGACCACGCAGCTCGAGGTCGGCGCTCTTCAGGTCGACGGCGGCCCGACCCGCGCCAACCGGGGCTTGGTGGTCGGCGGCGCCGTGACCTTCGGCGGGACCTACCTCGCCAACATGTTGGCCTCGGTGATGCTCTCGGCCTGGACCTACAATGAGAACAGCGCCGAGTACATGAACATGAGCTTGGTGCCCATCGCGGGCCCTTGGATCCAGCTCGGCTACGCCGCTACCGACGCCCAGATCGCCCTGGGCATCATGGCCGGTGTTGCCCAGGCCGCGGGCCTCGCGATGTTCATCGCCGGGCTGACCGTCGCGCGCAGTCCCGTGCCCGAGGTCCAGCTCGGCGCCGGTACCCGGGTGACCTTCACCCCGACCGTCACCGGCGACTCGGCTGGCCTCGCCGCCCTCGGGACATTCTGAAGCCTCTGAGAGCTACGCCGGGTCGAGCTCGGGGTAGTGGCGGAAGAGGCCGTGCTCGTTGAAGGGCAGGCGGCGGTCCGATGCGAAGTAAGGCGCGAGGGAGGGCAGGGCGGCGACGCGGTTGCGGTGGGCGCGGAGGGCGGGGGTATCGGATGACACGCGCGCCCAGGTGTTCGGGAAGGCGTAGGCGATGCCCTCGAGGGTTTGGAAGAGAGAGAGGTCGGCGTAGCTCATGAACCCCGCGTCGAGCCAATCGCCGGTGCCTTCGAGGACCCGCTCGAAGTACGCCGCGAACTTCGGCAGGCGGGTGTCCCGGAAGGACCGCGCGCGCAGCAGCGCTTCGGCTTTCTGGTCTTCGTAGTAGAGCCCCGTGCCGACCGGGTGGTGGGTATCGTGCGCCTCGCTGACCAGGTCCGAGACCGTCAGCTGGTGCATCAGCGCCGTCGACCGACCCGTGGCCGAATCGGGCGTGAGGCCGAGGCGCGGGCCGAGGTAGTCGAGGATTGCGGCGGTCTGCCCGAGGCGTACTTCTCCGTCGACGAGGACCGGCGGCGCGAAGGGCAGCGGCGCCTCGGCGGCGCCGAGGAAAGCCACGAGGTTCTTGATCCCTCCCCCTTCTTCTGGAGGTTTCCGCGCAACGTCGACGTACGCGGCCCCAGCGTGTTCGAGGGCCAAACGCACATATTCCCCGCGTCCTGGGATCATCGGCCAATAAAAAAGCTCATAATTTCGTGACATGACGTCCTCAAATAGGGGGGGTATGTGCACTTACCGGGCGCACGAGGTCATTTTCTTGCTAAGCTTACGCGCCTCGCGGCCTGAATTCCGCCCCAAGTTGGGGCTATGCATGCGATTTAGCACGGTTTTTCGTGGCCCACGGCCATCCGAACGAACCGTGACGGAGAAGAGCTTTGGATACCTTCGCGACAACCGACACCGTTTACGCCCACAGCAAGAAGCGCGAAGAGTGGGGTTACGCGATCCTGGCCTTCGAGAGCGACGACCGCCGGGGCTTCCAGTTCCAGGACGGCCGCCTTCGGGTCTTCAAGATCGGCTACTACGAGCTCCTCGAGCCCGTGCTGCCGAAGCCCGACGGAACGCCGCGCATCGTATCGAACCTCAAGGCGATGCTCGCCAAGACGGTCGACGAGCGCGTGCGCCCGGCGAAGGCCTCGGACAAGCCGGCCCTCGGCTTCGACGCATTCGTGACCGTTGCGAAGGACCTCTTCCCCGAGGGCTTCAAGGGCGACGAGTACGACGCGAAGGTCCGTGGCTCCCAGGCGACCCGTCGCCTCAAGCGGCACCGCGACGCCGCCATCGAGGACGCCCGTGAGCGTCTCGGCAAGGACAGCTTTGGGGCTCTCACCCCGGCGGCCGCCCGCGACATGCTCCGGGACGTGCTCAAGGCGACGGACCTCGTCAACGCCAAGCAGCTTGCGCCGATCGACGCCGTGCCCTCCGAGAACCTCGAAGAGCTCCAGGCTTCGGTCATCGCCATGCTCTACGGCACGGGCCCCTACGAGGCGCGCTTCGAGCGTTTCGCCCAGGCCCTCGAGGTTGGCGGCAACGTCTCCTGGGAGCTCGCCACGTCGCCCGGCGCGATGGTGCACCCCGATGAGCACCTCTGGATCAAGGTCACTCCGATGAAGCGCTTCCTCGCGCGCTTCTCGCCGGTCCTCTCCCTGACCCCCCGGGTCACGGGCTTCACCTATACGCGCCTCGTCGCGATGGGCGCGAGCCTCGTCGAGGGCCTCAACAACGCGGGCTTCGAAGCACGCGACTTCTTCGACATCGCCCATCTCCTGACGGAGATCACCAAGGCGCCGAGCCTTCAGCGCCTCGACGCGATGGCGGTTCCCGAGGACGACGACTGATCGACGCGGGAGCGAAGCCCGGCCTCGTCTCCCTCTTGATGATCACGGTGGCGGCCTGTGCCCCCATTCGACGGGTTGCCCCCGTCGAAGTGGGGCAGCACATCCTATCCGCGGGCTTCGGCGGCCCCATCTCCGAGGTGGGGCGTGGGAGCGGCATCTACGTGCCCGCGCCCGTCGTCACCGCCGGCTACGGCTATGGGCTGCACGAGCTCTTCGACCTCGAGGCGGGCCTGCAGGTCACCGAGCTCTTCGTCGGCGGCCTCGCCCTCGACGCGGGCGTCAACTTTCGCCCCCTTCGCCCCGAGGGCCTTCGCCCGGGGTTGATCTTCCCGGTCAAGCTCCACTACCTGGTGCCCTTCCGCGGGAGCGGCATCGATACGATGCGGCTCTACCCGGACGTCGGTGCGACGGCGCTCTGGCAGTGGCCTGACCGCCACTTCTACACCTACGTGGGCGTGACCGTGTGGTTCGACCTCGCTTCCCGGGGTGACGGAAACGACCCGCTCAGCCGCGTGCTCCCGGTGATGCACCTCGGCCAAACATTCGGCAACGAGACCTGGCAGTTCTCGGTCGAGCTCCGCTACTACACGCCCAACATCAGCGACGAGTTTCGCCTCATCGACGTCGCCGACCTCGGCGGCCAGGGTTCCCTCGGCGCCGTCCTCGGCTTCAGCTGGGCCCTCGGCGGAGATGCTCCATGAGACGCTGCTCCACGGGGTGCTCCATTGGGGGACGGTATAAACTTTCTTACTTTCGAAGCGAAAGTAAGAAAGTTTATACCGTCCCCGTGCTCGTCGCGGTTCTGGCTGTCTTGCAGGGCGGGTGTGCCGTCGACTTCGTGCTCTTCAATGGGCAGCACCTCGATTCTTATAGCTACGACGCGTACGCCGGGGAGATGCTCGACCGGGAGGCCCTCGGAAGCCTCGACCCCGTCGTGCCGGGGGTGATTCGCGAGGTCCAGATCACGAGCGGCACCGAGCGCCTCGCGGCGGTTCTCCTCGCCGACAGCGACGTTGGGTCCGACGATACGTTGATCGTCTTCTTCCACGGATCGGCCGAGCACCTCGACTACTACTGGGCCCGGTCGAGGCTGCTTCATGCGACAGGCTACCCGACCCTCGTAGTCGATTACCGCGGCTACGGCGTCAGCACTGGGAGCACCGATGTGCCCTCGCTCCTCGAGGATGCTCGGGTGACCCTCGACTTCGTCGACAGCGAGCTCGGCGCCCCCGAGGTGGTGGTCTACGGGAACTCCATCGGGTGTCTCGCGGCCGGGCGCATGGCAGAGGAGCGCCGGCCGGTGGGGCTCATCCTCGAGGTTCCGCCCAACTCCCTCGAGACGATGGTCGTCGATCAATTCGGAACGAACGTGCCCCCGGAGGCGCTCTTCGAACGAGACGTCAGCGTGCGCGACGACGTCGCCGCGAGCGGGGTCCCGCTCCTGGTCCTCGCCGCCGATGCAGATGCCGTCTTTCCGCCGGTGCGCCACGCCGACCGGATCCTCGCCCATCACGAGGAGCACAACCCCGGCCTCAGTGACATCGAGCGGGTGCCGGGCGGCCACGACGACGTGCCGCGGCTTCTGGGCTACGACGCCTACGTCGAGCGCGTGCGCGCTTTTGTGGGCGGGCTCTGACGGTTCAGAGTGCCTCGCTCAGCGCTTGATGCGGTCCAGCACGCTACGCGTCGCTCGGGCGGTCCCGCTCCTCACGACTGACGGGGCGACCCCGCGCACGGCCACCGCGACCTCGAGCTTCTTCGGCACGATGATCCGGTTCTTGCCCTTCTCGAGGGCCTTGATCGTCGCCCGGACGACTTCCTCCGGTTCGATCATCATCTTGCGCCCCGCTTCGGGCATGCGGTCCAGCTCCTCGGGCGGGACGAATGCGGTGTTTACGGCGCCCGGGCAGACGGTCAGGACGTGCACGCCTTTCGGTTCGAGTTCGATGGAGATCGATTCCGCGAGGCCCACCACAGCGAACTTGGTCGCGGCGTAAATAGCCTCTCCGGGCACCGGGACCAACCCCGCGACCGAAGCCATGAAGACCAGCCAACCTTCGCCTCGTGAGGCCATGGTCCGCGCGAGGGGGCTCGCGCAGTAGACGGTCCCGAGGACGTTCACCTGGATCATGCGCTCGGCGTCATCGAGGTCGTGCTCGACCAGGGTCTGGTGACGACCGAAGCCGGCGTTGAGGATGGCGACGTCGACGGCGCCGAGCACTTCTTCTGCCCGGGCCATCGCGCGCGTCGCCTGGGCGCGGTCGCCGAGGTCTGCTTCGATGACGAAGGCCTTTCCTCCGGCTTTGACGATCTCCCCGGCGACCTCTTCGAGCTTGTCCTTGCGCCGGGCGACGAGGGCCACCCGAGCGCCGCGGCGCCCCGCTTCGATGGCCAGGCCCCGCCCGATACCGGACGACGCCCCGGTCACCAATACGCCGCGCCCTTCAAATGAATCGAGTCGTTTGCCCATGGGGGGGCAGGCTATCACCCTCCACAAGAAGGCGCCGCGAAGGCGGCCCGAGGCGAAAGCGCGCCGGAGGCCTCCACAAGAAGGCGCCGCGTAGGCGGCCCGAGGCGGCAGCGCGACGCAGTCGCGCAGAGCCGACCGGCCGACCGTAGCGGCGCCGGTAGTGCGAAGGCGTGCGGAGCCGACCGGCCGACCGTAGCGGCGCCGGTAGTGCTTGCCGCATCCGGCCGCTCTAGGACCGGTGGATCACGACCAGCTCATCGCCCCGGCCCTTGGCGACCACCGAGTCGTAGGCGATGGGGCCGAGCTCGATGCGGTCATCGTCGTCGAGGAGCGCATGGACTTTGGCCTGGACGGCGTTCAGGCCGCCGAGCCAGGCCCGGCGGTCGGTCACGTAGACGCGGTCGCCGGGCTCGGCGTGGATCGTGGCGGCGAGGGCCCGGCCGACCTTGATGAGCGGCAGGGCCTGGGCGTCGTCGGAGTACTCTTCGTCTTCGACGAGGACCGGCTTGCCGTGGCCCCGGCGGTCCTTGCCGAGGCCCACGGTCTCCTTGAACTGGGCGAGGGCCCCTTCGACGGTACCCCATACGAGGCCCTTCTGGGCGGCGGCCGTCTCGGGCTTCGTGAACAGTGCCACCACGACGCCGAGGCCGAGGCTCACGAGGATGCCGAAGAAGGCGCGCATGTATTTGTACTGCTGCATGCCCCCGACGAAGCCGTCGCCGGCCTCACCCATGGGCACGCCGTGGGCCACCGGCGTAATCATCTCGGGGATGAAGATGGACAGCACGACCAGGCCCAGGCCGCCGAGCAGAGACGCGTAGGCCCCGGGCCGGGTGAAGCGCTTCCAGAAGACGCTGAGCAGGAAGGTCACCGCCAGGGGCGGCGTCACGGCGGCGGTGAAGGCCCCGTGGGCGCTGTAGATCGAGTCGAACTGCATGAACACCGGCACCAGGGCGACGCCGAGGACGGTGACGCTGACCGACGAGATGCGCGCGACCTTGAGCATCTCCTTTTCGCTCGCGTCGGGGCGCACGTAGGGCTTGTACAGATCGTTGACGCTGATCGCGGCGACGGCGGTGATGAGCGTATCGACGGTGGACATGAGCGCCGCCGTGAGCGCCGCGAGGACTAGGCCGAAGACCCCGGGCTTGCTCAAGAGCTCCGTCGCCACGTAGAACGCCTCGGCGGGGGTGACCGTTTCCGGGAGGTAGCCCCCGTGCACCAGCGCCGCCGCCGCCCACCCGCCGCCGCCGACGACCGCTGCGCCGACGGTCATCAGCACCAGAACCGTCGCTACCGCAGCCTTGCTGGACTCGTGCAGCGACCGGGCGGCCATGAAGCGCATCATGATTCCCTGGTTCAGGAAGTAGAACATCGCCGAGTTGGCGATGGCGTCCTGCCAGAAGATGCCCACCGTCGGGAAGTTCGATTCTTCGTTGAAGTTCGGGAAGGCCATCCGGTGACCGCGGTCGAGGTGGCCCCAGAGTTGGTCGGCCCCGCCCATGTAGTCGGCCCCGAGGTAGAGGATCAGGATGCCCGTCCCGAGCAGCATCACGCCCTGGAGCAGGTCGGTCATGATCACCGCTGTCTGGCCGCCGCTGGTGACGTAGCTCGACGAGACCACCGCCACGATGAACGCGGCGAGCAAGATGGGCACGCCGAGCAGCGCGTTCACCACCTTGCCCATCGTGTAGAGGTTCACGCCGACATAGCCGATCAGATAGATCAGGATGCACACCGTCGCCGCGAGGCGTACGCCGCGCCCGAAGCGGCGCCCGAAGTACTCGGGGATGGAGGTGATGCGTGAGTAGTAGAGGATCGGCAGCCATCCGAAGAGCAGGAGAGGCAGCCAGATCCAATCGTTGAGGTACGACTGGCTCGACGAGAGCCCGTACTCGTAGCCCTTGGAGCCGTACTTCACGAAGCTGTAGGACCCGACGGTCGTCGCGATCAGGCTGAAGGCGATGAGCCACCACGAAAACCGTGAGCCGCCGAAGAAGAAATCCTTGGTGGTTGTCTGCTTGCGCCCGAACCAGGCACCGACCCCGATGATCGCCAGGAAGTAGGCGACGACGATGCCGTAGTCGAGCCAGGTCCCCCGGGCGCCGTCGGCCAAGGTGAGCACATGCTCGGCGCCGCCCTGGTAGGCGACCGGGTCGAGGACCGACATCGGCGCGTACTGCTGCGCGCCCTGGAGCGCGGCGAAGAACCCGGCGACCCCGAGACAGACGAAGAGGTTGCGCAGCGGCGGCCCACTGAGCCCGAGCCAGCCCATGCGGAAGCCGTAGAGCAGGCCCACCCCGAAGACGATTCCCCCGATGGTGTATACGTAAACGAACGGATCCACGGTGTCCCGGCGGGACCTATATCACGGTCCGCGAGGGTTCCGCGCTCGAAGCCTTACTTGTCCAAGAGCTCGTGATGCAGGAGCGCGTGGGGGGACGGCGCCCGGTGCCACGCGACCAGCACCTGCAACACGGTCTCGACCACTTTCGGGGTGAGAGTGCCACAGCTGATCCACGCCACGCCCTTGGCGATGTTGACGCTGGGGAGAGACTGGACGTTCACCGCGAGCAGGCGCTCTCGCACCTCGTGGTCGAGGAAGACGTTCGACGTTGCGACGTCACCTTTGATCACGAATACCGGGTCGAACTGTTCGTCACCGAGCTCGATCTCCGACGATAGGCCGAGCATCTCCAGGATGTCCTGGCCCATGCCTTCAGGCTCGAGGGTCAGGAGCGCCGCCGGGGCGATAGTGGTGCTGAAGTACCCGACCTCGTAGGAGTTCTGGCCGATCCTCGCTTCGATCCCCGTCTTCCGCTCCCGCGCTAGCTCCACTCCGACCGGCGCGTCGTCTACCCGCACGCGCGTCCCCCAGACGACTCCCCCCCGATGGGCCCACTCGGCTTCTTCCCCGAGCCCGTCGTCCGGAAGAGCCGATTGGATCATGGCCGCGCTGGACGGGCAGGGCATAGCCGCGCGCCCGAGCTTGGCGAGCAGTCCCGTGGGCGTCGGCTGGGGCGGCGGCAGTTCCCGTTCGGCAGGGGGCCCCTTCTTGGCGCGGGCGGTCGCTCGGTCGAGGACCTCGAGTCGAGCATGTCGCGCGTCGGTCGGCGCGAGGCCCTCGTCGAGGCCCTTTGGGATACCCCACACCGGGGCGACGCGTTCCCAGAAGACCTCGGTCAGCGCGCTCTCCTTCCGGGCGATCTCGGCATCGAGGTGCTGCAGTCGAAGGGCGCTCGCTTCATCATCTCCGCGGTAGGGGTCGACCACGTCGTCAGCCTACAGGAGGTTGGGGCCGGCAGTTTGCCGACCCTCTGCTCAGCGCTCGAAGCCGTACTTTTCGAAGAGGTCGCCGAGCTCTTCGTAGACTTCGTCCTTGGTCAGGCCGAAGTCTTCGAGGCTGTACTTGTGGGTGCTCTTGAACTGCTTTTTCACCGAGCACTCGCGGACCAAGCGGTCGTGGACGTGTTGGGGCATGTTCCAGCCGAAGCGTTCGTAGATCGCCTCGACCTGGCCCTGCGGATCCTTGGTCAGCTCGTCGAAGGGCACGGTGATGAAGCGGTCTTCCCCGAGGTGGTCGCCGAGCTCCGAGTAGCGCCGGTAGAAGTCCATCATCAGGTAGCCGAAGCGCCGGAACTCCGGGGCGTCGGGTTTCCAGTCCGGGAAGAGGCTGCGCCACGAGAGGGTGAGCAGCGAGATTGCCGAGGCGATCGACTGGTAAGGATGGCGGACGAGGTGAATCACTCTGCCGTCCGGGAAGGTGTCCAGCATGGCCTCGGCCCGGGGGGCGGCGAGCACGCTCTTGACCAGCATCGTGCGGTCCACGCCCTCGGCCGTCAGGTGGCGTTGGATGCAGCCGCGGTAGAAGTCCATCACCTTGTCTTTGGCGGACTCCGGCAGGTGGTCCATCGACCAGGCCCGGGGGATCTCGTCGATGAAGGGGAAGAGCATCAGCATCGCCGGGGAGACGAGGGTGTAGATGAAGAGGGCCTCTTCTTCTTCGGCCTCGGTGAGGCCCATCGGATGGATGTCCCGGAACCCCGGGAAGAGGCTCTGGTCGAAGGCGAGGATCTTCTTGCTGACGCGCCCGCCGAGGAACTTCTGGTCGAGGGCGCCGAGGGCGTCGACGGCCTTGTAGGCGCTCACGGCGGGAACGACGGTCTGGTAGAGCTTGAAGGAAGTGAAGCGCTCTTCGTCGAGGGCGAGGAGTCGGTGCAGCAGAGTGGTGCCGCTCCGGGCGCCGGCGAAGATGAAGACCGGCTCTTTGACCTGGGTACGCCTCCACTCGGGGTAGAGGGCGTCGTCGAGGCGCTGGGCGGCGGTGACGGAGGAGGCCATCAGGGCGTAGAAGTCCAAGAACCCGAGGCTCCAGGCCCAGTACCGCGGCGAGGTCTTGCCGGACTTGATCGTCGCCCGGAGGGCGTCGGTGAGGTTTGGGAGGTCGACGTACATCCAGCTGGATTCGCGATCGAGGGCCGGGCGGGCCCGAGGGCCCGAGGGCCACAGAAGAGGCGGGGAGTAGCGCCTTCTTGGGGCATTCACAAGGGGTGACCACCCGTGCCGCCCCTTTGCACGCCGGCCGTCTCCGGGGTAGCGTCCCGCGCCATGTCTGACCCCAAGCGTTTCTTCTCCATCTCCGATGTCCCCGCCGGCGCCCTCGAGGGCGAAAAGGTCGCGGTCCTCGGCTACGGCAACCTCGGGCGCACCGTCGCTCTCAACATGCGCGACTCCGGGACCACGGTCCTCGTCGGCAACCAGGACGACGAATACGCCGCCCAGGCCAAGAAGGAAGGCTTCGAGGTCGTCAGCGTGCAGGAAGCCGCAAAGGCCGACGTGGTCTTCGTTCTGCTCCCGGACGAAGTGATCCCCGACGTCTGGGCCGAGATCATCGCGCCCAGCTTGAAAGACAACGCGGCCATCGCTTTTGGTTCCGGCTACACCCTCGCCTACGACCTCATCGATACGCCGAGCACCCTCGACGTGCTGCTCGTCGCCCCGCGCATGGCCGGCGAGACCGCCCGCGAGCGCTTCGAGCGCGGCGAAGGTTTTTGGGCTTACCTGGGCGTCGAGAACGACGCTTCGGGCAAGGCCGAGCGCCGCATGCTCGGCCTCGCTGCGGGCATGGGTTCGCTTCGGGCTGACAAGGACGGCAACGACGCCCCGGGCACCGGCGCGATGCAGATGGGCGCCGAGATGGAGGCGACCATCGACCTCTACATCGAGCAGACCGTCGGTCCGCTCCTCGGCGGCGCGATCATGACGGCCTTCGAGGTCGGCTCCCAGAACGGCATCCCCCCCGAGGCCCTGGTCCTCGAGATGTACATGTCCGGCGAGTTCGAGACGGTCTTCACGGCCTTCCGGACGATGGGCTTCTTCAAGGCCGCCGAGTCCCACGGCCCGACGGCGCTCTACGGCGGCATGATGCGCACCATGGAGGTCGACCGGGCCCCGATGGTCGAGCGCTTCGAAAAGGTCCTCGGCGAGATCCGCGCCGGCGACTTCGCCAAGAAGTTCCAAGAGGAGCGCGCCGCGGGCTACCCGATGCTCGAAGCGGCCCAGCTGATGATTGAGGCCGACAGCCCGCAGACGCAGGCCGAAGCTCGCGCCCGTAAGAGGGGCTGAGGCCAAGCAAGCGGGGCGCGTCCCTGCCCCGGTTCTCACTAGTCAGTCGAGTAGGCGCTCTCTCTTCCGGGGCGTGCAGTAAATGAGCGAATTGCCGTCCAAAATCGCCGCGTTCGTGACCCGCTGGCCGGGCGCGATCGTGGTGGTGACGCTGCTCCTCGCCGTGGGGGTCGCCAGCCAGATCCCGAACATCGTCCGCAACCCGTCCCCCGAGGACATGATCGCGTCCTTCGAGGACTACGAAGCGATCCGTGAGGCCTTCGAGGCGGACTTCGGCAATACGGACCAGATCGCGGTCCTCCTCGTCGAGGCGCCAGACATCACGGCCCGGCCGGTGCTCTCCTATGTGCACGCCCTGACCCAGCACTTCGAGTCCGATGAGGGGGTGCGCCGGGTCGACAGCATCACCAAGACGCCAATCACCAAGGGCCTAGGTGACGGCGATGACCCCGACGGCGACTTCGACATCTGGGACGAGGGCGACGACGGCGGAGAACTGACCCTCGATGCCCTCGAGGACGAGAGCGAGGGAGACGACTTACCCCAAGAGGTGATGGACGCCCTGCTCTCCCTGACGTTGGCCGCTCCAGTACGTTTTCCAGGGGGGCTCACCGACATCTCCGAGCGTCGCCGAGAGCTCGAACCCCGGCGAGCGGTCGAAGGCGATGAGGTCACCGACGAGGACGGCGAGGCGCTTTCGACCGCCCTCGCCGACCTGCCCCTGGTGACCGGCCGCCTGGTGAGCGAGGACCGCACGGTCACGGCGATCGCCCTCGGGCTGCCGACGGATCACCGCTCCCGGCGCGCCGTCATCGAAGAGATGGACACCTGGCTCGATGCGAACCCGCCCCCCGAGGGCGTGGCCTTGTACCGTGGCGGCCTGCCCTACGTGCGGGCGAGCATCGTGGTCAAGATGCAGCGGGACAACCGCGTGCTCCTGCCTCTGACGCTCCTGGTCTGCGCGGTGCTGCTCTTTGCGGCGTTCCGCTCTGCCATGGCCACCCTGCTCCCGCTCATGACCGTCGGCATCACGGCGGCGTTCGTCGTCGGCGGCATGGCCATCGTCGGCCAACCGATGACCATCCTGACGAATATCGTGCCGCCGCTCTTGATCATCATCGGCATCAGCGACTCGATTCACCTCGTCGGGCGGTATCGAGACGAGCTCCGAGAGAGCGGAAACCCCAGCCGCGCCCTGGTGGCAACGGTGCGCAGCATGGCGACGGCGTGTTTTCTCACCTCGCTCACGACGTCCATCGGAATCGCGTCGCTGCTCGTGTCGAGCACCGTTGGGTTCCGCACGTTTGCGGCGATCGCGTCCATCGGCGTGATGGTGGCGTACGTCGTGACCATCACCTTCCTGCCGGCGGCCATCGCTCGGTCGAAGGGGGTTCATGCGGCACCACCGCCGAAGAAAGCCGTCCTCGAGCGGTTCCTCGGTGCGTTGACGGTGAAAGTGATCCGGCGGCGTTGGTGGGTCCTCGGGGCGACGGTGGTCGTCTCGGCGGTCGCGGCCACGACCGCTGCGGGTCTCGAGGTGGACCACGCGCTGATGGACCAGTTCGACGAGTCCGATCCGGTTTTCGTCACGACCCGGTTGCTCGAAGATCGCCTCGAAGGCGTCCGACCCCTCGAGGTGAGCATCCGCGTCGAGGACCCGGGAGTCCTCTCGGACCCCGCGATGCTTCAGGAGATCGACCGGGTCGCGGCTTGGGCGCTGACTCAGGACGGTGTCCTCGGGGTGAGCTCCGGTTCCCAGGTCTTGCACGAGGCATGGGCCCAGCTGACCGCGGACCCTGGTGCCCGGACCGAGGCCTTCACGAGCGCCGAACAGGTCGACGCCCTCGCGACGTTGTTGCGCCGCGGAGAGATCGACGCCCTCGGCCACTACCTCACCGGTGACGGTCGACACCTCCGCCTACGCATCATGGTCGCCGATATCGGAGCCCAGGCGACCATGCGTCTGATCGACCGCCTCGAAGGGGAACTCTCGGCCATCCGTGAACGCGCCGAAGTGGCGCTCACGGGAGAAGCGTTCACCGGCTCGGTCGGAACCGAAGCCGTCGTGACCGATATCATGCGCAGCCTGGGCCTCGCCATCCTGATCATCTTCGTCGTGCTCACCGTGCTCTTCCGGAGCGTGCGCCTCGGGCTCCTGTCGATCCCGCCGAACCTCATCCCCCTCATCGGCACCATGGCGTGGATGGTCGTTCGCGGCATGCCGCTGAACATCGCGACGGGGGTGATCTTCTCGATCAGCATCGGCCTCGCCGTCGATGGCACCATCCACGTGCTGGCGCGCTTCCGCGAAGAGGCGGAGCGCGGCCTCGGTCAGAACGTCGCCCTGGTGCGCGCCGCCCGCGGTACGGGGCGGGCCATCGTCGTCAGCTGCGTGACCTTGATGTTGGGCTTCGGAGTGCTGCTTTTCAGTTCTTTCGTCCCGGTTCGCAACTTTGGCGAGCTCATCGCGGTGACCGCGTTTTTCTGCCTTCTCTCGACGGTGGTAGTCCAGCCCGCGCTCCTGCGCGTCGGCGCGGGCGCCCTCGGGTCGTTGCGTTCGCCCGAGTCGTCGGGCTGAGCGCCTTGCGCCCGCTTCGCAGCGTGGGATAGATGCGGCATGCGCTACGTCGGACGCATCTACCGGCCGCCCTCCGAGGCTGACGCCCTGATCCTCCAGGCGACCATCGGTTGCAGCTGGAATCACTGCACCTACTGCGACATGTACAGCGACAAGCCGACGTATTCGGAGCGGCCGGTCGTGGAGTGCCTCGAGGATCTCCAAGCGGCCGTCGACGGCCATGAGATCCCGGTGTCCCGGGTCGAGAAGCTCTTCGTCGGCGACGGCGACGCCCTCGGCATGTCGATGGAGCACTGGCGTCCGATCCTCGAACGGGCCCGCGCCCTCTTCCCGAACCTCCGCCGGGTCTCTTGCTACGCGATGGCCCGCAACGTCGCGGCCAAGACCGACGAGGAGCTTCGCGAGCTCTACGAAGCCGGGCTCACCACCCTTTACATCGGCCCCGAGTCCGGCGACGACGAGGTGCTGAAGCGCATCGCCAAGGGCGACACCCATGCCGCCCACGTCGAGGCGGCCCAGCGCGCCCACGCAGCGGGCATGAAGATCAGCGTCATCGCGCTCCTCGGCATCGCGTCCGACCGCAGTCAGGAGCACGCCGAAGCAACGGCGCGCCTGGTGACCGAGATGGACCCGGAGTATTTTGCGGCCCTCACCGTGACCATCGTCCCGGGCACGCCGCTGGCAAAGCTCTCGTCGCGAGGGAAGTTCGAGGTGCCCGGGGTCGAGGACCTGCTGCGCGAGCTGCGCACCATGATCGACCTGGCCCGCCCCACCGATGCCGTATTCCGCACGAACCACGCATCGAACTACCTTCCCTTGGCGGGCCGGCTGCCCCGCGACCGCAAAGCGATCGTTGCGACCATAGACTCGGCGCTACGCGGCGAGGTTCGCCTTCGCCCCGAGCGCCGCCGCGGGATTTGAGTTCAGGGCAGGGGTTCGGGCTCGAGTTCCGGGCAGGGTTCCAAGTGCCCCGCCATCGCGCCGTCGATCGCGCCGGACTCAGCGTCGATCTGAAAGTTCAGAAAGTGCCCGTAGCCGTCTCGGGGGGTGGCATTCACCCACCAGCAGGGGGCCTCGCCGGTGGCCCCGCCATCCTGAAAGGTGAGCTTCACCTGCATGTCGTCGAGAAGGCTCACCAAGCCGCCGACCACGCTGCCGTACACGCCAAAGTCACCGTTTCGCCGCATCGCGCCATCGATGAAGGCAAAGGTCTCGCGGTCGAGGAGCTGACCCTTCGCGGCCGGCACATCACCCCAGCCTGCGCCGGCCACGGTCATCGCATCGCCGTCGATGTGCAGCCACATGCAGAACGGGTCGTCCCAGGCGGACTCGGCGAGGAAGTACAAGCAGGCGTATTCGCCTCGGCGCCGGGTGACGAGGGACCGCGCCGAGCGGCTCATCTCTTTGCCCTTCTCGTCGAGGTAGCTCGAGAGATCCAAGGGCGCCCCTCGGAGGCCCTTGCAACCCTCTCGCAGGTCGAGGCGCAGGCACTCGCCGTTGAGGGGTTCCAATACGAGGACCGAGCCTTCGCGCTCGAGGGCGGCTTCGGCCTCGCCGAGCTCCTCGGCCGAGAGTTCGGGCCCGTCCGGGACGGAGACCGACCCGCCGCTGAGATCACCGTCACCCTTCGTCAGGGTCAGGGTTGCGCGAAATCCCGACGGCTCGCGCAGGGCCAACTTCAGCACGTACTTTCGCCACTTCACCGCGGCGTCGACTTCGAAGTCGCGCTCGAGGCCGGCGAGCCCCTCGGACCAGATCGATCCGTAGTCGTCTAGGTTGTCGTCGATGAATTTCCGGTCGGACTCAGAAAGACTCACGAACCGAGTCTAACCTACGAGCGCGTCCGGCGATCTTCGCGACCCTCGCGACGTTCGACGCCGCGAGCGCGCGCTGGCGCCTCAGCCGCTCAGTTGCCGGCCATGCCGACGCCCGCGTAATAGAGGGCGAAGAGCCAGCCCATGCGCGCGACGAACATCAATGTTGCGTGGGAGAGCATGTCACCCGGAACTCGTCGCAAGGCACGTGCCGGCCTGGATCCGCTGCAATTCGCCAGAGATGAGGTTTCATGACCCCGGTGCCTCTTGCAGATCTGCAAGGGTCCAGGCGCCCCAGGGGCTCTTCGGCTCCATGCCTGGGGACTGGAGTGCCGCCCTCGTCAGTGCCGCATCGTGAAACCGATGTATGGCTCCAACCAGAACTGCGGGCGCGAAAACAGGTTGCCCCGGTAGCTCATCGAAAACGCGCTGCCGACGTCGATGGACCAGGGCCCCTTCACCTTGATGTTCACGCCGGCGCGCCCTGACCACCCGGGCGAAAATTCGAAGGCCCCGGTGCCGTAGCACCAGAAGCCCCCGGGGAGGACCCCGACGCAGTCGAACTCGATCGACCGGAAGCTCCACCCGTTGAAGTCGATGACGAGGTCGGCATAGGGGCGCACGTACTTCGTTGGGAACTGGAGGCGCACCCCGAGTCCGCCGTGGAGCCGGACCAGGGGGTCTCGGCCGAGGCCGGGACGAAGGGCGTTGAGGTCGATCGGGATGAGGGCCACCCCGGCGTCGATGAACGCGCCGAAGTATCCCCAGTCGAGGCCGATGCGGCCCCCGAAATTCACCCCGGGCCTCACGATATCCCGGGGCACGTCGTAGAAGAGCGGGACGCCGATGGCGAACTCCTCGATCCGACGTTGGCCCTGGCCCTCCGCCTCGGGTGCGTCCCCCGACAGATCGGGAGGCGCGTAGCTGACCTGGCCCTCGGCCGC
>Ga0164313_10002329_pt1 | contig 17062 bp, 16 predicted proteins | sample GuaBasSedimGuay4_FD_113735 | JGI IMG/M metagenome (GOLD analysis project Ga0164313, IMG submission 113735) | Subseafloor sediment microbial communities from Guaymas Basin, Gulf of California, Mexico - Guay4, Core 4569-4, 0-3 cm | ecosystem: Environmental > Aquatic > Marine > Hydrothermal vents...
CCAACGAATGTAGCAGTACCAGATACTAACGATTGGTCGTAAGCTTCTTCAATCGCTGCAAGAGAGTTCAAAGATCCTAGGATCTCTTGGTCAATTTCAACAGTGATTTCTTGTGCAAGTGCAGCCATAATTTCAGCTTCAACGTCAATGCCGTGCATTGCTTGTGCGTCTTGTGAAGATTCAAAAGTCCAACGAGCAGATAGCTTACGTGTGCGAGCTTCAACTACTTGTTTGATCAATTGGACGTTCATACGACGACCAGGCACGCCTTCTAGGCTTGCTGTTGATTGTGCGCGACCAGTTGCATCGCCTGCTGTAGAACCACCAGAATATGCTTCTGCGATCTTGAACGGGCTAAGTGCTTCGTCTCCAGCATTAACATCAGTGCCAGGTGTGGAAGCGTCTGTCAAATCATCTGCGTAACGAATACGTAGTGTGTGGATTTGAGAAACTGGTCCTTGCATTGGCTGTACACCAATGATTTCGTTTGCAATAACTGTAGGCATTACACGTCGAATAACAGGAAGAATAACTCTGTTAAGCGTTGCGATGTTACCCGAAGCTGTTGCTCCCGATGTAGCGTTCTCTTTTAAGTGAGTACGTGTATTTTCTAAAATAGTTTGCATTGACGAACGACGTGTACCAGATAACCCTTCTAACAGGGCTGTCTTAGTATCGTTCCAACGGCCTTCTAATAATTGTGTAGACATTTTATATATTTCTCCTAATAATTAAAATTGTTGTCAATTAAGATCCCGACTTACGCCTGGATTTTCTTAAGCCCTGCTAATGTCGCAATGTCAACAACGGTTGCGTCAACTTGTGTTTGCTTCTTAGCAGTAGTTTTTTTATTACCAGTCATTGCCGTACGAGATTCAGTTAGAGCTTGCTTTCCACCTTTCGATGCATATTGCTTACTCTTTCTTCCTTCGTTTAACACTGCCGGTAGATACTTGTCAAAAGCGGCACCTAAACGCGCCGTATCATTTACTGATTCTAATAACTCTCTCATTGTGCCTGCTTTTTCTGCAGTAAGATTTGTTACTAGGGAATCAATCTTCTTGTTTCGTACTGTTGATTCAGTGATAACGCGAATTTGCTTATCCTTGCTTTCAACTAATTTCTTGCCCTTAGCTAATGTCTTACGTGATTCAGCAATAACTGTATCGCGCTTTCCAATTTGCTTACGAAGCTGAGCGATTTCCTTATTCTCACTAAGGTGAGTAAGAGTAAATTCGCTGGCAAATGCCTCGAATATTTTTCTACCAAACATGTTTTCACGTGCGGCAGAGATATCTTCTTTGAGTTGTGTGATCTCGGTCTGTAAACCTTGTGACACTGCTTCTTTAACTAGACTTGCGGACTTAGCAACGAACTTCTTCTCAACCTGTGCCAACTTAGCTTTCGCTTCGCGGACCAACTTAACTTTAGTTTCCGTTAATGCCTGCTTGTCTTGTGCAAACTCTGTGATTTCTTCAGCTAGCTGTCCAATTACGAACTTCTCTAATTTCTTAGTTGCTTCATTTTGCGCTTTGCGGTCAGAACGGAATTCATTTACTTCTTCCGCTAGCTGACGAGCAACAAAGGATTCAAATTTCTTAGCCGCTTCTTTCATTGTTCTTTTATGAGCAACGATTTGCTTGGCTAGGGTTCTCTTGTCCTGTGCAAATTCACTTAGTTCCTGAGTTAAAGATTCGGTTACCATCTTGTTTATAGATTCAACCATAACACTCTTATCATGCTTATATCGATTCGCAAACTCTTCGCGCAGCTCTGCTCGAACAGTTTCCTTGTTCTCAATTACTTTTTCGTCCCAAGCTTCCGTAATGGCTTCTCGAGTTTCGTTAGTAATGATCCCGTTTTCGACTAATGATTTAATTGCGTCTCGCATTGGTTAGTCTCCTAAATTTTTAATTCATTAATGAGTCTTACTACAGACTCTTTTAAATATTTCTGGACCCTTCGATCCTGGTATTGCGTGTATTGCTGCGCCGCATCCAGTATCTTGTATCCGCCCTGCATATTCATCATCCCTTCGTATATCGGAACAGGATATGCACCTGGTGCACTAGGCTGAGCAACACAATCAACAGTAACAATTTCAAACTCACTTACGTGACCTGTACTCTCGTTAACGTTTCCGCTGCCTCGACTAGATACTCCTAATTTTACTCCATTTTCTAACATCGTTTTCACAATGTTGCCCATCGGAGTCGGTAAAATTTTCATCTTCCCGAAGCCGTTTGCCCCTTCCATCCACATTTCTGTGATCATATGTGACACTCGGTCCAAATTCACTTGGAGGTCGTCTGGGTGGTCTACTTCGCCTAAAACAGAATAGCCACCTTTGACTTGCTCGTTCACTGCTTCGACAGCTGATGTAATTTCCCTAACTGGGTAAACCCTTTCGTTAGCGTTTTTAACATCACCTTGGATGCAGATACCCTTAAGATACAAATCCTTTCCATCCTTACTAGACTCAGTTACTATCTGAGCCTGGTCGAATGTTAAATTTTCTCTAAGGTATGCCATTCTTACTTCTTGCCTTTAACGCCTTTGCCCTTAGGTCCGTCTAACAAAGACTTCTTGTTTTCAGGAGCGTCAGCTTTCTTAGCAGTTTCTTTCTTCTTAAAGGAAGTCTTGCCAGCTTTTGCCTTAGGATCATTTTGGAAAGATCTGCTATCAATACTGCCAACGGATACTTTACCAGCTCCTTTCTCATCAGGGCTGCCTTTTGCGATATTAGCAGTTGTTCCACCCATGTCGTTCTTGCCAGCTACGATAGATTTAGTATTTGGAGACTCTTGCTCTGTGTCGTTTGTAACGGCAGCAGTAACCTTTTCTACGTATTCACGCACAATGCCTTCTTCAACATCATCTTCTTCACCGCCGAAATCTTCTTCACCGCCGAAATCTTCTTCACCGCCCATGTCGTCTGCGCCAAATTCGTCGCCGCCCATGTCGTCTGCGCCAAATTCGTCGCCGCCTTCGTCATCAAATTCCATGCCTTCGTCGCCGATAAGCTCGTCGAATTTTGCTTGAAGTGAATCAAGTCCGTCTTCTAGATCAACAATGCGATCTTCTTGGCTGTCATCTTCAACATCATCTTCGCTATGGTCCATTTCGTGGTCATCCATTTCGCCGTCAGCATCAAAATCAGACTCCTCGCCGCCGAATTCTTCTTCGCCGCCCATGTCGTCTTCTTCGTCACCGTATGCGATGTCAAGTAATTCGTCGCCTTCGCCTTCTAATGTTGTGGAAAGATCTTCCATAGCAACGTCAAAGTGCTCAGCTACTCGTTGTAGAAGTTCGCTGCTGTCTGCTTCGTTAAGTGTGCCGTCGATGTAATCTAATAGTTGTTTTGCTTCTGCAACGGAAACGGAAAGATTACCTTCATCAAGTCCTTTTTCGTCTGCTTCAACATCATCAACCATATCTTCAATATCGTCAGCATCGTCCATTTCTTTTAAGTCTTCATCATCGATAAGACCTTCGTAAATTGTACGGGACTGTTCTACCACGATGTCGTGGAACAACTTCTTCGCAGCTTTGTTGTCTTCATTGACAATAAGCTCGATCAAGTCCGCAAATTTATGTTCTTGTGTTTTGCTCATAATAAAAATCCTCTAAGTTTGTTAGTTATATGTTATGTTCAAAGATATTTATTAGAAACTGGTGGATTCTAGCCCATAATGGCACTGTTTTGGTTAATTTTGGTTAATTAGAAGGATGCTTCTTCAGAAGGTGCTGCAAATTGAGCTTTAACCCGCTCGAGGTCTTTTTCTTTTTCGTACGTTCTCATGTCATTCATAACACGAATTTTATTAAGCTGGGCTAATGTTAATTTTGTTTTGCGCATGTCGCGAAGGCCTTTAAGAATAGTATTATCGTCTTGAGGAGACGAATATTCTGCTGGAGGTGCGTAAAACATTTCTTGCAAATTCATACAGTTATTTATCAGAAACGGTTATTTACAATTCTGGGGTCTGTGGAGGGGCGCCACCGCCTGCATCGCCGGCCTCATCAGGTTCTGCGCCAAGGTCATCACCGTCATCCATGCCTTCAAGGCCGTCTTCAAGTTCGTCAAACGTATCTAAGTCGCCTTCTAAGCCGCCAGGTGTGATACCTGCCGAACGCATATCAGCTTCACCGTCGGATGTTCCTTCAGGTTCTGCATTTTCTTCTTCCCAAAGTTTAGTATTTTCTACTTCTTCCTCAGGAGTCATGCCTAAGTATCTACGCATTGCAAAGCGTTTAGATATAAATGGGTATTCGACCATAGCTGAGAAGGATCCTTGTCTAATACTATCAATGTCTGCTTGTGCAGATGATGCAAAGTTTTGAGGTTCATTTAATTTAAGCTCAAAAATGCTGTTATCAATATTAATACCGCGCCATGCTAAGAACATTTTAAATTCTTTGTCTAGCGTTGAACACATTAGCGACTGGAGACGCATACAATATTGATTGAAGCGCCATTCTTGAATAAGTGCAGTACCCATTCGTCCGTCGTTGTATGTTTGACCACTGTCTTCAGGACCAGTAGGCAAATAACTTGACGGAATTCGTAAACCACGCATTAACTTATTATCAAAGTAAAGTAAATCGTTAATCTGACCTAAGTTTTCACCGCCGGGCAGTGTTGTTACGTCTGATCCGCGACCGTCTGCAGATGTAGGAAAGAAGTAATCTTCATTCATACTTAATGGATTGTATGTAGCATCCATCATCGTTGTTCCGCCGCCTGTTTCGGTAGGTATTCTGCGTTGGTGTATTTCGTTTTTGACACGCTCAACAAATTGCATAGCAAGATGCGAAGGCATGTTGCCGACGTCTATCTTAAAGACTCTGCGCTCCGGAGCACGTTGGATACGATAGATTAATATCGCATCTTCTAGTAATTCTTTTTGCTTATATACTTTGTAAACTTGTTCTAGTACGCTTGTACCAAAGGGCCATGTAACATCAAGTCCCTCTGTCAAACTTAAATGAACAATGTGTTCAGCGTCAATAGCCATTTCGTTCATCTGCATTGAGAAACGTCCGCCGGACATTGCTTGCGATGCACTAGGAGCCATGTAACCAGCGTTGCCGCCTGTTGTTTGTTGATTAACATACATATCGGACACAGGTTTCTGTGTTGCGCTTAAATTTTGTAGGTTAGGTGATATGTTTCTTATAACATATTGCTCAGGAGTTTTGCCTTCGCTTTCATTTACAATGACTTTAATAACATCGTTCATGTCTACCCAGAATAACTTGAAGGTTTCTGGATCACGTACAAATAATTGGTCGCCGTATTTTAATGTATTACGGAATAATCTAAATGCTCGTTGCTTTAGCTCATTTAGCTGAACCCAATTCTCTAATTGCTCTTTAATAATTTTAGTTTCGTTCTCAGTTGGATCTTTTATAAAGTCCAGTTCAAACATTGTACCGTTTTCAATATTAGTTTGCGTAGAAAATTCTGACAGTACGTCTAAGGATGCATTAACCTCACTGTCGAGGTCCATCTGTTCGTACTGCATGTATCGTTCTAGACGATTAGGATGGCCGACATAAACGTCAGGCAGTTGGGATTGGTAGTTACGAAAACCTGTTATGGCATTCGGACCACCACCGCCGCCTAGCGGGCTTACATTCGCTGGGGGTGCTTTAAAATACTTCTTCCAGCCAGTTTGTTTAGCCATTTAAATTAATTCCTTAGTCATATTGTTATTTATCTACATAGTTAATGAATAAAAAGAAAAATTAGCTGTCGTTGTTAGCCAGTTTCTCGGTGGCTCTTGCTTGCGCTTGTTGTGCGGCTGTCTGAGCCTGGGTAAGTTTTTTATCTTCTTCCATTAACCCGGTCATTTTTAATATGCCTTCGGCCATAGCTTTCTGAGCTCTGAAAAATTCAAGAGGAACAAATCCAGTGAAGCCAACAGTTTCCTCTTCGTCGGATGCATTTACTTCTTTATCCCTAAAGCCAGTAACTTTCAAAAAGTTATCTGCCCATTGTGAAATTCCACTGTCGTCTTTATATTCGCCGACCGTTTCAAGAGCGTCGGCGCCGGTAGTGTATATGTTAACAAGATCGGCTTTAATATCATCGGGGACGGCTGCATTAAATAATTCCAGAGCTAATGCTGCAGGATCGAATCCATGTTCCATAGCTTTTTCGAGGGCCCATTTTGTTGTGTCGGCTATAATTTTCATGCCTGACGCAATTTTCGGCATGTTGTTGACCGTCATCTTCATTAAATCGTTTTGGATATCACGTTGGACCTGCATTGTATTAATAAGATCGCCGGTGCCGCCTTTTTGTCCAGTAATGCCTGCTTTTGCTGCTGCCTGCGCATCGCCTGCAACATATTTTCTAGCTGCGGCTAATTCGCCAATGAATGCTGAACCGAATGAATTGATGGCTTCTATAGTTGGGCTGCCGGCGCCGACCATTGCTGCCATACCAGTTGCTTGCAATTCTAATGTTCTTCGCATTAACTCTGGGCCTGCATCTCTTAGTCCATTCTTAAAAGAATCAAGTCCTTCAATTGCAGATTGTTCTCCACGCATTACTGCAGAAGCAAATTTTTCTATGTGGCCGGCCGCTCCTGTTGTGATTGCACCAACGTCTGTCATAACTTTACCAAACACAACTGATTCCTTAAACGCTGCCTGCATTTCTTTAGGGACACCTCGCATTGCAGCGGTAACTTCTTGTGCTTGCTTGGCGCTCAAGGTAGCCAACTTAGCTTGGAACGCTAAATTGCCTGCTGCTTCATCTCTCTCAGCCTTCATTTCGTCTGCGGTCTTACCTGTTAAAGCAGATATTACCTTTAAGGACTTCATGTATTCATAACTTTGATCAGCGATTTGCTGATCGGATAATGTTCGAAGCTGGGCAGTTCTACTCATCATTGCCATGAAGTCTGCAGTCTGTTCAGCTTGTTCTTGGTAAGTGATACCAAGAGCTGCTAATTCTGTTCTATGTGAAGCGTTGGCCCGTGTTACTTTTGCTAATTCTTTAGCACCTTTTGCAAGGGAGCCACCGAAGACTAATAAATCACTACCCGCATTTTTCATTAGCTCGCTGTACTCTTTTGTTGTCAACAACATCATTTCTCTTTGTTGATTCATTTCAGTTAAACCATTTGCAAATAATACTCCAGCTGAGGTAACGCTAGAGAACATATCCCATAATTGTTCTACGTTGGATAATAGTAAGTTGGCAGCGAATCCAACTAGGCCGGCCGCAACTTTGCCCATGGCTTTGACTGCTTCGCCACCCTTAGCGGCTACTGAGCCGAACATTGTTCCCACAGGGCCTAATTTACTTAGCAGATCGCCCATCCCTTCCATTAAGCTTCCGGCCGCATTTGCTAAACCTTCAATCATATCTGTTGCAGGTTTTATAAAACTTTTAAACATGCCCAAGCCATCGCCGCTTGCTGCTATGTCGTCGATAAATGAGCCCATTGCTTGAGCTGCGCCGGATACATGAGTAGTAAATTTGCCCCATACTTTCGCAGAATTCTCAACGGCTCGATCAAAGGTACTCATTTCATCGGCAAGGTCATCAAGGTTCTCTAGCAATGCGGTCATTGAATCCCCAGACAGTTTTGATTCTACGCCAGCGGATTTTTTTGCTGCGGTGACTTGTTTGCCCATTATTTTAATGAACGCGTCTATCGCTTTACTTTGTACTCCCATCGCCTTAGTGAGGTTTCTCATTTCAGTTTCGATATCTTGTGCCATTTATATTTTGTCCTATTCAAATTCAAATAAATATACGTATATAATGATGTCATCATATATACTTGTACTTACTATTTATGGAAAATAAAAATGAACGATGAGACTAAACCTATAGAGCCTACGCCACAGTCTGCAGTACCTACACCAACTGCATTAATAGAACCGGAATTTGAGCCGGCACCAGCAAATCCCTTAGAATCTTATTTTAGGGTTCCTGCAATACAGATAGAATTACCATCGCAAGGTAAATTTTATCCGCCGGGTACATTAAATTATCCCGAGGATGGATTAATTGATGTGTATCCAATGACAGCAAAAGATGAAATGGTTATGAAATCTCCAGAAGGTCTATTGTCCGGTAGCAGTGTATCCAAAACTATTCAAAGTTGTGTTCCTGCTATTAAAGATGCATATCAAATGCCTGGCCAGGATGTTGACACAATCTTAATAGCCATACGTATTGCGTCCTACGAGCACGACATGGAAATTACAACTACCTGCCCGCACTGCAATGAAATCAATGAGAATAATGTTGACCTTCGCGCAGTCTTAGATAGTATTCCAAAAGGCACCATTGAAAATAAAGTAACAATACAAGGATTAGATTTTGTGTTAAAGCCGTACACATGGAAATTTATAAACGAAAATAAACGTGCCTCATTTGAACAAGGACAATTAACAAGACAGTTAGCTGGCGCGGAACTTTCCGATGAAGAGAAGACAGCGGCACTTGAAAAAATGTTTATGAAGTTAGCCAACCATAGTGTTGAATCAGTTGCTATCGCAATTAAATCAATAACACTTAAGAATGGACAGACTGTTGTTGACCGTGATCAAATAACTGAGTTCGTCCATAATGCGTCGAGGAATGTAGCTAAACAAATTAGGGATGCTATTACATTAATGGCGACCGCAGTAGAATATCCTCCATTTAAATCAACATGCGAACATGACGGCTGTCTTAAAAAGTATGATGTTACAGTGGAGTTCAATCAAGCAAATTTTTTCGAATAAGGCTTTTACGACTGGATAATGAGGCAGTCGTAAAACTGCTTGATAAAATGGACAAAGACGTGAAAGCCTTACACAAGGAACTAATCAAACTGACATGGATTATGCGCGGCGGTGTAAATATCGATCAAGCGTATGCTATGTCACCCCTCCAACGAGAAGAAGCGTTTAAATTATTCGAGCAGAATTTAGAAGCGACTAGCAAGACAGGATTGCCTTTTTTCTAAGGCGCGCCCCCTCCGGAGATAACCACGCAGAAGAAAGCACTTGGTTTTAAGCTAACCAAACCCCATTTAGAGGTTTACCGACAGATCCTGCCTTTCGAGAAGACCGGGAGCCCGCGAACGCGAAGCGAGAACAAAGGAGTTTGTCTTCAACGAAAGACAACAGAAACAGAATGTTTCTCTAAAGAAAAATCTGACTGATAAGTCGCACCTGTCGATATCATATCTTATAATATAGAGCTGAACAAAGTTCAGCTGTTTGCGCATTCGTAAACGAATGCTTAAACCTTATCGCCTTGCTCTCTAATTATATGAAATTAAAGTCAGCAGAACGTAAATACAAACCTACCCAAAATTTTAGGAGATTCATAGATACGCTCTAGTTGCAGATTTCTGTTTCAGATTACTGATGTAGGGTTGACTATCCTTCATCGGCTATTACTAGCCCTGCTCGTATTCCGCGTGGTTCTTATCTAACAGCAAACAGACCGGCCGTTATCACGCTCATGCCCTTTACGTTCACTCATTATGGCATGACACTTATTTAAGTTTTATAACTTGCGAAGTTTATCGCGAGCGGCTTACGTTATTAGACGCGCCTTGTCCCTCAGTCGGTATTAAATCGGCCCGATAACCTTTTATTAGCTTTCCTATGTTTTCCTTCTGCAGAATATCTCTGCACCATTAATTTCTTACGACTGGGTTTCATATTATCCCAGTGCGCTTGTTGAATTCTGTGGGGCTTTATTAATTCTAAATTAGCCTTCCGATTTGCTTCATGCTTGGCAGTCTTAATTGCTCGCTTCCGCTTCCGCTCTAGCACTCTCTCCTTTGTATACTTTCCTGGTCGTACTGTTGGATTTTCTTTAGCTGCCCTCTTGGCTTTTAAAGCGTCTGATAGTTTATTCCTAGCTTCTACCAATGGCAACACGTGAGTTATTTTCTTTTTCTTAACTCCTCTAGTGGCTAAAGCTTTAGCTGCCCTAGCTTTAGTTGCTCTGTCTTCTCGTTCTTTCCAAGCAGGCTTCTGGTTATACAATATTTTAACAGGATGGCCGACATGGCTTTCTAATACTTTAATATTGGACTTCGACCTGAAATCCATGGTTCTTGTTTTCTTAATATCGCAATTACATGTTTCGCATAACACCTGCATATTAGTTATTTCTAATTCCAACATAGGAAAAAGACTCCGTGCCTGGATATGGTCAACATGTGGCGAACGTCCTGTGTCCGCTGGAGAACGCAGGCAATTCATACATCGATCGCCATACATTTTTAATACTGTTTTGCGTAGTGATCTCCACGCAGGTGTGGCATAAAAATTTTTAATTGATCTCTCCTTGTTGTTACTTATACTCGTTGACTGCCCACCTGTATTTTTCCTGTCCGCATTATTATGGTAGATAAATATACGAAATTAACATTAAAAATAAAATGCCATTCAAAGAGCTAAAGCAAAAAGATATACTTCCCCTTAAGGAAAAACTACATAAGCGGAACAACGGAATTTGTCCGTTGCTCGGTATCCGTGTTGAATTAAGTAGCATGACGCTAGACCATATTCATAAATTAAAATCTGAAGACTATGCACCTAACAAAGGAACTATCCGTAATGCTATTGAGTTCCGTGCTAATGCTTTAGAAGGCAAGATTACTAATAACTGGAAACGTTATTACGGAGCAGATGAATCAAAGCATCCGATAGACTTGCCTACATTCTTGCGCAATTTAGCAGACTACATAGAGGCTGGAGCTCTCAATGAGGATGGAGTGTATCACATACATCCTAGTGAGGTGCCAAAAGCACCTAAGGTTAAAAAAGCTTCGTTTAATAAAATGATCAAGCTTTTCAAGTTAAAATATCCTAAGAAGAAAATTCCCGCATATCCTAAATCAAAGAAGCTAACTAAAGGTTTAAAAAAGCTATTTGCAGAATTCAGTATTACTGATTTTTACTACAAATAGCTTCCAACCGCTCGCCAACGAATTCTTTACATATTATTCTTTTTGTTTTGGATCTCGGCGCGGCGAGTTTTGCCTAGCTTACCAATATTGCCTAATGCCTTGCGGGCACGGGCAGAAGAGGCTTTAATGCCCTTCTCTTCAAATTTAGCATTCTCAGCTAGGTAGGCTGCAAATTGCAGCTGGATTTGTTCATGTGTTGTCATAATAATTTTCCTGTTTGTATTAGTTATCTTATTTATTCATCTTGTGCAAAATTAGTGTATCCGTTTTCTTTGCGTACCTTAAGGATGCTACCAACTCTGCTAATTAGTTCTTCTTTGTGCGACACAAGCCAAACGCTCTTGCCTCTATCCCTTGACATTCTTTTTAGAACAGCAAGTGCAGAGTCAACGCCCTTAGGATCAAGTCCGGAATCAACTAGTTCATCAATGAACAATAAGTTGATAGGTTGATATAATGCTTCCCACACATCTCGGAATGCCCAGCTCAGGCTTAGGATTAATCTGTTACGTTCGCCCCTGCTCAAGTTATCAAAGTCCAAATCTCTACCGAGCTCTGTAATTTCAACGGACAGATCATTTAAGAATGTAACTTGATGCGGCAATCCCATCTCGTCTAAGTAATAACCCAACCTGGAATTTAAGTGTGCAAGGTTTTGTTCAATGATGCGCCTTCTAATAAAGCTGTCTTTGTTTGTTAGAAGCTTGTACAAGAACTCTTGGTGGTCACGAAGCTTGCAGTATTCATTCAGCTCAGTATAATCAATTTCTTTAAGAGCTTCGTCCTGCATCTGCAAAATTTGCTCTTGGTATGGATCATTTTCCTCTTCTTTGGCTTTAACCTGCTCTTCTAAATTGATAATAGAATTTCTGTGATTGTATGCATCTTCAATGTCGGCGTAATAAGTCTTAGGCTGTTCGCCAAGATCTGTTAATGTATCACCTTCTTTAATTAGTTCAGCACGGTCAGCAATCAATGTTTCAAGTCGTTGTGCATAGTCAGTTTCATCATTCTGTTTACCTTCTATTGCTTTCTTATTATCCTCTCCGTGAAACTCTTGGCCGCAGGTATGACAAGTATTGGCTTGAAGTGTTTGAATGTCTGCTATAACATTGTTAAGTGATTTAGTAGTGCGGTTAATAGAATCATTTTTGGATATTAATCCCTTTTCAACTCTGTTAAGGTCGTCAGATAATTTGTACCACGCTGCAAGTTCGCTGTGGCGCGTAATTTCTGTATCAACGTCTAATTTGTTTAATGTGTTGATCGCACTATTCATCTCGTTAATGTTATCAGTTTTAGACTTCTCCCATAAACGCCCACGCCGAGCCATGCTCTCAATCTGTGTTTGGATACGCTTGTTTGCATCGATGTCTGACGCAATTTGAACTTCCATTTGTCCGATGTACCTCTTCATTTCTCGAGTATCATCTTTCAAACGTTCGCCTTTCTCACTTAATTGGGTAATGCCAAGCAATTGCTCTATTAGATAACGCTGGTCAGAATTGTTAAGAGCCAAAAATGGTTCAGTGTAAGTGTTCAACGCTAAAATATGTTTGAACATATCGTGAGACATACCAAAAGCCTCTTCTATAGCTTTTTGTGTCTCTCTGGAATCTCCCTGTGCTTCATCTTCGACTGCAAGCTCATCATCGCCGCAGTAAAATTTTAATGTATTCTTTCTTCTTCCGCGCTCTATGTGATAGACCTGACCGTTACGTTCAAACTCAACAGTAACAATCATGTTCTTGCCGTTAGTCTTGTTGATCAAGTTATCCTTTTTGATCTTAGTAAGAGCAGTTCCGTATAAGCCATAGCTCAATCCGTTAAGGATTGTAGTCTTACCTACGCCGTTTCTTGCCCCTGCATCGTCTCCGCCTAAGTCTAAGTTCTCACCAAGCACTAAGGTAAGTTGATCGTTGTCAAACGAGACAGCCTGCGTAACATTGCCGATGGACATAAAGTTCCGCATTGTAAGGTTATTAATCTTGAACATTATAGGTCCTCATATATCTTTAATAGTAATTGTGTTTCGTATGTGTCACTTTCGATTTTAAGTATCTCGCTCGTAACAATTTGATCGACACTTTCGTAAGACATCTCAGTAGCATCTCCGAATTCGTGATTGTCTTTCTGTGGAAGTAATGTTATCTCCCTCAACTTATACTGTTCAACAAACGTTTCTTTTATGAAGTTGGCTTCTTCGTAACTAATAGGAATATCAATCGTTACTCGTATATGCATATTGGGTTTCAATAAATTATCAGCGTCATCTAATAATTCTCTTAATCCAAGGTTCCTATACTTAGGACACTCTAGCCAGTTAAAGTATTTCTGTGGCTTGCCCCATTCAAGTATCATACAGCCTCGTTCATCATCACCCGCGTCTGAATAATTATGTGGGAATGCATTTCCTATATAAGAAATGTTCCTGTATGTTTGTCGCTTGTGGAAGTGACCACTAAAAACATGTTCGATGCCTTGGTCAAAATCTTCCCTGCGAAGTTCGCCATGCTCAGGCATTGTGATCATTGCGTTCATAAAGAAGTGCGGCAGTTCAAAGTGGCCGAACACATATTTGGTTTTGATCTTCTTAATCTTTTTGTGATCGTCGCCAAGCATCCAAGGAACGATCGTTACGTCACCTTCTTTAAACCAGTCGTCAATAATTGTAACGTTGGTTAAGTGTTTAGCCCATACAGCATTGTGGATGTCGCGTCTGTCTTTGTAATACAAGTCGTGGTTGCCAGGAAGGAAGTATACCTTCTCGAATGCATTGTTGAGTTTCTCTAATCCTATCATAATGTAGTTCAACGTTAAGATATTCATAGATGATCTGTTGTGGTGATAGTCGCCTAGGAACAAACATGTTTCACATCCTTCTTCCTTTGCTACATCGATAAACCAATCAATAAAATTATTGCAGTCTGTATTATGGACGATACTGTTAGACTTGAGTCCGAAATGAATGTCCGTAAATACAGCCGCTTTCTTAAATAAGTTTTGCTTCGGCATAGTTATAATTATCTGTTTCTGCAGGAGTGCAGTAAAAAATGCTCACACAAAACGCAGGCCAAGGGGCCTGCGTGTGTGGTTTAGGCTAATGTAGTTCTAGGGAACTTCGGTTTAGCGACAATTTTCTTCTTTGCCTTTGGCTTCTTAATAACAGGACGTTTTCCTGTTGCTTCAAACTTAATATCTTCAACGTCCATTGCTGTTAATACTTTTCGTTCTCCAGTGGCCGGATCAATACTAATGACATCTCCATGATTGGACTGCGGCAGATTGCCTGCCCTTGCCATGTCATGCTCGTTTTGACGAGAATAACTTGGTGTGAAATCATTCATTTCCAGAATGTCATCACGTATGGATTGATTACGTTTTTCAATATTGAGTACACGACAAAACGCATTGTTCACTGCCGCTGTATAATATGCAAACGGATTCTGGCTCTTCATTTCGTTAAACTGTAATCCAATTACAGATAACTGAAGCATAGCTTGTCCGCGCATTTCGTCGTTATACGTGTATCCGCGCCAGTTTGCTTTGGTAGCATATCGCTCACATAACATGCGGAACATTTTTGCTAACTTCTCAGTCATATGTCCGTCGTCATGTTCGATATTGAACTCTCCATCAAATCCTTCACCATTGTACTCGCCAACCCAATGAGATTGAGCAACTTGGAATAACTGTTCGCGCTCGTTAAACCTGTAATGGAAAAATGGAGGGAAGTTAACTCTTACGTATTTAATTTTATCCGGCGGAGTCTCAATTAAATCTCCATCGTCGGAAACATCGTGTAACAGATCTGATTCGATAATTTTCTTACGCTTTGCCTTTACCTTTGTGGGTTTTGGTGGCGCTAATGGAATGTGTTCGAATGTATTAATCCGGAACACAAGATCCTGAAGTGTGTAACTATATGGATCAATCGCAAATTGCGCTTGCTTAACTTTTTCGCCTGCGAACACTGCGGCGTCATATGCGCCTTTTGCAATGCGCTTCGCCTTGTTGTCTTTTGCAATTTGGATATTCGGCACAATGCTCAGAATGCTATCCAGCTCAGCTTTTGGAGATAAGTGTTCTCCATGTTTGTTTGCATAGGTTCCATGCGTCAACTTCGTAACAAACTTTGTACCATGTTTGCTAGTCCGTTTAATCTTATTGGTAATTGTTGTGTGCCATATTGCGTCAGGATGAACAGTCGACGCAACAGATACTCCGTCACCATTGATGTCGTCAATATGATCTAGTATTAGGTCGAATTGGTGATCTAGTTCTTCGTTACGGTATGTGCAATATGTTCTTTTGGATGTGTGTATTTCTGTCAGGATGTCTTTGTTGTTCAGGTAATTATGCTTACGTGCCATTGATATTCCTCTTTATTATTATTATTATGGAACTGTATTTATCATCTTTTACCTCTACGGGTATTTTTATTGTCCAAAATTAATAGACGTTTAATGATAATATACTGCTATTATACGGCTTGATAAATATAAGTCAAGGAGAACGGTATTATGCCAACAGATGCAGAATTAAGAAGTTTAAGCGAGACTAGATCACGGAATGCCAAAGCGTCCGGGGTTGTTGATCAGCTATTAGTAGGTGACAGAAAATCCGCGATCTCAATTCTATTAGGTCAAGAATTGCCTGAGGCACCCGAAGACTGGCGGGTTCGAGTTAGTGCAGCACCACAGTCTACATATCTTTATAAAGATGGCACCAACGCATTAATGGCTCCGTTACAGGCAACCAACGGAGTAGTGTTTCCATATACTCCTCGAGTAACATTATCGTACACTGCAAATTATGATACCAATCAACCAACACATAGTAACTATCCTGTTCACACTTACAAAAACAGCGGAGTAGCCGCAATTGGTATAACTGGCGACTTTACCGCACAGAATCCTAAGGAAGCAAGATACATGTTGGCAGCAATGATGTTTTTCAGAGCGTCAACTAAAATGTTCTGGGGTAAGGAAGACAATGCGGGCCAACCGCCTCCGGTCTTATATTTAAATGGCTACGGTACGCACTTTTTACCTAACGTGCCTATTGTCATTACTTCTTATGCTAGCGACATGCCCGACGATGTAGACTATGTTGAAGCATATGTTCAAGAAGCACAACAAGCAGGAGTCTTCTCGTTTAATTCCCCAGAAAGAATTAAAACTAGATTACCATCTGCAATGACAATGACAATACAATGCGAGCCTGTATACAGCAGGAAGAAAGTACACGACGAATTTACATTCACCGAGTTTGCAAAAGGCAATCTTATTGGTGGACCTTCTGGCGCTGGCAAGCTTGGCGGCGGAGGCTTTATCTAATGGCGGCAAATCGAAAAGTTTTTTATAACACAGAAAGCCCTTATGCTGACACAGGAATATATCGTCTAGGATTAGACGTAATGACTCACAGGGCAATTCCTCGCTTCCAAGAAGATAGATTGTACACAATTGAATCTCATTATAACGCTAGACCAGATTTGTTAGCGTTTGATTTATATGGCAGTGCAGGACTATGGTGGGTGTTTAGTGCTAGAAATCCTAGCGTCCTTAAGGACCCAACATTTGATTTTGCTACCAACCAACAAATATATTTGCCATCTAAGAATACCCTTGTTACAGCATTAGGACTATAACATGGCTGGCAATCCAAAGGCATTTGCAAAATACCAAACGGCAGCAAGACAAAGAGCAGAAGATCTTATCCCTGCTGCGGATACAAGTTCTGTTGGATCTTCGCCGCAAGAAATTGGCGGCACTACCCCAAACCTCGAAGTAGATTTAAAAAACACATCGATCGGTTCACCATTAACCGGTGCAGAGACACTCGCCAACAGACGCACGTCAATTCGCGCCCAGGCTCTATTTAAAGATCCTGTTCCTAATCCCGACCTGGTTACAAATTCTACTAGTGCCGCTGGATTAGTAGCTGGTGGAACGGCTGCCGCGACGGATGCTGCAGGCAGTGCATTAGACGCAGGAACAGGAGCCGTTAACAAACTAACAGGCGGACCAGTTGCCGCCTTAGACGGTACGAAAGTATCTGCACAAGGAAAAGTCTCAGCAGTGTCAGAGCAAGCCAACCTGCCTGTGCCAGACACA
>Ga0164313_10002330_pt1 | contig 17058 bp, 15 predicted proteins | sample GuaBasSedimGuay4_FD_113735 | JGI IMG/M metagenome (GOLD analysis project Ga0164313, IMG submission 113735) | Subseafloor sediment microbial communities from Guaymas Basin, Gulf of California, Mexico - Guay4, Core 4569-4, 0-3 cm | ecosystem: Environmental > Aquatic > Marine > Hydrothermal vents...
AGGAATACCCAAGGAAAGGACTTGGGCCGGAAACTCACCATCACGTGCACAAATGACGTAAGGTTCCACAGATCCTTCTTCTTTCAGGAATGTGATGAGGCCCAATAGAGAACGATTGGCACCATATAACTCTGGATAATGGGAAATAAAAGCGACCTTCAAACCGAGAAATGCTCTCTTGCGAAGATAGTTATTGAGCTTTACTTAAAGCCTCCAAGAGGATACTTTGCAAAGAACCGATACTTTTCTCTAAAGTATATTCAGCCAAGACTTTACGCCGTGCCTCCATACCCATTCTTCCTGCCAGTTCTGGATCTCGGGCCAACAAGATCATATGCTCGGTCATTTTATCAATGTTATTCTCGACACACAACAAACCCGAAACGCCATGTTCTACGACATCTGGGATACCTGCATGTTCCGTGCTTATTACTGGCAAACCAGTTGAACAAGCTTCGATCACGGCCAATGGAGTTCCCTCATGGTCATTGTTCGAAGGCACCAAAGAGTGTTGAACGAACGCACGCGCTTTCTTCAATCGTGCAGCGATCTTTTCAGAGGAAAGCACTCCGGGAAGGTCGATCTGCTCTTCAAGGTGAAGCGCTTTGATGATCTTGCGGCAAGGATCCAATAATGGTCCATCGCCGATCAGCGTTAAGCGTGCTTCTGGTATCTCTCTTAAAACCTTGGCAAAAGCCATGATCGTGAGGTACGGGGCCTTTTTTTCTGTAAAACGCCCAATTCCAACGAATGCTACTCCTGAGTGGTATGGGTTACCTCCATCGAATCGAGCGACATTGACCCCATATGGATTACAATGAAGGGTTTCCCGCTTTGCCCCTAGCTCCAACAATTGACCCTCCATGTGCCGACTTACGCAAACAACTGCCGCCACTCGATCGAAGAGCTCGTGGTATTGATCACCAAAGTTCTTAATGATGTCATTGTGATAGGCGTCAACTCCATGAAAGTGCACGACCAAAGGGATCCTAGACTTTATAGCGACCTCCAACATTTCCACGCCCGTTGGACCGTATTCAGCCAATATTAGGTCTATACTGTTGTCTTTCAAATAGGTGGCAATTGCATCGCGCTGAAGATCTTTCAGAGATCGACCGGACACTTTTTGAGCAAGTAGCCGCTTGATCCGCTCGGAACTCTTCAGCCCCAATAGAGGTTCATCATTCAGCTGTATGTGAGTAGGAAGATGACCGCCATATAGCACTCCTGCTATATCCTTAAGCCTTTCTATGTGGGCTTTGATGAATGTTTCAGAATAGGCCTGCTTGTTAGGGGAAACGATACAAATACGCATTATCCTTTTGCAATTAGACCTGTTCGTAATCTATAATACAATGAAGATAGGCCCGGCCAGTTCAAAATCATACGCGCTTTCATTTTGTCACGACCAGATCGCCATCCCTCGATCGATTCCAACATATTGCTGTAATGCAGGATCTTGTCCTTACTCCTTTCTGACAAGGCCCAATCCAAGCAACGGTAAATGAAATCGATCCTACGAGGTCGAACGATCGAGGCAAAGGCCCCTTCGGTTTTTTCGTCCAACATTTCGATCATTCTTAGATACCAGTTCAGCTTATAGTAGCGGTCCTTATTTGAGATCAATCCCTGTGGACCAATGTACCTGTTCGCCATTTTTTTATCAATGAACCTGATCGGGGACTCCATTGAGGCTAACGTAAGCAATGCCCAGTCAAAGGAAGGCACCCTTGTATAGAAATCGAGTTCTTTAATTATTGCTTCCTTTCGAACCATGATCGCCGCTTTTTGGAAAAGACAAGACAGTATCACGTCCTCAGGTCCATATTTATCGGGAAGTTCCTCTTTTAAGAAACGCGCACGAACGTAGTCCACCTTGGTTCCATCTGGTTTCACATCCCATCCATTGTGCACACTCAGTATCGTGTTTTTATCAGACTTGAAAATCTCATATTGACTTTGGATCTTCGAAGTAGCTGTCCAAAGGTCATCGCCATCCAAGAATGCGATCAAATCTCCTTTTGCCCTTTGCACCGCATGAAGTAGCAACCAGCGACCCGGTGTAATTGGGGCCGGGAACTGCTCTCTTTCCTCGTTATGGACCAAAACTGCCAAACCGGGCAAGCGGTCCGCACACGACTTAAGAATTTCCGTTGTCCCATCGCTCGAGCCATCATCACACAGCAATAGCTCAACGGTTATATTCGGATCAACCATTTGATCCAGGATCGAATCCAGTGCCGCCTCAACAGAATCTTTCTGTTGATAAGCATGTAGGATGATACTTATGGCAACGCGTTGTCCATTGCCCGCCTCACCGCGACCTGAAAGCTTAGGATATTCCATTTAAATTGGACTTAACCGTTATCATCCGACCTTAGAACAAATCGCAAAATTCAAGAACAGATCGACAAATATAATCGTGTTCATCATCGGTCATTCCATGTTGGGATCGAACTTCTGATGAACTTTTCAATTGATTCAATTTACCCTGAAACGGCATCCTTCAATACTTTATGAATAAGATCAGGACATATCGTCCTAAATAATTCTGTGGAATTCACGATATTATACAATGCCCTGAGTACATGAGCCGGCTTCAATGCCTATATGCTTGAAATGACCTTGAACTTGCCTAAGATCTACGAACCATTTAGTTTCACGGTCAGCATTAAAGAATTCTCCTTCCTAGCGATCTTTCTCACGATCTCTTTTATCGGTGTCCAGAATGAATATATGCTCAGGTACAAGCGGACTGAACTTTTCAATCTCCGGATGATCATTAAGCATATGATCAAGCCAAGCACCTCCAATTCTATGAGCACCAATTATGCATACTATTCCCCCTTCTGTCTTCGACAAATGTTCAAAGAGATATTGACCTAAGAAATATCCTGACCTACTCGATCAAATCGATATTATAACCTAGAAGATCATTGAGATCTTTGAGTTTGGGAATAAAATATTGGTGCAATTCCTCCTCAAGGGTTTTCGATAGCTTCTCGGAGTAAGGTCTCTTATTGAATCGCATTTCTCTTATTGAACCTTTGTTTTCCATGGCTGGTACACCGACATGCTTGCAAATATCATCCAAAGCCGATTCGGGATCAGCGTTGAAATCTTTATAGTTTATTACGACGACACTCTCTCTACCGAACAGATCGAAATATCGCGCCAACTGAGGCGCGTAGTCACCTCTGTCCAAAAAGTCATTCAATGGGTTATCGTTGGATCCCATCAACATTTCTTCCTTCACACAATCTTCAAACCCCCTGGGTTCATAGCTTGAAGAATGCAATGGGTCATCCTTGAATTGGTGCCTCATATTCCAAGCACTGTAGGCTCGTCTGACTGGGTCACGTAAAATCGCTACGAACCTAGCACCAGGGACAAGGTCTTGTAGCCGTGAAGCGGATCGGGCATCGTACATATAGCCGGGAGTCGCTTCAAATGTCAATTCACCTTTATACCTTAATGGTCTTAGTGGAAATTGTTCCATGTACCATTGCTCTCCTCGTTCATAATTCGTATCACGGTTAAAAAAGTGGATCTCCTTCTTTTCGGGCCCAATTATTTGTGGATGCAAGGCCAGCATTTTGAACAATGCCGATGTGCCCGCTTTTTGAGCACCAATAACAAAGAATGATGGCTTCAATCTTGGCCTTAGCGGAGAGATGGCCTTTTTGGCTACATTTTTTATACTCAGGAGCATGATTTCCTCTTGTAAAAGTAGCCAAATGCAGACCGCGATCTTTGGTCGAAAAATCCCGCAGCCATGTCCATGTCTCTCTTACAAAATAGAACAGATCCAGCAGCCATTGTTGTTGGCAGAGTTTATTTTAAGTTAAAGCTTATAGTTATTCACGACCCGAAGAACATTTATTCGTGTTCGATAACGTAGAATAACTGGCCCTCAAAAAAGGTATCCCGAAATTTACCAGTTTCATAATCAATGTAACGCAATTCAGAGACGTGTAAGCCCACGTCCAGTGCTAAGTTTTCGATTTCGAGGGGTGCGTGAATATAAACCTGAGTAACACTTTCTGAGTCTCCAAGATCGAAGTAACCGGCTCCAGGCTTTTGCTCCAGATCGTTCGTGAGGTTCTCCATAACATCCTTATTTCCATATACAGAAACGTTATACCGATTATTGACATCCAGAATAAGACGCCCATTAGGCGCGAGTAATTCCTTACAGCATTGAAAGAAGATCCGGCGTTCTTCAAGGTCGCCAACATGCCCCAGAACATTCCACAGGCAAGTAATAAGTTCGTATTTCATACCTGATCTAAAATCTGAAATATCTGAGATAATGACTTCCAGTTTGTCATTCGGAATTATCCCAGATGCAATTTCAGGACTGGGTTCTATCAGTGTAATATGTTCAGGGGAAATGGCATTTGCGATATTCATTGATCGGGAACCATCGCCTGCTCCGATATCGAGATAATTTGACACATTTCCAGCGCGATCGATCACATACTGATCAATGGCATCTAGGAAGTTCAGCCTCTTCCTAGAAATGTCTTGGTAATGCGCAGCTAATTTGTCATAGTATTCCTTGGAAGAATTCATGTTTCAACAGCTGTAGTTAAATGCTTCTAGTAAGTCTGAATTGATACGGTTGAAATATTGAATTTCATGCAATGTCAATTTGGTTTTGTATTTGCCCATGTTGCTATGATCGATCGGCTCACGTAATTTTTGCTTCCATTGTAAAAACTCTTTTGGTTCGATCAAAGATGGATCTTCTACTAGGTAATAGTCCAGAACGTCAGATTCGAACGGGACACCCAGAAACTCGAAGGCCTTCCTCATTTCACGCTCAGTATGGCTGAGCAGATCTTCATATCGTATTACCAGAAATTGTGATGCAGGTATTTTTTCCTGGAATGCCATGATCCGTTTGATGTTCATATTCCAGCGCCGCGACAGGTGTTCGATATCAAGTGGCACATTAGGGGTGTAACGCGATTCAATATTTTTTTTAGCGAGTTCACGAAAAGAGCAGACGACATCGCGACCATCGCGAATTATATGGATAAAGCGAGCCTCCGGATAATAGGAGGCCACCGTTTCCAGTTTTTCCTTCCAGAGCTTGTTTTTATCTCCCCAAAATAAAGGCTGCATGTTATTTTTTACAGCATAAAAAAGGTAGATGATACAATTGAGCTCGCCATAATTTTTCGGATCGTGATGGCAAATGAAAGCATGCAGATCGTGCGAGTTGATGTCCCAGGTCTCGAATTTTGTACTCTCATTGAGGTCATTGAGGTAATCGTCTAAGCGATCGATGTTCCATGAACTATATTTTTCTTCAAGCCATAGAAAAAAATGAGACTCCGGTGGAATGCAGATCTGTGAATGCAGATGGAGCATGAGACGAAATAATGAAGTACCTGAACGGGGGTTTCCGATCACCCAGACCGGCCTCTGCCAACTAAAATTTGGAAATTCTTCTAGGAATTTCACTTCAGATGATCGATCAATATATTTATGATCCGCTGCTGATCAACTTGAGCCAACGTGTGATACAATGGCAGGCATAGTACTCTGTTGGCTACGTCCTCTGAGATCGGGCAACTGTCCCGGCCGGTGTATTTCAACTGATTGAGCGAAGGGTAGAAGTAACGACGGGGGAAGATCTTTTTTAATTCTAATTCTTCGAGCAAGGTCAGCAATAGTGTTTCGTTCGGCAGTTTTATTGGGAAGTAGGCATAATTATAATCCACGTCATTCCGAATTGTTAGGAATTCCAGCGGAAGACCCTGCAGGTTTTCTAAATAGAATAACCATTGATCTTTGCGCATAGCTAGTATCTCTTCAATATCGTCCAGAACACACAATCCAAAAGCAGCGTGTGGCTCAGAAAGTTTACCATTAATTCCTATACCGTGGAATGCATAAGGGCCGTCGTGGCCGAACCGCCTTTGATTTTCCATTGTAGCCGCCACCGATACGTCCTTAGCAGTTACCGATCCGCCTTCCACTGTATGGAAGAGTTTAGTAGCATGGAAACTGAGTGTCGATACGTCACCATAACTCAATACTGACCGCCCTTTGTATTTTACACCGAATGCATGTGCGGCATCGTATATCACTTTAAGACCATGGGCATCGGCAATAGCTTGGATGGCTTCGATGTCACATGGATTTCCATAGACGTGAGTCGCCATAATAGCGGTAGTGCGTGGTGTGATCGATGACTTTATCTTTTCAGCGTCGATACTGAAGGTATCAATTTCGATGTCGGCAAAGACAGGCTCGCAACCTTCCCAAATTATGCTGCTCGTTGTGGCCACATAAGAGAATGGAGTGGTAATGATCTCGCCTTTGAGATCCAGCGCTTTGATCGCTATCTGCAAGGCGATAGTTCCGTTGTTCAAAAGTGATAAATTGGGAACGTCGAGATAGGTAATTAAACGTTCCTCCAATGTCTGCACATTGAAGCTGTTGTTTGTTAACCAGCCGGTTTCCCAGATCTTGTCAAGGTATTTATTATACTTTTTGCGAGACGGAAAATATGGTTGGGTAGCGTCAATCATTGCTAAGTCTGGGAATTATTGGAAACACGACTCTGTAATATTATAAAACCGCCTGCAATAGTCGTTGCATTACACAACTCAAAGTTAATACGGTTCTGCTAGATCTGGTGTCTTGCTATAAGTTCATTTTTCAAATTACACTGCAATGGTTCCAAGAATCGAGTTCTTATTAATAAATTTGGCTCCTTCAATTCAAGTTTTCCCGTTTTCATGTCCAATATATTAGATACAGCGTGCCAATTTTATTGGAAATTCAATGCGAAACGCATTTTGGCTGAACGACCAAAAGAATACAGAGGGGATAACACGAAGTTCACTCGATTTATTCTTTTGGCTCATCAAAGGACAGGTTCATCAATGGTCATGGCCACATTGAATAAGCATCCGAGTATAGTGGCATTTGGTGAATTGTTCGTAAAGAGCAGAATAGGACACATGGTATCCGGGTTTAATAACCATTCAAAAGCACTGCACTACCTCCGCAGCAAAGATCCAGTCCGTTTTTTAGAAGAACATGCTTATTCATCTTTCCCAGAAAATATTTCCTCGGTAGGGTTTAAGATCTTTCCAGACCAGCTGGAACGGAAAGATGCAGCTCCTCTTTTACCTTGGTTAAATGAGAACAAAGATGTTAAGATCATTATCCTTACTCGAAATAATCTATTGGATGTCCACTGTTCTTTAGCGATCGCCAATAAAACTGGCGTTTTCGGTATTAGAAAAGAATCCGATCGGCAAATGGTCACGATCAATGTGGATATTCATAAAGCCGAAGCAGAGTTTAAAAGACGTAAAGCTGGCCACCAACGAGCTCGGGAAAAATTCGTGGACCATGAGGTGATCGAACTGGCTTATGAGGATATTATTGAACAACCGACTGAAGAGTTCAAGAAGATCCAATCTTTCATCGGTGTTACCCTAACCCAACTACATGTTCCTACGGTAAAACAAGAGACTCGTCCGCTATCCGAGGTGATTGAGAACTATGATGAATTGAAAATTAAGTGGAAAGGGGCTGAATATGAAGAATATCTTTAAATATGACCGTCTACTCAGACTCTCCTCCATTTTAGTTTTGGGCGTATAACCCCAAGCTTTTTTCCAAGAGAAAATCCATCGGCACTTACCGCGTTATGTATTTGGAAACCAATGGTATCTGCACAACGGAAGAACAATTTTCCCGAACGCACGAAATTCACAGCTACTCGGTAATCATCTGAATTCAATAGATCACCAGGGACCTCGCATGAAAATCTATGCTCGCCCTTCACTCCGATATTCTCTGCTGGCAAGCACTCTACTAACGCGGTTGCCAATACAAGAACTTCTGCTCCATTAATAAGATGAATGTTTACGCGAAGATTTCCATCCGAAATACCGTGGTTAATGAACGCTATTTCAATTTCAAACCAATGACTACATAACAGAAGTTGGTCTGGAAATTCCTTCCTTAAGACCACGTGAATCAATCTCAACTCTTCATTACCTGGGGCATCACGACCATCTTCCCAAGAGATCTCATCGCCATGACCAGAAAAATTATTCAAGTAATTCCTGACCACAACTTCCGTAGGGCCGTTTTCTACCACCATGCCATTTTCGACCCAGATCACCCGAGTACAAAGCGACCGCACAGAAGCCATATTGTGACTAACGAAAATGATAGTACGCCCTGAAACAGAAATGTCCTTCATCTTACCTAAACATTTCTTCTGAAATTCCGCATCGCCAACTGCAAGCACCTCATCTATTATCAGGATCTCAGGTTCAAGATGAGCTGCAACAGCAAATCCAAGCCGAACCTTCATTCCAGAAGAGTAGCGTTTTACTGGTGTATCAATATGATGTAAGATCCCTGAAAAAGCTATTATCGCGTCGATCCGACTATCAATTTCTGCTTTATTCATACCGAGAATAGCACCATTTAAATAGATATTCTCCCTTCCCGTCAATTCTGGATGAAAACCGGTCCCAACTTCTAACAGACTTGCAATTCTTCCCCTTGCTTTGATTGAACCTGTTGTAGGTCCAGTTATTTGAGAAAGCAGTTTTAACAAAGTGGATTTCCCAGCACCATTCTTACCAATTACGCCTAAAATCTCACCTTTATGAACATCAAACTCAATATCGCGTAACGCCCAAAAGTGGTCACCCTCACGGGTAGAGGACACTTCATCACCGATAGTGACCAATGGGTTCGGCTTACCTCTTTTCTTTGCCCACCAAACTTTCAGATCGTCACTAAGCGTCGCTCCACCAAGCACACCAAGTCTATAGCGTTTAGAGATATTAGAAACTGATATTACTTTTTCAGCAGACATCTAAATTGTATCGGTAAATGTTTTCTCTACTCTATTAAACAATACGATTCCGAATAAGAGTGTAACAAACGTGAAAACAACAGTATAGATGAGCCCGTGCCAGTCCAAATTTCCCCCAAAAAAAGCCACACGCACAGATTCTATTATTGATGTCATTGGATTGAGTCGGATAAAACCCAAAATGATCGGTTTATCCAAAAGTTGCTGCATATTCAGCGGAAATATTACGGGGCTAGCATACATTAACAATTGAACACCAAAACCGACTAAAAATGATAGGTCACGGTATTTTGTTGTGAGAGAAGAAACAATTATCCCAAAACCTAGACCAAGAAATGCCATGATAACTACTAAAACTGGAAGCATTAATAATTCCGGTCTCAATTCGAATTGAAATGTATCATCGAATATAATGAACCATGCTAAAAAAGCTAGGAACGTAACTATCTGAATACTGAAAGCTATGAGATTAGAGATAGACACAGCAATTGGCATAACGAGTCTGGGGAAATATACCTTTCCAAAAAGGCTCGCATTCCCAATGAACGTTTTGGATGTTTTAGTTACGGTATTCGCAAAATAGCTCCAAGTAACGATCCCTGACATATAAAACAGAATATTGGGTATGTCAGACGGGGCAAGTTTGGCAACTCTTCCAAATATTACTGTAAAGGTAATTGTAGTAAGTAATGGTTGCACAATGTGCCAAAGTGGCCCTAGGATAGTTTGCTTGTATACCGCTACGAAATCGCGACGTACAAAGAGCGCAATAAGATCTCGGTAAATCCAGATCTCTTTAACATTTAGCCGAAATACACTTTTCTTCGGCTCTATTACAAGATCCCATTCATGTTCAGAAGTTGTGGCCAAATTTGGTATTTTACGTTTAGTTAAAAATGATTAATATAATCTAGAATTAGAGGTGAATAGAAACGACGCGACCAAGATCGATCTTAACCCTTTTTACTTCCTACTAACCTTGTCGTCTTTGCGTTGACCATATCCGTAACCATAACCATACGCATATCGGTACCCATAACCATAATTGGTATTGTAATAATATTTGGACTTTTTCATTCTTACACCATTCAGAATAAATCCGAAGTTTTTAACCTTGTTCGTTTCGAACACTTCTAATGCATTCTTCAAATGATCCTTATTTGCGAATCTAGTATTCAGAACGAACAATACAGCATCAGCATGTTTCATTAAGACCAATGCATCAGAGATCAATCCTACTGGAGGTGTATCTATTAGAATATAATCATAGCTCGCTCGAGCATATTCTAAAAGTTCTTTCAATTTTTTACTTAATACGATCTCGGAGGCATTCGGAGGTGTCGGTCCAGATAGTATTACATCAAAATTCTCAATGTGAGTATTCATGATGCAATCCGAAACTTCGGCTTTTCCAATAAGAAGAGAGCTGAGTCCATTGTTCGAGGACATGTTCAAGCCTAAACCCACTTTAGGTTTATGTAGATCGAGTTCCAACAACAACACTTTCTTTCCAGCTTTGGCAAGGATCGCCGCCAAATTCACAGAGCAGAATGTTTTCCCTTCGTTCGGCCTGTAACTTGTTGTAAGCACAACTTTAGATTCTTGATCTGCCGCTAAATATTCAAGATTCGTCCTTACCGTACGGAAAGATTCTGTTATCGCAGATTTCGGATCAGTATCAACAACAATATAGTTACTCTCCGCCTTTTCGGATGCTATGATCTCACCGAAAACCGGAACTTTCGTCAGTTCCCTTAATTGATCAGCATTTTCGATCCGTTCATAAAAAACAACTCTTATAAATACAATGAGTATTGAAAGGATCAAACCTCCTATCACGAAAGTGTACAAGATCTTTAATCGATCAGGTCGCACAACACCCAAGGAACGTGCGGTTTCAATAACCTTCGTCTGAGGAATAATACCAGCTCTTGCTATAACAGTATTCGCCCTTTTTTCTAACAAGTACAAATAAAGTTTCTCATTCACTTGCAGCTTCCTAGAAATATTCAGCAGATCTCTTTGAGAACTTGGCACACCACGTATCAATCGCTCATAATCTGCAACTTGCGCCTGTATATCCGACTTTTTATCTTTGATGGCTAACCTACTGTTCTTGATATAGATCAATAGATTTTTTCTATGCAGCTGAATAGTTTCATCCGTTCTTCTGATCGCATCTGACGATTCTTTAACCTCGTACAGCATGCCATTCCGTTGCATTTGCATTGAATACAATTCATTCAAAGATGCCTTTAAAAAATCGTCATCTTGTAGTATGAACACCGATGGTGGCAATAATTCCTCATCATTACTGCTTAACACATACTTTTCAAGAGAATTCAAAGATTCTATGCTCAGGTCCAAATTCCGGATCTGATTATCATATTTCACTAATTCATTAAAATATTGTGCCTCTTCTTTATTAAGATCAAGTATTTGTTTATTCTCTTTATAACTCTCCAATTCTTGCTCGTACTGATTCAAGATCAGAGTTATCTCATCTAATTGCTTATCAATATAGGAGAGCGTATTCTCGTTCACATTTACCTCGGATTGCAGAGTTCTATTAATGTACACTTTCGATAAAGAATCTAAAAATATCCTTGGTCGCAAGCGCTGCTCATCCTCAACACTCAATTCTAGGATCGACGTGTATTCCAAGTTATACACGCTCAGCGTCGCCTTGTACTTCTGTACCAACCAGCGCATACTATGTCGTACGAATTGATAATCCGTGCTCGAAAGGACGTCTAGATTCTTTGCATTTATCTGCCCTGCTCTATCTACACTTATGAAATAGTCATCTTCTTGCACGTCCTCGTTGAAGACATACGTGTTCTCAATAACCCCCTGTCCTTCATCGTAACTGATCATATAATGATCCGAGTCGATTATCTTCAAGTTGAAAGGTTTCTCATAGAGTCGCTTATTGATCAATTCAATGTTCACCTTAAAAGGAAGTGAACCATATGCCTCCGTTGTTTTGAAACGGCCAATGATGTAATAAGAGACTTCAAAGTCCAGCTTTTCCAGTGTTTCCTCGATCAGATCGTACGATGTGATAACACGTTTTTGATTGCTTATATCCCCAAACGCTGCTATGTACCCAATACCTTGATACAACTGGTTCTGATAGTTATATACATCTCGCGACTTAAGAAGGATCTGAGTGCTCGAACCATATACTTCTGGAAGTTTATAGCTATACATCCAAGACAAAGCAGAAGATAGAACTACTGCTATTAGAACAAAGTACCAGTTCTTGGAAAAGATCCGGAAAAAATACCGGAGATCATTAGCATCGATGATCCCTTTGGACTTGCTTGAAGACATTCAATTGTTCTGAATTGCAAATATAGCTTTGGAAGCACCTCGAATAATAACCATTTGATACCAATGAACGACCCTGAATTGCTCTTCCCCTATGGATACAGCCCCTTCCAGCACCCGCTAAGCCCCATGGATAAACAGCTTTGAGAAGGGAGCACTCTTAAAAGGGCTCGTATTTGGAATTTTCTAATTTTGCCAACTTACACCTACTGCTTATACTGCTTAAAAATGACTAGGATCTTACGGTATTTCGTGCTTGGTACTGTACTCGTATGCTCTCCAATGTTCATCCCCGAACTTTTTGCTCAAGGTGGACCACCAGCTGGTGGTCAACCTCCTTGTTGGCCACCACCCTGCATTCCAATAGATGGAGGTCTCGGAATCTTGATAGCGGCTGGTGCCTTGATCGGTGGCAAGAAAGCATTCGACCTTTCCCGCGAAAAGAAATAGGGCCAAAGCTCACCCGAATTCATGTTCCAGCGAATAAAAGAGAACCTGCTGTATAGGTTCCTGCTTTTGGTTGGCATCTTGTTCCTTACATGGTTCTTGGCCTACGAGCTATGGATACACCCAAATGGCACTTTAGATAGGGCTCTGATAGACAACCTTATTGAACTTTCAGGAGGCCTTCTTGTTCTGTTCGGGTTCGTACTTATTCCAGAACCAGCCAATGCCGAACAGATCCGAACGATCGGTGTGGACGGAGGCCATCTTTTATGGATAGGTGACCCCTGCAACGGCCTATCGCTATTTGCTGTATTCATCATTTTCATGATCGCCTATCCAGGGCCATGTAAACACAAAGCTTGGTTCATTCCATTCGGACTGATCACTATTCACCTCATCAACGCACTGCGGATAGTAGCTTTATGCTTGATCGTTACTATTGACTACGAACTACTTACATTTAATCACGACTACACATTTTACGTTATAGTGTATGGTTGGGTATTCCTGCTTTGGTGGTTCTGGACCAAAAAGTTTGCACCCAAAGTGTGGAAAGTGCATAATGAGAGATGAAAGCAGATAGTCGGACTTTCATTCTAATAAGCTTGGTTATTATCGGTATTTCACTTGGTGCTTTACGCGAATTCATCTTTATCAATTTGAATTATTGGATAGACCATGTAGCAAGACACACACAACATCTTTATGCCCACTCCTTTTTCGACTTTCTACAAGGCAGCTCCTTAGGGAATTTGAAGATGATCAAATGGACAGTGGCAATAGGTTTCGTTGTGCTCATGCTCATCTTTACAATTCTATTTCTTGAAGTATTCTTTCGGCGTCGCGAAGTACGGAAATGGGTCGTGATCTGCTTTACTGGCACACTTGTGTTCAGTGCATCGTTCTTTTTGCTTCATTTGATCTGTGCTCCAGAAACGGCAATGCTATCGATCTCTGTTAAAGCATTTCATGCCCTTCAGTATCCGTTTTTTATAATAGTTCTTATTCCTGCCATCACTCTTTTTAAGGACCAAGGGAATGCCTAAAGCTTTGGCGTAAATTCGCCCGCATTACATCTAGGAATATGAAAAGGGATCAAGCAGTATTCGATATAATTGAAAAAGAGCGTCAACGCCAGATCAATGGCATTGAACTGATAGCGTCCGAGAATTTTGTGAGCGACCAGGTGCTTGAAGCGATGGGCTCCGTGATGACCAATAAATACGCCGAAGGCCTTCCAGGGAAACGCTACTATGGTGGTTGTGAGGTTGTAGACATGACCGAAAACCTTGCACGCGATAGAGCCAAAGAACTTTTCGGTGCTGAATGGGTTAATGTTCAACCGCACTCGGGTGCCCAAGCGAATGCCGCTGTTATGTTAGCTTCCCTCAAACCTGGCGATACGATCCTTGGTTTCGACCTCTCTCATGGCGGACATTTAACACATGGCTCCTCGGTCAACTTTTCAGGAAAACTCTATCGCCCTACTTTTTACGGTGTGGATCATGAAAGTGGACTTGTTGATATGAATATGGTAGCTGAAGTTGCGGAACGAGAAAAGCCCAAATTGATCATTTGCGGTGCCAGCGCCTATTCTCGCGAATGGGAATATGCTCGATTCCGTGAGATCGCAGATCAGCACGATTCGTTGTTGCTAGCTGACATATCTCATCCCGCAGGATTGATAGCAGCCGGGCTTCTAAAAAATGCATTAGAGCATTGCCATGTGGTAACGACCACCACTCATAAAACGCTACGAGGTCCGCGTGGAGGAATGATAATGATCGGAACGGACATGGAGAATCCTTGGGGCATTACCACTGCCAGGGGCACCGTACGAAAGCTATCATCACTTATGGATTCAGCCGTATTCCCAGGAACTCAAGGCGGCCCGCTCGAACATGTGATCGCAGCAAAAGCGGTTGCCTTCGGCGAAGCACTTTCCAAAGAATATAGAACGTATTGTCAGCAAGTTATCAGTAATGCGGCGGCCATGGCCGAAGCGTTTGTTGACAAGGGATACAAAGTGATCTCTGATGGAACCGACAATCACTGCATGCTAATTGATCTTCGCTCCAAGAATATTACTGGTAAGGATGCCGAGAACACATTGGTTAAAGCACACATTACGGTCAATAAGAATATGGTACCGTTCGATGATCAGTCGCCATTTGTTACTTCTGGAATGAGGATCGGCACTCCTGCTCTTACTACACGCGGTGTTAAAGAAGACCTGTGTAAAGAAATGGTCGAATTGATCGACACCGTGATCATGGATCATGAGAACGAGCAGACCATAAAAGCAGTTGGAGAAAAAGCTACGCAGATGATGAAAGATCTGCCGCTTTTCGCTTACTGAGAACAGGCACCCACGATCTCAATTTCCTAATGGTGGCCTCATCTAGGAGGATAGCATATGCGGCGATCATCACCACAGCAATATCCGCCAATCCCATTGCTATTCCAATACCCAAGTTGAACATTACTCCGGCGATCAGCAAATAGGGTTTGGCCTTTTTCCACCAGATCAATATCGGGAACGCCGCCTGATAGAGCAACGTTGCCCAAGTTAGCAACATTAGGAACCAATGATCAGGTCGCGCAAAACCAAGGATAAAACTCCGGCTGAATTCTGGAATGCTCAATATGGTTCCCAACGCCGTTCCGTTCAGCCACATTTCGCCTTGAACTTTGTAAATGAAGGGGAAAATGTAGGCAGCTAGGACTTGCGCCCAACAGATGATATAGAATGTGTTGGTCAAACCGCGACTGATCACCCCTAACGTTCCTTTTCTTTCATCGGCCTTTTCGTCCATAAATAGTAAGTAGGTGGTTAGTGCCAACAGAAGGTATTGGGACATGTTAAGATACGGATACATTAAGTTGTAGAGATTGGATCCAGTAAATAGGATCAGCAGGCATGCCGGTATTCTATATGCTGTTTTCAATAATGCCACTGAACCTAAAAGATTCAACCCTAGGAAGAAGAGTCCAACAAATGGAACTCGATCAAAAAGAAGGTTTGTTGCTTCATAGAATTTACCTGATCCCGGAATTTGAAGGATCGCCTCAGTTAGCAGTGGAACTTTTAGTATCAAAGCTGAAATAACTAAGACATTGAACATCGATGCCACGGCCACGCCAATTCTAAATAGCCTGATGGCCTTTGGATCCAGAAGATTTTTTGTTAGATCAGGGATCATGGCCTAGTCAATTGAAGAACTGATGAGATGCAACTCTTCCACCCCGTTCCTGAAGCCGATCACCTCAAATCTTAACGCCCCCCCGCTATAAAAAAAGGAAGCATGGGCCAAACAATAGTATTGTAACGCTAATGCTTGGAACCCATTAGGCCTACGGCCTATATGCGAAGTATTGATGTTCTTTCCATTATTGATCACCAGCCTTCTTTCCATATAAATATCCTTTGTAGCCGAAAGTGAACGACATTTCAAATGATCGTTCCGTGCATCTCGAAATGGGTAGATCGTATCCAATACAGTTTTGTTTTGGAACAGGATATATGCAGATTCATAACTGTCGACCGGTGGTTCCGGCGCGAAAAGATCCCATTGCTGATGAAAAAGACGACTCATATACAGGTCAGATATTCCAACCAGCACATTAGATGCTCTTTCGTGTGGCAACACATAAATGGTCAACATAAATAAATGTCCTGCAATGAACAGATACAGCGATATGTTGAACAACTTGATCTGGAGCGAACGATCCATTGTGCCAAATTACTTCAGCAACACGGGCAAAACCAATATCGATATTGGTGATCGGCTAAATTTGCCGACCAAATTCAGGACATGATACGAGCGAACGACCCCCAACGCAAAAGTTGGGTAAACATACCTTTAGGTAGTGATTTTAGTATTCAGAACATTCCTTTCGGGATCTTTAAAAAGAGGTCTGGTGAAGTACGTGTTGGTACGCGTATTGGAGATCTTGTGGTCGACCTCTACGAGTTATCCTCTGCCGGTCTTTTGAACGAAATTGATGCCGCTCTTTTTCAGCAAAACACATTAAATCCATTAATGAAAGTTACTGGAAAAAATGGCATGCGCGAACTGCGTAATTCCATCAGCGACCTTCTGGAAGAGAACAGCGAAGTGCTTCAAAATATTTCTGATCTAACGGCCAGAGCATTGCTCCCTGCGGGGGATGTTGAAATGCTTCTTCCCGTTCAAATTGGTGATTACACTGACTTTTACTCAAGCGAACAGCATGCATATAATATAGGCTGCATGTTCCGCGATCCGAATAACGCTTTGTTACCAAATTGGAAACACATTCCGGTCGGGTACCATGGTCGTTCATCTTCTATAATCGTTTCAGGAACAGAGATCCACCGACCAAAAGGGCAAACACGTCCGAACGATGAAGAGCCACCAGTATTCGGTCCG
>Ga0164313_10002331_pt1 | contig 17056 bp, 14 predicted proteins | sample GuaBasSedimGuay4_FD_113735 | JGI IMG/M metagenome (GOLD analysis project Ga0164313, IMG submission 113735) | Subseafloor sediment microbial communities from Guaymas Basin, Gulf of California, Mexico - Guay4, Core 4569-4, 0-3 cm | ecosystem: Environmental > Aquatic > Marine > Hydrothermal vents...
CAACGGGGATCGAACCCGTGTTGCCGCCGTGAAAGGGCGGTGTCCTAACCACTAGACGATGGGGACGCCTGATTCGCAGTATGAGGGCAGAAAACTACTTCCTGCCCCCTGTCATGTCAAATTTCCCGTGCAATTCTCCTGTATGGTCAGCTAGCCCTGCTTGGCGGCTTCTTCCATCAGGATCGCCGATGTCCGGGCCCCCCGCCAGAAGTTGTCCAGGTGGAACTTCTCGTTGGGGGAGTGGATGTTGTCCGTGGACAGGCCATAACCCAGCAGCAGAACCGGAGATTTGAGGCACTTCTGGAAGGTGCCCACGATGGGAATGCTGCCGCCCTCGCGTATGAACACCGGCTTGGCTCCAAATCCCTGCTCCAGGGCGTTCATGCCCGCCTTCATCATGTCCGACTTGCGCGGCACCAGCACCGGGTTGGCCCCATGGTGGTCGATGACCTCGACCTTCACACCAGCCGGGGCGATCGACAGCACGTAATCGGTGAAGGCCTTGGCGATCTTTTCCGGCTCCTGGTTCGGTACCAGCCGCATGGAGACCTTGGCCATGGCTTTGGCGGGGATGATGGTTTTGGCGCCTTCGCCGCCGTAGCCACTGAGCAGGCCGTTCACGTCGCAGGTCGGCCGGGCCCACATGCGCTCCAGGGTGGTGAAGCCCTTTTCGCCGAAGGCGGCCGTTGCGCCCGTCTCCTTGCACAGGATCTCGTCGGTGTAGCCCAGTTCCGCGAATCCGTCGCGTTCTTCCTGGTCCAGTTCCAACACGTCGTCGTAGAATCCGGGCACCAGGCAGCGGCCGTCTTCATCCTTCAGCTTGGCCACGATTTCCGCCAGGGCGTTGCCGGGATTCTGCACCGTGCCGCCGTAGCTGCCCGAATGAAGATCCATGGCCGGTCCCGTAACCTGGATTTCCATGTACGCGAGACCTTTCAGGCTGTAGCAGATGCCCGGTGTGCTTTCGTTGTACAGGGCGGTGTCCGAGACGATGATCGCGTCGCAGGCCATTTTTTCGGAATTCTGTTCGGTGTATTTGTAGATGCTTTCACCGCCGGCCTCCTCTTCGCCTTCGATAATGAACTTCACGTTCACCGGAAGTTCGATTCCCTGCCGGATATAAGCCTCCAGGGCCTTGATGTGGGTGTAGACCTGGCCCTTGTCGTCGCAGGCGCCGCGCGCGTAGATGATTCCGTTTTCGATGCGCGGTTCGAACGGAGGCGTGTCCCACAGATCCAGCGGATCCACAGGTTGCACATCGTAATGGCCGTAGAACAGCAGGGTCTTGCGATCCGGTCGTATTTCAGTCTCGGCGTAGATCAGGGGATGGCCGCCAAGGTCGACGACTTCGACGGTCAGGCCTAGCTCCTTCAGCTCGTCGGCGACAAAGGAAGCCGCGCGGCGGGTGTCTTCATCATGGTCGCTTTGGGAACTGATGCTGGGTATTTTGAGAAACTCGACCAGCTGGTCGACGTGTTCATCGCGATGGCTATCCAGGTAGCCGAGTATTTTTTCGCTGGCCATGGGAAACTCCTTGGTGTAGCTTTTCGGGGCTTGCTGGCCTTTTTACGGTATTTCCGGTTGACGAGGCCGCAGGTTAAACTACTCTTGACAGCAACGCCTGTCGAGGCGATTGTGTCGCAGCTTGCCGGAGACGTGATATTCCGGAGCTGGAAATGAAGGAAGTCCGCTTTTGTTCCCTGCAGGGCCTTCGGGCCTTCGCGGTTCGGGACGGAAAAGGACAAACACTCTTAGGGAGGAACCCGCATGGCTGACTTGATTATCAGCAAGAGCAAGACCAAGGAATCCGTTAAGGAATGCAACGTGTCCGGTGAATTCTATACCGCCCTGGACGTCAAGGTCCGCGAGATCATCGCTGCCGCCGAAGGCCGCGCCAAGGAAAACGGCCGTAAAACCGTACGTCCCTGCGATCTCTAGGATCAAGGCTCTTTGATAGGGCCCGATCCCAGGATCGAGCCTAGTGGATTCAGTGGGAACCCTTGACGGGGTTCCCGCTTTTTTGATGACCAATGCGGGCTGGGCACGACAACCCTGTTTCCCGACCAGGGGGCGGGTGTCGATCCTGGATGTCAATTCCCCCTGCCTCAGCCAGCCCATTTATCCGATTATTGCCAGTTCTTTCCATCCCTGGCCCATTTCTCCCCATAACTCATAGCTGGTTGGATCCTTGCAGTCGCCCCTCCCGGGCGGTTGCCGCCCGGAACGGGAGAGTTATGCCGACAAAAATAAAAACCGGTGCCCTGGCCGGGATAGAAGGCCTGGAAGTTACCGCCGAAGTGGATATCAGCCGGGGTTTGCCGGGGTTCCACCTGGTGGGACTGCCGGGTGCGGAGGTCAGGGAAAGCCGGGAGCGGGTGCTGGCGGCCTTGCGGCACAGTGCCGTTCGCATTCCGGTGGGCAAGATAACCGTCAACCTGGCGCCCGCCGGCATCCGCAAGGAGGGGGCGTATTTTGACCTGGCCATCGCCATGGGGATTTTCACCGCGGGCCAAACCGTGACCCGCGAAAAGGATCTGGGTTCCCGGCCGGGCGCCCTGTTCCTCGGTGAACTGTCCCTGTTCGGGGAACTGCGGCCCGTCAGGGGGTTGCTGGCCATCGTGCTGGCGGCCTTCCGCATGGGCAAGAGCCTGGTCGTGGTTCCGGCATGCCAGGCCTGGGAAGCCGGCCTGGTCGATGGTGTCGAAGTGGTGGGGGCCGAAACCCTGGGGGAAGTCATCAGGTGGTGGCGCACGGGTCGCAAACCGGATTGCAGACCGCGGGGGCAAGATCCGTCCGCCGCCGGACCGGGAAAAGGTTCCGCTGATTTGGCAGAAACCCTGCTGTCGGGCCTGAAGGGGCAGCCGCTGGTTCGCAAGGCCGCGGTCCTGGCGGTGGTGGGAGGACATCATCTGTTGTTGGTGGGTCCTCCGGGGACAGGCAAAACCCGTTTGGCGCGGATCATTGGCCAACTGCAGCCAGCCATGAACCGTGAACAGGCCATGGAGACGACGAGGATCCACAGCGCCGCGGGAATGCTGGGGGAAAGTTCGCTCATGGTCCGTCCACCGTTCCGCGCGCCCCATCATACGATAACGCGGGCCGGCCTGGTGGGTGGCGGCGCGGGCCCCCGGCCGGGTGAAGTGACCCTGGCCCACGGAGGGATCCTGTTCCTCGACGAATTGCTCCAGTTTTCACCCGCGGTGCTGGATGTCCTGCGGGAACCCATGGAAGAAGGATCCATCACCCTGGTCCGCAATCCTGGTCGCCATACTTTCCCGGCGGGTTTCCAATTGGTGGCCGCAATGAATCCCTGCCGTTGCGGATATCTGGGCAGCACAGTCCGAGCCTGCCGTTGCACACCCGGGGATCGCTCCAGGTATTTGTCGCGAATGTCGGGGCCGCTCCTGGACAGGTTTCACCTGTTCGTGGAGGTTGGTCCCTGGCAGGGGAAATTCCTGACCGGGAATAAAAAGGAAATCCGGAGTGGGCCCGGCCGCCAGGAAACCGCGCGATCCTGGAGGGAGAATCCGTCAGGTGGAGATCTGGCCGCGGCGCGCCGGTGTCTTGCCGGCTGGAGGAAAAGGTCTGACCGGGATCTGCTGACCGCCGGAGCGGCAGGGTTCCTCGACGACTCGCGAGTGCCTCTGGGCCTGTCCCTCAGGGGTGTGAGACGTTGTGTGTCGGTCGCCCGGACCCTCGCCGCCCTGGACCGGCGGCAACGCATCGGCAAGGCCCAGGTTCAGGAGGCGCTGGAATTCAGGCGGGAGATACCCGCCTTGACCGGGGAGCAGAACTGGTAAAAAGGATCAGAAGGAACCTTGCACCCCGATGCTCCAGTTGAGCAATGTCAGGGACTGTGCACTGTATTCGGTGACCTGTTGCTGGTTCACCGACCCGTCGGGATTCCTGGGGAATTCATCGAGGGGCACCACGACGGTTCCTTCGTCCCGCGTGGTGAAATTATCCGCGGGAGTGAATTGGATCTCGTTCATATGGGCGATGACCTCGAACCGGACGCTGATGTTCCTGTCCACCAGGATGCGCAACCCACCGCCGAAATTGACGTCGTTCGTGCCGGTGGCCCCATCGAAATAATTGGAGTTCATTTCGTACCACATCTTGCCGACGCCGCCGGTCAGGAAGGGGTGCATCTTTCCCTCGCCGTCGCCGAATATCGATAACGGATAGAGAACCGCGTTCAATGATGCCTGCAAGGTCAGCAGGGAGCGCTTCTCGGCGTCGAATTCTCCCAGGGGAGGATCATCGACGATGGGGGCGTTGGGTTTGTTCTCGCGGGCTCGCCGGTTAGTGATGGTGGAGTTGTATTCCGTGATGGCGAGGCCGGCGATTCCTTCCAAGGCAATCCAGTCGGTCAGGCTATATCCAAGGCGCAGTAACGGGTTGAACGCACTTTCGCCCTTGATCTTGACGTCGCCCCAGAAGGTGGCGTCGGTGGTGTATTTATAGATGATCTGATCGTGCTCCCAAAGGATCTTGTTGAAGTCGAGGAAGCCGAAGGCAAAGCTGACTTCAACCCTGCCCGTGGGGATCTTGGGAACCCACACTTCCATCTCCTCATCTTCGATGTCGAGTTCATCCAGGGCCGAAGATGAGTCACGAAGCAACTGGAAGGTTGGCTGGGGCTCTTCAGGGGGAGGCACATCCTGGGGATCGCTATCCTGGGCAAGCGAAACAGTACAAACCGTGATCATCAGGAGAATGATCAAAGCAGACACGGATTTCTGGGACATGAATTGGCTCCTGACCAGGACTTTGCCCGGGCTTGCGGGGATGCAGCCGAAAATTACTCACGAATAAATTTCAGGTTCTACCCCGTTAGTGTCAATAACAATAATAAATGGCAACTCTTTTGGTCCTTGGTCGTGATATCAGTATACTGATGTCACCCTACCCGGAGAAACGAGACGATTAGTGCCACGAGCCAATCTGATACCCCCCCGGATGTTCCCCCAGAAGTTACGCATAGGCCCTTTCACCGCCGATGTGGAACTGAAATACTTATGGGCGACCATCTTCGCAGTGGCCGGTTTGACCCTGGCGATGCCAGCGCATCCCCAGATCCAATTTCCCGGGCCAGAGGTTATGGAAATGACAGGGGAGGCCCTCAGCGCGGCTTCCCTGCCTCTGGAGGCCGGGAACAACGACTTCCTGGTGAGCGGAGTGGCCGACGGCAGCCTTGCTCTCCATCGTTACTCTTCCGGCGCCGGCAGATTCCTTTTGGTCGATCAATTCCTTCTCGGAGGAATGATTGTGGATTTGATTCCCTGGGAGGGGCGCCCCCTTCTGAGCCAGGGTGTGGTGGCCGCCACCGTCAATCCGGACCGGGTTGTTTTTCTCCGGGTCCTGCCGCAACCCCCCTATTTCACCGTCGAGGAGTCGGTGATTCTGGAAGAGGACCCCGGCACGGTTTCTTTCCTCGGGGAACTCGTCGGCGGGGTTCCCGAATTGGCTGTGTCCCTTCCCGGCATCGACAAGGTTGCCTTCCTGGAGAGGAATGGGGAGTCGTGGGGCATCTCCTCGGTGCTCGACACGGGGGACAATCCCCAATCCATTCTGGGTATTGATCTGGATGGAGACCAGGTCCGCGAACTGGTGACGGCCAACCGGGGTCCCCTTTCCGGAACCCTCGGCGTGTTCAGGAAAGACCAAAATGGCGGTTATGTGGGAACCCAGCAGGATTTCACGGCGGGTATCCCCACCCGGCTGGCCAGCTATGATATCGATGGAGACGGCCTTCTCGAACTGGCCTCGACCGTGGAGGGGTCACCTGAAGTGGTCCTGCTGCGGGCAGCGGCCGGACAGTTGACGGAATTTGATTCGGTCGGGCTGACCCTTCCTGCCGATGTGCTGCATCTGACGATTTTGTTCGACGGAACGCCAGGGCTATTCACCTCCAACCGGGAACGGGGGCTGGTGGATTTTTTCCAGTTCCGGCAAGGAGTCTGGATCCGGCACAATTCCTATTATCCTGGCTGCAACCCCTTGGCCCTCACCTCCGGCAGCTTCAACGGGGATGATGGAAGGGATCTGGTTTCCATCGGCGGCGACCTCGACCTGGTGACCGTAATGTTCGCCAACCCTGAACCGGGATTCTGGGGTTTCCCTGCTCTGGCCCTCAGCGCCAGCCCGGGCGGTTCGGCCCTGGGGGATTTTGATGGAGACGGCCGGGATGATCTGGTGGTTTCCAACGGTGATAAACCGATTCTCAGTTTTTTCCGCGGCCAGGCCGCTGGAGGCTTCGCGATAACCCCGACGGACATTCCCCTGAATTTCTTTCCCGGCCCGGTGGCCGTCCTGGATACGGATGACGACCCGGAACCGGAGCTGGCGATCCTGGATGGATCCGGCGGCCAGGTCCACATTGCCGATTATATCTCCGGGCAGGGGTTTTCCATCGTGTCGCAGACAGCGACGGGTGCCTCACCTTTTTTCATCCTTTCCCGGGATTTTGATGTCGACGGTTTCGAAGATCTCCTGGTTGTCACCCGGGAAGTGGATGAGGTCCGCATCCTCTACGGCGCGGGGGGGCATTCCTTTCCGAGCCAGGGTTCCCTGGGCCTGGCCAATACGGCGGTTTGGGTTTCGGCCCTTGATCTGAATGCCGATGGCTTGGCCGACCTGGCCATGACCGACGGGATCAACCGGGTCTGGACCACCCTCAACCAGGGCGATCGGACCTTTGCCGACATGGACTGGCTGAACGCCGGGTCGGGGGCCGGGATCATGGCGGTGGGAGACCTCGACCAGGATCTGGATGAAGACCTCATCGTGGTCAACAAGTCCGACGAATCCCTGACCATGTTCGAAAATACCGGCGCCGGGGTATTGACCAGGCGCATCGGCGCGCACGCACTGACCAGTCCGCCGTTCGGGCTTCTAATCCGTGACCTGGATCTCGACGGCCGGCCCGAACTCCTGATGAACCTCCGCCAGGACAGGCTGCTGGGAGTAGCCTTCCAGCTGAAGCCCTGGGAATATTCCCAAACCTCGACCTTCTCAGGGGGACCCGGCGTTGCGGACTTCATGGTGGATGACTTCAACTATGATGAAGTTCCGGATATCCTGACCCTGGACAGTTCCCTGATGCTGGGGCTGACCCTGCTCAATGTTGAAGAGGAACTTGTGGCGGTGGAGCCCAGTGCTCTGGCTGTCGCATGCAGTCCGCTTTTCCTGGAGATCAGGATTCGCCCCGACCGGCCCGGCCCCTGGCAGGTGGAGTTGAGTACCCGGGGGCGTTGGATTTCCCTGGCCGATTCGGGCCAGGCGGTCCTGGGGGAGATGGATTACGACAGGGGCACCTGGATCCTGACCGTGGACCGCGGGGATTTGGGCGGGTCCTTCCGGGAGGGTTTCATTCGTCTGACCGTTGGCCAGGGCGCCCAACAGGAATCCCTGGATCTTTCGCTGAAAGACCTGTGCCCCGAAGCGGTGGAGCAGGATCTTCCCCTGGTGGCCTGGGCCCGTAAGCCCTGGCCCAACCCCTTCAATCCCCTGGTCAACGCCAGGTTCGTCCTGAGTCGGGGAGCCCAGGTGCAGGCCGATGTCTACGATTTGACCGGAAGGCGGATTGCGGTCCTGGCGGACGGCTGGTTCGAGGCGGGGGATCACGCCCTGCAGTGGGATGGCAGGAAAGCCGGTCGGCCGGTGGGGGCGGGGGTCTATCTGCTGAGGATCAACACGCCGGGAAACATTCTTCTTCACAAGGTCATGTTGCTGAAATGATGCCTGCCCAAACGGTCAGGGTTCGAGATACCTGACCTCTTCCACAAGTTGAATCCCGAATTTTTCAAGTACCGCCGATTTCATTCGGGCGGCAAGTTTCAGGACGTCGGCACTCGTGGCGTCGCCGGTATTGACGATCATATTGGCGTGTTTGGAAAAGACCCGCGCGTCACCTTCACTCATGTCCTTGGCTCCGGCCTGTTCCAGAAGGGCACCGGCTGCCCGGCGGCGGCCGCCCGGCTCGGCGGCCGGCAGATTCCGGAACCAACTGCCGGCACTGGGCAAATCCACGGGATGTTTGGTCCGGCGGTCGTGGATTTTTTCCCGACGCAGGCTGGCCGCCAGGTCCACGTTCCCCCGCTGGAGCTTCAGCACTGCTTCCAGGACAATCGTTCCGGTTTCGCGGAGGTCCGTTTCCCGGTAACGGAACCCGAATTCCTCCGGGCCGACGGTTTCCAGCCGGCCGTCGGGGCGCAACAGGAGGGCTTCGACCAGGAATTCCCCGATTTCATGACCGTAACAGCCGGCATTGCCCACCAGGGCTCCTCCAAGGGTGCCTGGGATGCCCGAGGCGAATTCCAGGCCCGTCAGGCCCCGGTCCAGGGTGCGTTCAATGAGGCCGTCGAAGGAAACACCGGTGCCTGCGCGGACGGTATCTCCCTTGAACTCAAGGTTTTCCGTGGTTACATGAAGAATAAGGCCCCGGAACCCGCGGTCGTCCGCGAGAACATTGCTGCCGCCGCCCAGGATGAAATGGGGGATTTGGCGTTCCAAGGCCAAAGCCTGGAACCGGACGGCTTGGTCGGGGTTACCAACCCGGCACAGGATGGAGGCCGGGCCGCCCACCCGCAGGGAGGTCAGCGAGTTCAAGGGAACCGACTGTTGGACCTGGGATTGCAGGTCGCTGGGCAGGGATTCCAAAATTGTCCTGGCATCGTCCACGGATGACCCTCTCTGCGTCGAATCGTTCGTTGGCGGGGTAAGCATGGGTGAGTGCGTGGCTTTCGTCAACCCGGGTTGGCGTTTGAGGCCATCACAGGGTACATTTTCACCATCAGCCGTAAATTGGTTTTGATTCGGGACAGTGATTGCCGGTGCACGAAAAAAGAATCATTCAGGGAGCCTTTGTCCTGTCGCTGCTGTTGCACCTGGTGTTTGCAGCGGCGACGTGGCGTATTCCTTTTACACCGAGCGTGGATCCCGCCATGGCTCAGGATCTGGAAAGGGAAGTCGAACTGTTCCTGATTCCCGATGAGCCGGGCGAAGATACGGCCGGGGAAATGCCCAAGGCCTACACCGCGGTTCCGGACCGGCAGGCGAGCGAAACGCCTCCGGATGATCCGGACTACCTGGCCCTGCATCATTCCATCGCCTCGGACAACAAACTGGGCGGCGATTCCAATACACCTGCCGCGGATGAGGAGTGGTTGGCCGACCAGGTCCAGATCGACAAGGATGAAAAAGCCGGCGCCGACGGCGCCGAGCAGGCCCAGCAGCCCCTGCCTGAAACGGATTCGGCCACCAGCCCCCAGGAAACGGGGGAGGCGGGCCCGGAACAGGATAAGGTCGACGGTGAAGATCTCGACCCTTCCGGTGAATGGGTCCTACCCCGGGAAGATTCTGAAACCGGCGGTTCCGACGAGGGCGAACAGGCCGACGAGCAGGACGAGAAGAAGCCCGAGTTGGATGACTGGTGGGGCGGTGAGGCCCCGTCGATCCTCAAGGAGGGCGAACAAGGCGCCGTGGGCGACCGCGGCTTCGATTTCAACCAGGTGGCCCGGGGCAAGGTCCAGGCAGGGGTGGCCATAGACGGCGACTTCAGCCTGAACACCTACGAGTGGGACTACGGTCCCTGGATGCGCCGGTTCCAGAACGAACTGTACCGCCACTGGATGGCTCCCTACGCCTACCGGCTCGGCGTGATAAGCGGGATGACGGTGATCAAACTGGTCATCCGCAAAGACGGCAGGGTCGAGTCCATGGAGGTCCTGGAGACCGATGGGCATGAGTCGCTTCACGACGCTTCCGAAGCGGCCCTGAAGGCATTTGCCCCCTATTGGCCCTTGCCCGCGCATTTTCCGGAAGAGAATCTTGTTATCACCCTCGGCCTGCACTATCCTGCGTTCCGGCGTTAGGATAGAGACGGCACCGCGCAGGGAGGGCATCCCCTGCTTTATTGTCATGACGGAGGTTTGACTGCAGATGTGGGAAATGATACTGGCCGGACGCTATATGATGATCCCCATTATCCTGGCTTCGATGGTGGGAATGGCCGTGCTCATCGAACGGATCTACGTGCTGAGGCAGGGGAGCATCATCGTTCCCGAGATAGCCGAAGCGGTCATGACCCTTTCGGCCAGCCAGGATCTGTCCGTGGCCTACGCCATATGCGAGCGCAGGCCGGGGCCTTTCGCCACCCTGGTCAAGTCGGGCCTGGACCACGCGAACAACGACTGGACCATTATCCGTGATGTGTTGGAAGAAACCGGCCGGCAGGAAGCCACGCGGCTTACCCGGCGCCTGGGTGTTCTGGAGACGGTTGCCGCGGTGTCGCCCTTGTTGGGTCTGCTGGGCACGGTGCTCGGCATGATCCGGGTATTCGCGACGATTTCCTCCGCCGGACTGGGCAATCCCGAAACACTATCCAGCGGAATCAGTGAAGCCATGGTCACCACCGCCGCGGGGCTGATTATCGGTATCCCGGCGTTGGTGGCCTACAATTGGTTGAACGGGAGGGCCGATCGTATCATCTTTGACTTGGAGTACTATTCCTCCAAGGTCCTGGACACCTTGCGCCGCCGGCAGTTGGAACGCCAGGTCTCCGACAGGGTGAATGCCGAGACGGCGGCGGGCCGATGAATTTCCGTCCCAGACAAAAGGGCCGCGGGCTGATCATCAACATCACCACCCTGATCGACGTGATGTTCCTGCTGCTGATATTCTTCATGGTCACCTCGACCTTCAAGAACCAGCCGGCGATCAACCTGGTCCTGCCCCGGTCGGCCACGGCCTCCGATACGGTGGACACCCCGGCCATCCTTTTCCTGACATCCGAAGGCCTGGTCTATCTCAACGACACGCTGATGGACAAGGAGACCCTGGCGACGCGGCTGAAAGAGATGCACGACAATAGCGGCGAGGACCGCATGGTGCTGCGGGCGGATGAAGACGCCGCCCACGGCGATGTAGTGGAATTGATCGACACCATCAAACAGAGCGGGTTCACCCGCGTCAGCCTGTCGGCCCGGGTGCCGGCCGCGCGCTGACTGCCAAGGAGAGGCGAATTTGAAGTCCACCATCGACGGCACCGAAAGGCGCGGGCACTCCAACAAACGGACCGGCATGGGGCTGGCCCTCGTTTGCGCCCTGGCAGTTTTTGTAATCCTGGCGGTCACCGGTTGCACCAGTGATGAACCCAACCTGGTGGGGACGGCGCTGGTGACCGACCATGTGGACACGGTGCTGTTCGCCCTGGGTGCGGAGGATGTCACGTATTACACCGCCTTGCGGGTGGAAAACAATCCGGATCCATCCGAAAATTATGACGGCATAACCGTGGACCAGCAGGAAGTCCTGTACATGGGGGAGCAGAGCGGGACCCGTTCCGGGGCCCTTCTCGCCAACTTCGATTTCAGTGACATATTCACCAGAGATTACCCCGAGGAACTGTTCACCGAGGAGAACATCAAGTCGGTCAAGTACAGTCTGACCAAGTTGAAGTTCTATTCCGCCTTCGATGACACGAACGTAACCGGAAAGCCGGTGAACCTCTTCTACCATGTGCAGGAGTTGGAAACTCCCTTTGATCCTGCCGACTATGCCAACTACCCGGTCGACCCGGTGTCCGGGGTCGGTCCTCTTTTGAACAGTGATTTCGGAACGGCAAAAATTGGCAACGAACCCCGGATGCGCTTCTGGGATTCCGGCAAATTCCTGAGCTGGGTTGCCAACAGACAGAAGGTAGGCATTGTCGTCACATTCGGTGCCCAGTCCGATTCGGGTCTGGTCGGTTTCGCTTCCAAGGAGTTGACGCACTTCAGCCAATTGGAACCGCTGGCCGTGGGGACGATTGCCGCGCCCAATTTCATCGTCGAGTTCCAGGACGAAAGCATCCTGAACTTCCTGCTTGGTCCCGAGGAGGATACTTCCACTTTCGACCAGGTTCCCGATGCGCCGCAGTCCGTGGACGACGGATTCCTTTTGCGCACGTGCCTGCGTTCGTATCCCGGATTGTATTTCGACTTGGCGTCACTGCCGCCCAACGCCTTCATCAACCGGGCGGTGCTCAGTGTCACCAACGACGCGTCCGTCAGCTTCGGCACCCTCGGGACAATCAAGGTGCTGGAGTATGATGTCCAGCGCTTCGGCGACCCGTATCTTACGGTGAATGTCAACGCGCTCAAGGATCTCAGCGACCGTTTCAGTTTCCTGGTCACCGGCGCGAACAGTCTGGATCCCGCCCTGGAGGAGACAATCCAGTTCGATGTGACCCAAGCCATTTTGCGAATTATCAACAACGTATATCTGGGAACACGGGGTTTCCTTTTGACAGATGATGAAGACTTCTATGCCGGGTTCAGATCCACTGCGGTAAACCCCGACTTCTATTACCGGGAGTTCCACTTCAAGGGCAGCGCTGACGCGAATCCTGACCATCGGCCCCAGCTCAAGATCACCTACAGTGTCGTCAACGAACTCAATGGGGAGGGTGAATGATGGCCCCCTCCCTCCGCGGGTCAACGGGGCGCCTGACCCTCATCCTTGTATTGCTGCTGGTGATCATGGGCGCGTCCCGGACCGCAGTTGCCCAGACCCCGTTTGCCATGGGCAACATTGGCGAGAAGACCGTCCTCGAGGATGCCCGCATGGTCGGCCGCGGTGGCTGGGGGATGGCCGTCACCGATTCGCTCAACCCGGGTTTCAAGAACCTTGCCTCCCTGTATTCCCTTCACCATCTGGTGCTGAAGTTCACCGGGTATGGCCAAAACATCGAATCCCAGGACACGCGTGGGGAGCGGATGAACTCCAGGGTCTTTGTTCCGGACGTGCGGGTGGCCGGCCCGGTGATCAAGGACCGGTTGGCCCTGACCGCCGGTTTCGTGGTTCACCGATCGACCCAGTATCATACCCTCATCGATACGCTATGGGGAGAGGTCTGGGGTGATTCCGTCACCGGTAACGAACAGTTCACCAGGGTCGGTAACCGATTCAAGGTTCCTATCGGGGGAGCCTTGAAGATCCTGCCCGGGATTTCGGTAAGTGGAGCTGTCAATATCGAGGCTGGTTCTATCATCGGAACGGTGGACAACCAGTTTACGAGTCCTTTTTTCCTGGACGGAAATGGTAATCCACAACCCATCTACCAATCCAACGTCAAGGAAACCAAGGACGAATTCCACGGCACCTCCCAGACCTGGGGCGTGCTGCTGAACCCGTTTTCCTGGTTCCAGCTGGGGGCTTCCTGGACCCCGGCCCACAGGATCGAGTCGACGCGCAAAGTGACCCAGTTCGGGGTTAGCGCCCGGAATATTTCTTCCTACACCATGGAGATGCCGGACGAATACATGGCCGGTTTCCAGCTGCGGCCTTTCGGTCGGTGGCGTCTGGGCGCCGATGCCCAGTTCCAGGAATTCAGTAAATTCACCGGCCCCGATGAATGGATGGCGGACATGGAGGATGAATTCAGTCTTTCCGCAGGTCTGGAACGCGCGCAGGGACGGTCCCGCAAGGGTGGTTTTTCCAATTTGCCGCTGAGGGTGGGCGCCAGCTTCAAGCGCTGGGCCTATCGCGTGGGCGGAAATGTGATCGACGAAAAGACGGTCAGCGTCGGAACGGGCTTTCCCTTCCGTCAGAATCTGGGTGAACTGGATTTGGCGATTTCCTACAGTCTGGTCGGTGACCTCGAGAAAAATGGTCTGGAAAGCACGGTCTGGCGTCTGACCTTGACGGTGACCGGGTTGGAGCGATGGTGGTAGAGTGGTCGGTGGGCTCGCCATGGAGCGTCGGAATGGTTTTAAAACTTTTTCAGGGAGAACGAACGATGCGTCGCGTATTGGTATTGAGTTTTGTTTTGGTCGTGCTGGTGGCGGGGCTGATGTCCGGGTGCAAGGATGGAGAGCCCCTGAGCGATCTGGATATGTTCATTGCCCGAACGGCCGAATTCGAGGGTCAGGCTCTGGAGGACACCCTGCGGGGGATCGCCGCCGGGGGTCGGCCCTACAACGCCTACGCGAATTTTCTTTTGGGTAACGGATTCTATGCCAGTGCTTCGGACAGCGCCAGGCAGGGCGGGTGGAGCAACACGGGTGCCCAGTCCATGCTGGACAGCGCCGAAGTCCATTTCAATCTGGCGGTGGCCCAGGACAGCACTTTCATCGAACCGATGGTCAACCTCGGCTCGATCTGGGACGACCGCGCCGAGACAATCGGCAACCGCCAGCAGTACGACGAGCGCATCGCCAAAGCCAACAAGTACTACTCCATGGCCCTGGCGATCGATCCCTCGGACGAGAAGGCCCGGTGCAATCTGGGATCCCTCTACCTGAGGCAACGGCGGACGGGCGAAGCCCTGGCGGAATTCGAGAAGACACTCGAATACAATCCGGAGAGTTCCCTGGCCCACTACAACATCGCCATCATGTTCGCGGAGGCGAAGATCTACCGCGAAGCCCTGAAAGAGTGGGAGATGGCGTCCAAGTATGATCCGGACGGGGATATCGGCGACCGGTCGCGGGAGAATATCCGAATCGTCAATGACCTGATGAACGCGCCCATGCCACCCATCGGTCGATGACCTTTCCCCTGCCGATTCCGGATCCTCTGCGTCGGGCGCTGCCGCCCGGCACAGGGGTCCTGCTCGGCATCAGCGGTGGGGTGGACAGCGCTGTCACCCTGGCGCTGCTTCGCTCCCTGGACTGCGACGTCCAGTGCGTCACCTTCAAGAATTTCTGCTATTCCGATGACGATGCCTTCACCGAGAAATCGTGTTGTTCCCTGGATGCCATCGAGGATGCCCGACGTCTGGCCCAATCCTTCGATGCGCCCCACTGGGTGGGTGATGTGGAAAAACCGTTCAGGCAAAGTGTCATCGAACCTTTTATCGCGGATTACACACGGGCCCGCACACCCAATCCCTGCCTGGATTGCAACGGGGTGGTGAGATTTCCCGAATTGGTTCGTCTGGCTGACCGGCAGGGCTGCTCCTTCGCCGCTACCGGGCACTACGCCCGTGTCGCGGGGGGGCGTCTTCTGAGAGGCCTGGATCCGGAAAAGGACCAGTCCTATTTCCTGCACCGCGTGGACCGTCGCCTGTTCAACCGTTTGGTTTTTCCCCTGGGCTGGTACGTCAAGGATCAGGTCCGGCAGGCGGCTCGCCAGCTGGGAATCACCGTTGCGGACAAGCGGGACAGTCAGGAAATCTGTTTTGTTCCGGATGGGGACCGGAGTTTCCTGTTCGAACAGGTCACCGGTGATGACAAACGGGCTCTCGTTCCAGGGGATATCGTGGACAGGTCGGGAGGCATTCTGGGAAGCCACCGGGGCCTGGTCCATTACACGGTGGGGCAGAGGAAGGGATTGGGGATCGCGGCGCCGGATCCACTCTATGTCCTGGAACTCGATCTGGAAACGGGACGCCTGGTGGTCGGCTCGAAAAATGAACTGCAGACCCTGACGGTTACCGGTGACGATTTCGTGCCGGCGGTTCCGGATTTCCCCGCCAACTGGAGCAGTGACGAACCGCTGCCCGGCATACCCGGTGAGAACGGCGATGACCCCGTCCTGAGAATCCGCCACCGCCACGGGGGATCCAGGATCGGTGGATGGACCTTGATTGACGACAGGATCAGTGTGGACCTGGTGGAGCCCGTCGACGGGGCCGCTCCGGGCCAGGGATTGGTTCTCTACAACGGTGACATGGTACTGGGCGGCGCCAGGATCACTTCCGGCAGTCGATAGGGAAGGGAAATTACTTTGTCGAACAGGATCAGGAAAAGGTGGTTCATCGTCTGCGGGATTGTTTGCCTGTTCCTGGTCGCCCTGTTTCTGGTGGCTCCGCGGTTGGTGCCCGGGGACATGATCAGGGATGAAATCATCCGTGGGGTGGAAGGCGCAACCGGGGCCCGGGTCACCCTGGGCGAAGCGAGACTCCGGTGGGACTGGGGTTGGAGCGTGACCCTGCGGGAGGGGACGATCAGCGGGACGGGGGCTGCCCTGGCCGCGGCCACCGGATCGGCCAACGACATTGAATCCTATGCCGTCGAAATCCAGGATCTAAGTGTGGCTCCGGCCCTGCTGCCTCTGATCAGGAAGAAGCTGGTCATCAAATCAGTCCAGCTGACCGGGCCCCGGCTCGACATCCACTGGCAAAATGGAGAGGCCGAAGCCGTCGGATTCGCGGTGCGGATTACCGATCTGAACCTGGGGCTGGCACAGTCAAAGACCCCGGTGCCCCCCGACCTCTCCCTGGCCTTCAGGGTATCGGTGGACAGCCTTGTCCTGGAGGGGATTCCCTACACCGGGCTGGACATGAAAGGCGGTTACCAGGACAAGGTCCTGGAAGTGACCGCATTGTCGGCCGGGCGGTCGAGTGGTACCTTGATGGGGTCCTTTAATGTGGATTTCGCCCTCAATCCAGGGGGGCATCTGGAATTCGAGGCCGAAGCGGATCGCGTTCCCGCGGACGCACTGTTGGTTGAATGGGTGCCGGATATCGGCCAGCGTCTGGATTGCGAGTTGAATGCTACGGTGGCCGGAGGTTTGGACCTCGGGGACAATGCGACCGTCCAGCGGACCCTGGATATTTCAGGTGTCCTGACCTCCGATGAGGGGGTCCTGCACGCGGCCGACTGGCTGAAGGATGTTTCAAAGTATCTAGGCAGGAGGCAGGACCTTAAGGACGTCCGCTTCAGTACCCTGCGCCACGAGTTCCGGATGATCCAGGGCCGGTATATGGTTGATGACCTGATAATCGGCGGCGGCGATACGGATTGGCGAGGCACCGGCTGGCTGGAACCCGAAGGGGCCATCGCCATGGATATCGACGTGAAGCTGCCTCCCGGTTTCACTCCGGACCTGGGCAATTGGTCATTCCTGGCCAAATCCCTGCGGGATGCCGAAGGACGAATCAACCTGCCCCTGAAACTGTCCGGCAGGGCTACCCGCCCCACCGTAGGGGTGGATCTGGGCCGGTTGCAGCCGCAGTAACGGGAGGTCGGAACCAGGGAATCGGCCATCGCCTTGACAAATGTAAATCCAAATAGTACCGTGCCCTTCCGCTGATGGATCGGCGGCCCCGCGCACAGGCGGCGGGACC
>Ga0164313_10002333_pt1 | contig 17051 bp, 29 predicted proteins | sample GuaBasSedimGuay4_FD_113735 | JGI IMG/M metagenome (GOLD analysis project Ga0164313, IMG submission 113735) | Subseafloor sediment microbial communities from Guaymas Basin, Gulf of California, Mexico - Guay4, Core 4569-4, 0-3 cm | ecosystem: Environmental > Aquatic > Marine > Hydrothermal vents...
GGCAGTAATCCAGCGCGTTGAGTTATTCCTGCCGGTTGCCGCGAGCGTGTCCGATAGTGAGCTGTCTGATGGAATGTTTGTAGTATGACAAGCGTACGTAGTGCGATATGAAGTTACCTGAATAGGCCAGAGGCTATGGAATAAGAAAAACCCCCGCGTGAACGGGGGCATATGACGATATTGTGCTAGTCTAACGCGTCCAGTTCAAGCGCTTCCGCTGCAGCTTCCCATTGATTCGCCCTCATCATGGCCATAGTTAAGGCATCCTCCAACAGGTAAATTTCCTTTCGTGCGCCATTAAGGGTGAAGGCTAACGCGATAAGCGCAAGCGTAAGTACGACTATTGTGGTTTTCATGCGCTACCCCACTGGGAAGCCATTGCGGCCGCAATCCCTGGGAACGTCTTTGCCCGTGCTTTCTGTCTGTCCTTCCCTTTCATTGCTTCAGTGAAATACCGGGGTTTCCCGTTACTATCAATATATTCTGGTAGTGGTTTCGGCGCATGCGTCTTCTCTACAAATAAGTCATCTGTCTCAAAGTGCATTAACTGCGGCAAGTTTTTAAGCCATAACCACGTTGTCTTAATGTCGTTATCCCCAAAGTAGTACGGCTGAATCTCTTGTGTGTACTTTGAAATAGTCGGACTTGCGCAACCTTTGGGATTCTCAAGGCATATTTTATCAATCGGGGATTCCCATAGCAACCTGAAGAATTCTAACGCCTCAAGCCTGTTCTTACATCTTCCTGGAGCATTCCAATGTCGAGTACCGGCATAAGATAGGTAGGTGCATGGCGGATGCCCTATCATCATATCAAATCCGTCATTAATGATATCCATCACGTCACCTCGATAATGTGGCCCTGCTCGCTCTGTCGGCAACAGGTCGCAACTTATCGCGTCATGTCCCTCTCTTATAAAGGCATCGCGCACTATTCCAGAGAATTCACAGGCTATTAAAATTCTCACCCTTCCCGCCTTTTCCTCATCGCCTGGAAATCAGCCATCCATGAAGGTTCCTCTAACATTGTGTCAACTTTATCATCGAGCTGCTGCATTGATACGCACGATCTACCCTTGAGCCGTTTTCCGGTTCCGGGGTCCATATGATTAACTGAATGCCGGTCAAATAAATTCTGTCCTCTAATTTCGTTTAGCATTATTCCCTCTCCAGGTTGCGCTCATACATGCGCGTTGCCTCATCATAATCTAGATCCTCTTCCTCTATCTCGCGTTCAACCTTGTCCTCTTGCTCTGGAGTATCGTCATACTGCGGCCCGTGTATCCACTGGTTATGGATGTCTTGCGCTATGCTCAATCGTTCACCCCCGCCTCATGTACCGCTTTCCCAAGAAATAGGGTAATCGCGGCTATCTTTTGTTTCATCGATATAATTCTGTCATTCAGTAGCCGTATATCGTCCTCATACTGCTTGATTTGCGCGTGAAGGTACCGTAGCTCCCCTTTCGAGTGCTCATCGATACTTTTCATGTAAAACCTCTTGCGTGTCATGAGCATAGCTCCTAGTGCGAGAGCGAATGAGATGATCGCGGTTGCGACTATGATCATAATTGGAGCTAATAACCTATTGTTATCGGTCCATAGTGATAGCATCATCTAGCGCCACCCTGATTAAGATTCTCTGTGAATTTCAATTTCTCCCGGTGGAAAACAACCTTTACGTTGCCTGTTTTCCCGTCGCGAGCCTTTACCACGTTGAAATATGAGTGTTCTCCATCGTGATCTATTGTGATCATGACATCGGCGTCCTTTTCGAGTGAAGAAGATTCAGCGAATGACCCCATTTCTCCGCGCTTTCCGTCTGATTGCCGGTTGAGCTGCGCCAGGGCAACGATTGCAACGCCATGCCTGAGCGCCATTTTCTTTAGTGACCTTGAAACATGCGAGACCTCATCGGCTCTCACCCGGAATGATCCACCTGAAATGAGCTGAATATAATCAATGAAAATTACCTTCAACGGGCCTTTCGTTTTCATTTTCATTATCTCAATCTCAATATCGCCGATTGTCGCGTGTGGCATCTGGACGTGTAGGTTTTCTTCGTATGTTGGAAGTACTGGAACCGGAGCCGATTTGGGAACCTCCCCGGATGAAACGAAATCGGCAGATATCCCGGTTACTATCGAAATATACCGGTCTCCAAGCTCTTCTATTAGTGACTCTATTGAAATCAGCCCGAACGGGATCTCGGTATTAACCATATTCACAGCGATATTCAGCATGAGAGCGGTTTTCCCTGCCGACGGTCTTGCCCCTATATAGTACAACCTTCCAGCCTTTAATCCGCCTATCAGGAAGTCAAGATTCTCATACCCTGTTTTTATCCCCTGGAGCGCCGGTGTCGTTGACCTTAACTCAAATCGGTCCATGGCATCTTTAAACACTTGTCCATATGTCATTTCACGGCCTGGCGTTTCTTCCATAAACGCAGAGATCCGTAACGCGGTCTCTGCGCTTACAATATCGGGGTCGCCTTCGTTCTCAAGCGAAAAGATAGCGTCGTTGAAGCAGTTTATATATTCATCGGTCTTGATATGCGTCTTGATAAACTTTACATAGTCTTCAAATAACGCTTCCTCTGGCGCGTTTCGTTTAAGATCCCGGATGCTCTCATAACTCACCGTTTCGCAAGCGTCGCCTATTGACCGCAGCCTTATGACGGTTCCGGCATCTGTCAATTTCTTTATCGTTTTGATTATGCCTTTAAGCTCCGATGTCCGGAGGTAGAGAGTATCAACGTCAAACGAATAAAGAATTTCAATGTTCCTCAGTATCATCCCGGCAACGGCTAGCTCACAAGTTTTTTGCGATATCATCTAATTCCTCATTCCTTTTCGCGCCTTCCCCAGGCTTTACGACTTCAATCATCCCGCAGATATGCCTTCCGTAAGTTATAAGGTGTTTCATTGCTTCCTCGGTTTCAGCCCCGAACGCGTGTAAGCCGGGAAACATCACCCGCCATGCAAAATATTCATCCAGATGCTCATCGACTACAATGTCGTAGATATCTTTTAGCTCTTCAAACGTTGGTTTTTTATTTTCCATTTACAGTCCTTTGCATTTCTTGCAAGTTCTATTTATCGAATCGATCTCTGTCATGCTTCCGCAGCTTACACACTGCCCGTCGTATAACCTCGCAGACTCCACCGGCGGTAGTATTTTAACCCCATCTCTTTTAGCCCAGGTGATGACCTTTCCTTTCCAGCTCTTCACCGGGTTCCCTATACTGTCAATCCATTCTGAGGCTTCGTAGTAATCAAAGAAGACCCTTGATCCGAAATTTACATATCTTGAATCTGCGTACTTAGTAACGGATTCAATAGATGGAGGTTCAAACTTCTTCTCTTTTTTCTTTATATTCTTTTTTATATTCGACTTCGACTTCGATTCCGAATACGACTCCGAGCTTTCCAACCCTTTAGAACCCTTATCAACCCTTTCCAACCCTTTACTAGGTCTTCCCCCTTGCTTCCCGTATTCTGATTGTCCGGCTGAATAGGCTTGTTGCCTTCGGATATGTTCTCTAAGCATAAACCACGTCGGCTGCAGGGACTCTTTTATTCCGTTTTCATCACCGTGTAGATGGAAATCCATTATGAATAAAAACAATTCCCCAAGATCTTCCTTTGTCATAGATTTTAAGCCAATTTCAAAATCACCTAAAAACATCCTCAAAGCTCTTTTTTCCATAATTGCTCCAAAAAAAAGACCGGCTTAGCTATGGGTTCACCCGGAAAACAGCCTCAACGAAAGCTGAATTCCACCCATAGCCAAACCGGCCACGTCGTTAATACTTCTGTCGCCGGGGTGAACGGCTAGAACCTATAAGCATTATATCAGAAAGGGACGTTACCGCCACCCCTTGACGCCATTACCTCATTCCCGAAAGCATCCCCAGGGCTACGCGAAGCACCGTCTTTCTCCTTCGGTTTGAACAAGCTCAAGATCAAGCTAGAGCGGTCCTCTGGATTTGGCAATCCGGCGGGATTGAACGTCCGCTCCATGATCATATATGGCCCGTGTTCGCCTTCCATGATGCTTCCGATGTTCAAATACCGGTTCTTCGTCTCACCGTCTTTCTGATAGCTGCCTGTTTTGGCTACTACTTCCCATAATTTTTTGCTCATTATATATTCCTCCATGATTTACCGTGGACAACTAGCCATGTATGATCTTGATTAAGTCCGAACCACTTTGCGATATCGACGCATCGAATATCCCTTGAATAAAGCTCTCTTATTATCGATACAATTGGAGCTGTCAGCTTTGTGTTCCTTTTGTTCCTCGCGTTTACCACGTTCGTTGTCCATCTGCAATTCGCAGGGTTGTAGTTCCCATCATTGTCAATCCTGTCTATCTGTGCCGCGGAGAAAGGTTTTTTCCCCATATCCTCACAGAAAGCATTAAAACTATCCTTCCATCTATCGCAAATAGAGATACCTCTTCCTCCATAGTCTTGATACCGCTTGCTCTTCTCGTTCAAGCACCGTTGTTTTATATGTGCCCAGACTCTATATTCTGGACTTTCCCATCCGTTATTAGGCTCCCTTTTTAACGTTGCCGCGTCTCCATGCCTTGCATATCGGTGGTAGTGCATAGAACAGAACCCTTTTGCCTTTCTAATCCTCTCGCATCCGTCAACGCTACATTTACCCATTGCAAATATCCTTGAATTTCGCGCGGTACATGTCCGCTATGTTCCTGTACTCAGCTTCCGTGTAGGAAATCTTGATATAGTACAGATCCTTTAGCCTGTCGACTTCGGCTTGTCCGTAGCGGTCTATGATGGCTTTCTCATACTCAATCCACTTGCCCTGCTTAAATCGGTTACAAGGGACACACTGGGCATGCGAGTTACGCTCATTAAACAGCACAGAGTCGGCTCTTCCTGGGATGAAGTGACCACAATCGGCGTTCTCAAAGCGCAGAGTCTTGCCGCAGGTAATACAGTGCCCCTCTTTTAAGTCCCCGGTGTCAGCCATGAAGTCGCGCACCCTGATATACTTTGAAAACCATCCCCAGGCGGTAGCCCGTGCCCTTAATCTCGGTGACTTAGCCATTAGTAGACTCTCCCCATCAGGAAGTACCCGAACCGGATCATCCACACTTTACCCGTGCGCTCTCCCTTCTCTCGCGTTGAAACGCCTAACCGGTACAGGTACCAGCGGATGGTTCTCATACTTTTACATCCTTTGACTCGCGCATCTTTGCAAGCCTCATTCTTAATGCCTCTCTCTGCTCATTATTTACAGGCCGGGACAGGTAGGGATTTTTTCCTAGCCTAAAAGGGTACAGGGAGCAGTCCGTAGACGGACACAACTTTATTTCCTTACGGCTACCTGCGCAGCAATCGAGACAATATGCACGCATCGCCTTGCCTGGGGTCATCTTTTCGCCTGTATAATTCTTTAAGATTTCTTCTTTTGTCATTCTTTACTCCTTATTTCCGCTTCCATTTTATTTGATTCACTTCATATTCCCTTGCAAGTATTTGCCAATTCCATCACTTTGGCGACGGCTTCCTCGGTTGTTAAGTCGGGGTAATCCCTTATATCAAACATTCCAGAAACCAACCAGAAGAGATTATCTTTATCTCTGTATCCGGTTTCTGTGTCGCGAATCCCGTTTCCAAACCCCGTCATTCGATCAAGGATTGTGAACTGGCAATCGTCAAATTTGGCGCGCCAGCATACATTCCCATCTAGTAGTTTTTCTTCAACGAAATCCAAATCTGAAACTGTCACTTTTTACTCCTTATTTCCGCTTCCATCACGTCTAGTTCTTCGATGAATAGCCGCACCTCAATCTCAATCTGTTGAAACATCAGAGGCACAGCCTTAATCCTGATGCAGTAATACATTGCAAATTCAGGCATACGCGGGTCGTAATCCACATAATCCCAGAATTCACGGCCCGTACACATCATCCCTGTTTGCATCTGATAAATGTAACGCGGGTTGATCTTGCCAGCACTCATCACTTCCAGGTGGGTTGTTTGGGTGGGGCATTTAATCTCAATACCCCCATCCTCACCGACAAGCCCATCAGGCGAGGCGCCGAACGATGGTATCGATGGATGGTTGATAAACCCGACCTCTGTTACGATGTTCCCTGTCCAGGCCTCATATGCGGATCTGGCAAGCGGTTCGGTCTGAGTTCCCCATTCCATAGCCTTAGAAACATAGTTATCAAGCTCGACACCGGTGATACGTTCTGCGAGTAATTCAAGCATGTATTTCTTTCGTGTGGCCGGGTTCTTCCCTGTCTTTGTCGGCATGATATCGAACACCCTGGAAGCGGTTACCTTGCCGAGCCTGTTTTCATGCCACGCGGCCGTAGTTTGAAGTGATTCACTCATTTGAGTTCACCTTTGAGCTGATCCTTAACCGCAGAGAGTATCCCGATGGCCCGAGCATCGCCCGCGACTGTCGGGTATATCTCCGTCCAGGCCTTCATCAGCTCTTTTAAGTCCTTACATGCTTTAAGTTTCTGGACGCGCTCAGACACGTCTGTGATCGGTTCCTCTGGTACCGCGTCGGCGTCTTCATCCGCGATAATCACCCCGAAGCCTGATATAAACGAATAACGCCTGCCGTAAGTACTCATAGCGCCTGCGATCTGTACCGGGTTCATCTGCTTAGTGCCGGTCAATGGCGGGATATCAAAGCTGTTTGAACGGCTAGATCCGTATCCTGAAATGGTCATAGCGCAGCGCTTACCGCTCTCAATCGCCTCTTCATTCCATGAATAGGAAAACCCATGCTTGAATATCACCGGGTTATAAGCCCGCTGCAGCTCTTCAAGTGGAGCGTAGGAATACCCATAACCCTTCTTGGATCGTTCAACCGCTCCAAATTCCGATTGCATCGCAGAGAAGTGCTTGTCAAACTCTAGTGAGTTCTGCCTGGAGTCCTCGCGTTCTCTCAAGGCTATGAACCTCTCAAGCGCGTCGATGTTCCCCGACTCAATCACCTTAACCATAAGCAGATCATTCTTGTCTTCCGCTATCACTTCGATATCGTTCAAAACTCTTCCCCCATCCTGTACTTGAGCGCGATGCACTCATCAAGTATCTTGTTACGCTTTTCCATACTGAGCGCTCTGTCGAACTGCTCAAACAACTGTTCAAGCTGGTACGAAAGCTCTGCGGTCTCTTCAACCGATAGCGGGCACTCCTCTGCTGCAAGTAATGCCTCAACAGCTCTCATCGAATTGCCTCAAGCTCATCAATTTTCAAGACCGACTGCTTCACCTTGTGCGCGTCGATGTAATCCTGAATCGTCTTTCGAGTGAATGAGGATAAAGACATACCCTCCCTGGTCAGCATCGGGCGGATGATATCAAGCGCCTCCCTGTCGACGGAAACCATTACACGTATTGTACTCATATGTACTCCTTGATAGACAAGGTATACCATATAGTGGATTATGTAAAGAGATATTTTAAGTAAATGAATGGTTAATTAATCGTCTGTTTTCTTCCGCGCGCTCGGTATATCGTCAACGTTTGCCAGGAATACGGTTATTATGGCAGCCCCTTTCCGGGTAACTATCGGTTTCCTTGCAAGGCTCATGATAGTTTTCATGGCGGTAACTGCGAGGTCTGTTATTTTCTGCTCTTTTTTAGTCATTATCATTATCTCCTATATATACATCTTTATCTTTATCGAAATCGGGTTGGTCAATATTATTCGGCGAAGAACCCCCGTCTGAAATGGCTATCGAAATACACGCGGTCAGGCAGAGGACGCCGATAATAATATAAATGGCCACCGTTCCGCGCCATCTATTGTGCCTCATGCCTGAATTATCCATTGCCCCATAGCTGCTGCAGGTCGAGTCTCGGCGCCGCCGGTCTCTTGGTTTGTCGCTGCTTTTTCTATTGTGTTACCTGGGTTATCAGTGGCCGTATAGGGGAATCCATTAGTATCAGCGGTATTATTTGAAGTGTATGTACCTATATTAGAAACAGTCGCACTACCATAAACATTGTTTGCGTCATGGAGGTTGTTAGACCCGGCGTTATGCTTATGTTCCGGCATGCTATGGACATGTGCGTCTTGTATATGGGTATGAGATTTATTTTCATCCTCTATAAAGTCGCCTATCGCCCAAGCCACGTCACCGTGAGCGCCTTGTACCCCTATCGCGCCTGGGAAAGCCCCTTGCATATTCGGCACACCGAACGTTGCCGCGCCATCACCGCCCCAAGTAATCCCTAATACCGTGAATAAATCAGGGTAATCCGCAGGGTTATAGAGTGCCCCGTTACAAATCAACTTGCTCTCAGGAATTACCCCGGCTCCTGGCCACCATGTAACCTCACCTATTTGCATTTCGACTTCCTTTGCTACGTAAAATTGATTAAACGTTAATTCAAACGATCTATTAATAATGTCTATCTCTGTCACTTGCCATATAGCAGGGGGGAGAATCCGCTCTCCTCCGGACCTTACGTGAATATAGCGCACATAGTCGAGTAGCGTAAAATCAAGCTCCTCGGCTGATACCCCGCGCAATCGATAAGGGACTGTCGCGCCTTGAGTATACCGCTGCAATGCGAGCTCTTTAATCGCGTCCTCATCTGTGCAATATGTTCGGTAATCATACTCTGAGATAATCGGCGTGTTACTGTATGCCAGTTCAAATAGCGAATCGTCCCTGCGGATTTTAAAGGCATCGTCATAGATCCGCGGGTTATATTTCACACCGATTGATGTCATGTGAGCCGATTCATCGAAGCCCCAGGCCATCGGTAGAGTCACCATGTTTTTCGGGTTGATCGTTGTGACGGTCTGGAAATCCTCTATTGATGAATCCCTCATTGAAAACTTACTTCTTGGAACACCGTTACTATCGTCAACTGATTTTAAGAATACACGTGTATTTGCCGAGGCTAGAATCACGTCAATGAAATCTTTTAGAACGATTCCTTCACGTCCGATAAATATACCGACATCAGGGGAGCGCTCATAAATAATATCGATATCCGGCTTATACCAGAATGAGTCGATGTAAGGCAGGTTTGCGAATAACCGCAGCCCGACAAGGGCAACGTCAACAGCCTTTAATGATTCAAGCCCTGTGACTGGGGATGTTATCGGATCTCCGAGCATATCTGCGCGTAAGTCACCTTTCGGGTCGCGGCTTAAAACGACGACGCCCGTTACGGGGTCATAGGTATATTGCGACGGCTGAACCGGAGTAAACTCATCAGGTTCGCCATCGTAAAGCGCTTGCATCGCCGCCTGACCGTTGATAACTGAATTGACGCTCCACGTTCTATTATTCCCCTCGGCTGAAACGTTAACACAAGGCGCCCGGTATATTTGTCCGACAATAATATTCTTGTATTGGCTTTCAAGGTCTGGTGTCATATCCGGAAATTCCGCGATTGTAAGCAGCTCAGAGTTAACGGTTTGCTGCCATGATGCCCTGATATCGCCGCCTGTTACAGTGACGGTGTTTCCGCCGGCAAATCGAACGGTTTTGATTCTTCCCTCGAATGACTGATTAAAATCTGATAAAGAGGCTGCAACCTCCAGGTCGGGTAATGATGAATAATATACTCTCATCGTTCTGCCGATAGCCTGTTCACGCAGCGAATCGAGAAACCCGTCCGCGTTAATGAGCGTAATACTGCAGTCATCAAACGACATCCTATTATCGTCTATCGGGGCGACGGTCTGCCGGTATGTAAATGATTCAGTTACAACGCGAGGCTCGACAAATACGCCGTCAATGTGCGCCTGATTAGACAGCCCTGTCGCCGGGTCAAATTGCGCAGCGTCAATAAACCGGAGTGATTCGCCGTAATCTAATAGTTCTGCGGTATACCACGGAGCTGATTCACTAAACTTGATATAGCAAATTTGTGCTTCCTCATCATAGTGAAATCCGTTTCTCACTTCCCACAACTCTGAAAGCTCATCGACTTCCGGATAAAGGTGGTTTCTATCCTTAACGCCACCGACAAGTACCTCTCCTGATTCAAGATCCGCAGACCACGTGCCGCCCATAGCCTCCCAGAATGCCGCGGCTCTATCCTCTAAGGACATACTCATAGTGGTCTGCCAGATGCCAGGCCCGTAGTCACCGAAACGGTCAAACTGAGATTCATAATCTATGGATAATAAAACCGTCCGGTTTGACATTTATACAAACTCTATATAATTAAACGTAATTACGCCAGCCCCGCCGATTTTTGTAATCCGGTTGTTTAAGCCATCAGATAAAACATAGGTGCCAGCATTATTTGAGAGGCTCGAAACAATGCATGCATAAAACCATGCACCGGCTACCCTTAGTTCATATGCGAAATCGTGGCCAGAGGAAGGCCCGCCTTTTTGCTCTTGGTACGGGCCGCTTAAATAATACGACCCAACCGGAAGGACTACGGACTCTCCATTATCAAGGCTTACAGTACGCGCTGTTGGAATCCCGCTTAGACTCATTCGTCTCGAAGTTAAAACTTCTTGCGCTGTGATGTTCTCACCGGAAACATCTCCCGTAAAAGTCCCGTTAACCCCGGCGATATCTCCCGATGGGTTAACGGTAAAGGAATCCCCACCTGGAGCGCTCACCGTGAACACCCGCTTATTCGTATAAGCTACATCGCCGTCCCAGTCCATCACGTGCCCGGTATATCTTGCCCCCGTGCTTATGTTATACCAACCGTTTAATTCATCTGACCATTCCGGAGCTGCCCCTGAAAAATACGCAGTTCCTGTATCCGTAATGACGAAATATCGCACCCCTGGCGAGTCGGATGGAAGGGAGGAGGCCTCTTCGCTTGGATACCTAAAGACCGCCCCGGCAACTTCAATGGCCGACCCTGCTGCAATCGCAGGAACGGTGGTCGATGAATCCCAGTTGGTCAGGGATAGCGGAATGTCGCCTTTCTTTAAGGTCTCGAATTGATCTACGAATGACGTCCATGTTGTCTCATCGCCTGGAATACTTGGAATTCCCGGCATTAAATCGCCCATATTAAAAAACCTCCGATACTGTAATGCTACTTGTATAATGCAACGCCTCAGATAATTGAAATGATAGCGTCTGCGTTTCCTCTAGGATAACGTAATTGTCAAATACTTCAATGCAGTCCTCATCCATACCGACGAAGAACGGAACGAAGACATCAACGTATTGGAAGAATTCCCCCATAACCCGGCGTTCGTCTGTCGTAATGTATGGAAACTGAAATGATGATCTAGCGTAAGGCGCTTTCCGGTATCCGTATGATTGCCGGGAGGCCGATAGTATCGCCTCTGAATTACTCACGTTGTCAAGTTTAATCTGCGCGGATATGTCCGGGGTCTTGTATCCTTCGCCGATTTCAAGGCGCCCGATATACCGGGGGATTCTTGCAATCAATGTCGGGTCAGTGATAAGGATGTTTATATCTGTTTGAGAGTCTGCACCAACGTTGATCACTGCGTGCCTACGCGGTACCGGGAAAGCCTCCCCCCCGTTAATTGATATCGTTGTGCCCTCTCCGAAGGAATGGCCTCCGATGCCGATAGTATCGAACTGCAGCGCCTCATCGAATGGAATTGATATTGATACCGTGTTACCTGCCGGGGCAAATAACGCGTATGTCGAGAGCCTTGTATCGTACAGATTCGCGACCTCAGATATCGGCGAAATATCAGGTGAGGCAATCGCTGTTGCCGTTTGCAAATTTCGTTTATATAAAAAGATCATGCCACAAGATCCCCCTGCCTGATTACTATTTTTCTATTCGCGATAAGGTCGGTCGTCACGTTTGCCAGAACTTGAGAGTCAAGCATTATAACAATCTGTGTTCCTGATCCGCTCTCACCGGCTCTTGAAATGTTCACCGTTTCACCGGACTTCGCGGATACCGGGAATGAATCATCATTATAGCCTGGAGGTACTGTATATCCTCCCGGTGGAGTGCCGTCTGCGAATGACGGTTTTGCCGATGCTATCATTGCAATCTGCGCGGCTCCCAAGGCTCCCATTGCTGCCGCTATTGGAATGGCGAAGATACCACCTTGCGCGAGTACTTTCATTATCGACGCCGCGGTGTTGATTATCGTATCTGCGATCCCGAAAGCCTGATTCGCCTTGAATTGTTTCTCGCGGATCTCTGCTAATTTCTCTTCATTGTCACCGGCTGCCGCGATCTCATTTGAATAATACTGCTGCACTATGCTCTTTAATTGCCCGTACATCATCTCCGCAGCTTCAATCCGCGCCTGTTTTTCCTTCTCAATCCTGAGCATCGTTTCATTGTGCGCCGCTTGCTCATACGCTGCGATCTGCTGCTGTGACTCAATATACGCTATCAGGTTATCGGCGTAGGCATCGCCCAAATCAATATACGTTTTGACAAGTGCCGAGGCCGCTTTCTCTTGCTCAACTATCGTCTCGGTTACTGTCTCTGTACCATCTGCGACTTCTGGCAGGATCTTCGTTTGACCGGCTCCCCATGCATTCATAGCAGCCCATGGGTCGACCTCTTCTGCGGTTTGGAATAATGATCTTACAGCTTGCACAAGTTTCCATGTTGGATTAATTGCAAGCATGACATATTCATTAAATATCCTAAGCGCTTTTATCGCCTTTCCTAATCGCTCATCGGAGGCGAGGTCTGTAAACGCCGTCGATAACTTATTGATCATGGAAATTGTTGCTTCCATATCTATCGATGCGTTAACGATTGCCTCTATCAAATCGCCATACGTGTTTTTAAGGTTATCAACCGCGCCTTCAAGAGTGCTTGTGTTCTGCGAGGCTATCTCCCATGCGTCATTTAATACGCCCTGAACTATTGCGGCTTTCTCTGATTCGTCTGTGGTAGTTCTTAACGCGGGAATAAGCCGAGATAACATTTCATAATTACCAACGGCAGCCATTGAAGACATCTTCAACGCGGAGGTAAGAGAAATCCCGAACGTGTCACTCAGCGCGATAGCGGCCTTTGTAGCCTCTTCCGCTGCGTCTGCATCGAGACCCATAGCTGTGGCCTGGGAGAGAAGTGACAACGTTACATCGTCCGCGACCGCTGTTAATCCCTGGACCTCTGCTGCGAATTCTTCAAATCGTTTAAAGGTTGTATGTACCTCTTGCCCTGATGCCTTTATTGACGCGGTAAGTTTCCGATTCGCCGTGTCTTGGTCAACGACGGCATTGTAAACATCGCTTAATATCCTGGCCCCGATTTTATAGGCAGCGAATGCCGCGGTGGCCTGTACTGCGAGGTTCTTCATACCGGCAGCGGCTTGCGTCGCACCGGTCTGTTTAACTTCAACCTCTAGTGTTTCAACTCTCATTTTTTCGCCTCTTCCCATGCTGAATTAAACAGCCCAAGAATGTCGGTGAATCTATCGGGATAATCTCCCCAGTTCTGAGAATAGGGAAGCCCGAACCCGCTATTGAACTTCTGCCATACGCTATACATCTCGGTCAGTTCCTCGGTCAGATATCCCTTGATTTCCCCGCGCGTTATCACGGCTACCGGGGCTGCTTGCTTCCCTATGAATATCTTCTTATCAACCTGTGCCGGGGTAACTTTCTTATTCGCCCAGCCAGACACAATAATCCAGAAACCAACCTTTAAGGCTTTTCCGATTTCGCGTCCAGGTTTGAATGATTGCCATACTCAAGTAATAACTCAAGGTATAAACCTTTCAATTCCGGAAGCGTCGAGATTTCGACTGTGGTAACACCGCGCTCATTACCCGATGGGGAAACGATAACCGGGGGATTCTCAACCGACACAATGACGTGTTCAAGTGACTCCGGGAATGTATCCTTCCCGTCCCTGCGCAGATTGAGATCCTCTTTACCCGATAGCACCCGGAAGCGGTAAACCGTTTGATATTCTTTTTTCTCTTTACGGTTACCGCCGAATTCCGGGAGGTAATCCCAGTCCTCTAATGCCTTAATTCTCATGCGTTCGCTATCTTGTAATAAACGATTCCGACATCACTGGGAGCTGCGCGGAAAGGGCTTGAAAATGACTGTGCATCATCGCCACCGGCTGAGGCTGAAAAGCCCGTAAGAACGATAGGAAGGAAATAGTACCCGGTTGTTTCTCCTGGAGCCTCTGAGATATCGGTGTAAAGCTGTACGTAAATGTCATATCCCTCTTTCGGGAATATATTCATTTCGCCCGCTGCCTGTTCAACGATAGTCACGAACTGATTCATCAACCGTCCGTCTCTGTCGGTGATCCCAGAGGTCATAATGCCCTCAAGGCCGCCGGTTATATCGTCATATTTTGATGCGCGGTAAACCTTGTAATTGTCGCACATTACGGTGACATCACTTTCTGCCTTGCTAAAATCGAGTGACCACGACTGCAAATCGCAAAGCTGATCACCCTCAAACAACTGACATATGTCATCCGCTGCGAGTTCTTCTGCACCGGCAGCATCATAGAGATATCCGACCTCTGCGCCGATGGGGAATATTGATGCGGTCTCGTCAATCGCGACTATCTTATAGCTCCGGTTTGCTTCCAGGATTTCCGCTGCAATCAGGTTCGGTCCGAACTGCCCTGCCCATAGTGAACCATCGCTGCCGATTAATCTTTTATCCATTTAATTAGCTCCTTACACTTCCCAGGATATCACGATATCACAGGAATATTCTATTATTGATTCTTCAACGGTCCCAAGGGCAACCGTTCCGGTGGTCATCACTTTCCAAACCTTATAATTTGGAAGCGCGTATCTAAGATTGTCCTCTATTTCCTCGCGTAAAGCCTCAAGCTCTTCATATGTATTGTACCGTTCGGACCCGAAAGCCCGCAGCTCGAGTGTCATTTCTCCACCCTTTGAGCATAACGTTACTGATTCATTTACCGCGTCTGAAACTTGCATTACATACCACGGGTCAGCGCTCTGCGGCCTTGCGATATTGAAATTTACAACGCCTGGAACCCATGGCTGCTCATTGACCCATGTATGAAATTCTTTTGCTATACTCATCTCATCCCCAATATCGCGCGCCTGTAAATACCAGGCATGGCCTCTGCAACGTCCTTTAATGCCGGTTCAAGAAATGGAGTAAATGACGTATAAGTATGGCCGGTCTCCTGATAATAAGCATACCGGACGCTAGATCCGAACGTGTCTTTATTCTCTCTGCGTATAGAGGCTTTCAGGCGCCCGGTATCTACCGGAGCGTAAACCTTCGCCCGATCAACTCCGAGAGCTATAGCGGCCTCAAGTGCGCGCGCTTCAACTCCCGGCAGCGTCCACCATTGTTTAACATATACATGCCGTCTCACACTCATCGCAGCAGCTCAACAGTGACCTCTTGATGGTCTTTAGTCCCGGCGATTCCTTCTGATTGTACGAACTGCGCAATCCATGCTCTGCCATCCCGCCCGGTTATCTTGTCTCCCGGTTCCACGTTGGAGGATAACGGCGTATAAAGCATATAAGCTGCCTCACCCGCCGTCTTTCCTGACGCGTTGGATAGTCGCCCGGTAATCGGCTGCATAAACCCGCGGATCGTTCCTGATGGAATAAACGGCTCAGTGCCGAATAGATCCGAATAGCTCTTTTTTTCAAGTGAATAAACATCATTAAACCATGATGGCCTCATCGGATTTTTGGCCTTTTGAAAGTCATTAATCCCGCTGTCACGTCCGTGGGATACCCTAACCCGGCAACGTCGACTAGAGACTTCGTGTATGAATAGGAGCCGATTGACTCGCCAGACATACCGTTATCAGAACGCGAATAAACATCATATGCCACCATACGCGCTGCAACCTGTGAGAGCGCGGTAGGGAAGAAAGCTGCGTACAAGTACACCGTTCCCTCATCAGCCCCGGTAACTGGGAATTCTGGGGTAACTGTCATCACTCCGGGGGCAACTTCAGTTACGTCATAGTAACCATCGTTACGTACAGTCTGACAGAATTGAATAGTATCCCCGGGATAGAACACCCCGAACCCGGAATTATCATCGTTTACAACCCCGCCGATATCGAATGTTATGCCGCTGGACGCCATCCGGCCTTCATGAGCTGGAAACATATCATCCAAATAGATGATGAGCCGCTCAGTCATGGCCCGACAACCGGCATAAATCTCCGCGTCCTTAGATTCATCCTGATTCCATACGGCTGCAGCGGCGGAAGCGTCTTCGCATATCCAAGAAGTACCGTCCTCCACCAACAACCGGAACCCGGCATAATACCCAAGAGTCAAATCATAACTGTCGTCCGGTTGACTGATAGATGTTCCATCAATCTGCCCGTATGACAGCTTTGCCTCGAATACAGTGCAAATCATGCCGGTGTCCTTTATGCCAGAGCGGTGTAAATCGGTACGATAGCGTCAGGCTGATTCACGACGGCGCCGTAAACATACAAGCCTTTCACTGCATCACCGAAGTATTCGGGGTGGTCGTAACCCTTAATCTCATTGAAGCTGTCAGCGAACGCGATGCCATCAGGATGACCGGCAAGCCATACGCTCGTGGCAACGTCATCGACGGGTGTCTGATTTGACATAAAGATATCAAAGTTTGCAATCCGGCCTTTATAGCCCATGGGAAGCTGCCCGGGTGCGTTAAATACACCATAGGCCCGCAGGGTATCACCGGCAGGGGTATCGCTGAGCATTTCGCCAGAGTCTTTCAAGAGCTTAACGCCTGCAGGGTCCATCACGATAAAGCGATCAGACACGGGTACGTTAGCCTCATCGAGTTTCAATGCGGCCATTGTGAGATACTGATAAATGTCAGTCACAACCGGAACGACAGGAACCGCAGCGGTGCCGAGGTCAGAAACCACGGTCGCCCCGGTATAAAGAGACGCGATGTGAGCATCAACAGTGCGGCCGATACCATACGCAGCGCGCTTCATGACTTCATTCATAAGGTCCGGCTGAGTCTGCATTTCATCAATACTATCGACAAGCACGTTGAAGAATTTCTGTTGATCGAGGTTTAGAGTAGTACGATCAACGGTCGGTGCTTCAGGGGTGCCGATAGATGTATATTTTTCATAGTCGCCGATAGTGATTTCACCGAACTTGTGAATA
>Ga0164313_10002334_pt1 | contig 17050 bp, 16 predicted proteins | sample GuaBasSedimGuay4_FD_113735 | JGI IMG/M metagenome (GOLD analysis project Ga0164313, IMG submission 113735) | Subseafloor sediment microbial communities from Guaymas Basin, Gulf of California, Mexico - Guay4, Core 4569-4, 0-3 cm | ecosystem: Environmental > Aquatic > Marine > Hydrothermal vents...
CATGCAAAAGGGCCCATGGCCGGAATCCATGCCTGCCTGCAGGCGGCCAAAAATGAGCACTGCTTTGTAGTAAGCGTCGATACTCCCTTTGTGGGTCCTGAATTTATCCGGTTCATGCTGGAAGCGAAAAAAGATGGTCTGATTGCCGCCCCATGGTATGGGAAAGATCAGTATGAACCTCTTTGCGCCTACTATAACAAGGACGCACTTCCGGTAATGGAAGCCTTTTTTAAGAAGGGAAACTATAAGCTGCCGGATGTTTTCATGTCACTGCCATTCACCCCGGTAAAAATACCGGCTGATGCCTCATTTCAACATGAGATGCTTTTCCATAATATTAATACGGAGGAAGACCTGCTGCGTGCCGAACAATACCTGAAAAACAAAGCATGATCCAGCGACCTGACTTCATGATCATTTCCGGTAATGGCCGCAACACAGGCAAGACCAGCTTCGTTTGCAGGATGATTACTACTATAGGCGGCTCTTATCCTGTTACTGCTATCAAAGTTTCCCCGCACTTCCATCCTGAAAGATCCGGTGATGCTATTCTCATCCGGAATGAACACTTTATTATCAGGATGGAGCTCAGTTCCAAAAAGCCAAAAGACAGCTCCCTGATGCTTGCTGCCGGAGCTGCAAATGTCTATTACATCGAGGCCATAGACACCCACCTCACCGAAGCCATCAACACCCTTTTCAGAAAAGTCAGGATCGAAGGCCCTGTTATCTGCGAATCGGGCGGAATGCGCCGTATCATCGAGCCATCCATATTTATCCTGTTGAATAAACCAGATACTATCAAAGAAAAAGCGGGTTTCACAGAGCTGAAACCTATGGCAGACAGGATTGTAATGTTTGATGGGGAAGAATTTGACCTCCAGCCCGAGGATATTAAATTTAATGGGGCAGAATGGTTGCTTAAGGCTTAAAATAATCTGGGAGAACACATTTTTCCGTCCGTCTCTGGAGGACAGTTTCAAAATCATCAAGCGTAGAAAGCATCAGATCCGAATCCTGATCATGGCACTCCAGGCAGGAACCAAACAGTAATATCCTTTGCTGTTCCTCCAGGCTGAAAGGACGCGCATTCGTCCGTGTAGCATGATTCCCATCAGGCTGTTGCAGGACAGGGATCCAGGCATCTTCAGGCAGGCCGTCATTGGGATTATTGGCAAAGCGTGGCACAAATTGCCATTCACCAACACCATCTTTCATTGAATAGGTCAGCTTTCCATGCCCATAGCCCAGGGCGAGGGGATTATTATGACAGGAACGACAGTCCCGGCCTTCCGATATATTTGTATGCGCAGATAAAGGTGCAAACAGACGGTGGAAAACAAGCGGATTTTCAACATCCGGGTCATAAGTTGCCTTGTCGATACTCAGGATCATTCCAGGCACAAAAGTGTGTACCTTTCTTACATCCCCTTCTATAACACCCAGGGTAGGCAAGTCAGCAAGGTACATCCCTACATATTCAACCCAGCTGCCGGTTTCTTCCTTATTCCTGATCATATCATAACCGGCTATCTTAGGGTCGTACTCATTGTGGCAACCAATGCATTGTGGTACCCAGGCGGTATGGCACGACTGGCATGACAGATCATCATGAGCCTCTCCCCTTTTGCATATGCCGGCAGGTGCATTCAGTGGATGCTCCTTCCCGGAAACCTTTCCAAGCAGTACAGCCTTTCCGTCAGCAGTGATCCTGCTGTTCCAGATGAGGCGTTCCGTATTGCCCAGTGGAAGAAAAGAATCCCCCCCCCAATCTATTCCTCTGGTCTGAAGTATTTTTTGTGTTTCTGCGTCCATGGCAGTCCAGGATATGAGATTCGGCTGCTGGTCGAAATGACAATCCTCACAGCTGATCTTCACCTGATCTTCTTCATGCATATAAAATGTCCCATCGCCCATGAGTTCATAGGAGTCGTGACAATCGATGCACTGCATGCCGGCCTGGTGATGCACATCCTCGCTGATATATCTGAAAACCCTGCCATCTTCCAATATGCGCAAGGTATCTGAAAGCTCTGTTTCACCTTTGCCGAGCAAGGTTTCATGCCAGCCTTCAAAAGAAGTGGAGATCCTGCCCGAGCGGCTATGGCAACCGAAACAATGTGCATTGGAGATATTCAGATCCAGTGAAGGATGGGCAGACCAGAGGGAACTGTCAGCCATGGTTTTTCCCAAATATTTTTGGAGCTCTTCGTTTGCATCGCCACTATAATTCAAATGACAGGCATTGCATCCTCCTCCCCTGCTTTCTTCATTTACGGGCCCTGGCAATAATTTGGGGTTCCCCAGGTGACAGCGTGCGCACATATTTCTCAAATGCTTATCCGCCGGGCTTTGCCCGATGTCCCCTACATTGAAATGCCCATCAGGAAGGTCCATTTCATTAAACACATATCGGTCCACAGCAATAATACCACTCATGGTAGTCATCAGAGATGTATGTATCCGCATAGTAATATCCTGATGACAATCATTGGATCCACAACTTCTTGAAGCATTATCCAGGTTGCCCGGAACCATCAGCATGCCGGTATGGGCCTGGTCTTTATCCGGTGTAAAAGGATTTCCCAAGTGGCAGGAAACACAGCCGATCGCCTCCGGGTCATGTGCACTTGAAAAACCTTTCATTCCCTGGTGGCAGAGCATACATGATTCGGCCCTGCCATAGGTGCCCAATTCCATTGCCAGTGGATGTTGAAAGGTGCCCGCTTTTAAAGGCATGGGTTCAAAAGGCATATAGATGCCTTCCCCACTCATGGTCCATTTCCACTCTTCCCCCCTGAAAAAATAACCGATGATGGTCAGAATAGCATAGAATAGGAATGCCAGCAAGAGAAAATATTTTGCTATCCGTGCACTCTCGGCCTTCAGGAAGGGCATTATTAAAACTGGAAGCATGACCACAAAGAGGATAAGCCATATCCATCCCGGCCTGTGCATCCAGTGGAGGATCTCCTGCAAGCCCAGGAAATACCATGGTCCCTTAATGATACCGGAAAGGCCATCATGCAGGGGAGCCTGGAATAATATTGAAAGGATGAAAAGCAGCAAACCGAGTATAATAAACGTTACTGCCTTTCCCCAGATGATCCTGGCATGCTCGAAGAGGATGGCAATAATAAATATAGTGGCAATGGCAATGTGGTTCACGTACAATAATAAATAGGAGTCTTCTCTGCCCATCAGGATATAGGCCAATTGCTCACCTAGCAGGGGGATTTCCCCGATCAGGGTATTAAAAATACGCATGGCCTCCTCGCTGTCGACATCACCTTTGAGTATAAATCCTGACAACATAGCATATAAAATGACCAGAATTCCCAGTCCCAGCCTGAGCCAAACGCCTGCACGCATGCCTTTTTCGGTACCTAGCCTGAAGTGGTCCCAGATATGAAGGATACTAAAGATCAGAAACAATTGTGCACTCCAATAATGCATATTGCGGGCGATCACTGCTCCGGGATTTGAAAGAATGAAAGCTGAAATAGAATGATAGGGATCGAAGACATCGAAAGGAACAGCCAGCACCACACCTGATATTATACAGATCAGCAAAGCCGAAACTGCGATTCCCCCAAAGGTATCCAGCAGGAATATCTTCGGCAGCCTGATCATAGTTGTATCTTTTTCTGTCATTGCCTATGAATGATAAGCTGTCCGCTAAGCAGATCTTCATTAATGATAAGTTCCTTCAATGGCTTAATGGCAGGACCCTTCACTGCCTTTCCGGAAATATCGAACCTTGATCCATGGCAAGAGCACACCAATTCATTCCCCTCAAACTTCTTGATCCGGCATCCAAGGTGTGTGCATTTCCCTTCGAAAGCCCTGGTAGTGTCGCCGTCCTTAACCAGAATCAGACCTTGTTGAAAACTGATACCGGCAGGCAGATCATTTCCTATTATGATCTTCTTCCCTCTGCCGGATCCTTCCATATCCCTTTTACCCGTAAATATCCACCATAGCAATACCGGAACTGAGAAAACAGGTACCAGTGCAGCAAAAAATTCGCGCCTGCTTATGGCTATCTTTTTACGATCATTTTTCATGCTCAAAGGGCAAGGCTTAGCACTTCAAAAATAGGGATTATTATCCAATCTGCTCAATGCTGCACAACATACTATTCAGAATCCCTCTAAATTACCTACTGTTAATAATTAACAATACTGATTTTCAGTCACTTATAATACTTGTTGATTATTTGAATATGTTTCTACATTAAACTGTAAGATGCTGTCTTACTGGCACTTATACTAACATACAATTATCTATATGTCTATATGGGTTTGATTTACTGCTAGTTACAGGCTGCTTTTATGTACAAAAACACACTTTCCCAGCCCACGAATTATTAATAATTTTGTGTAGGTTAAATATGATAATATCTACATATTTATTTGCAAATCAAGATTTATAAACAATCACAGATAATGGCAAACAGAAGAGATTTCATTAAGGTTTCAGCCCTTGGGATCGGTGGCCTTGCGGTGAGCGCGTCAGCATTCAATATTTTAAAAGCTGCGGTACCACAGGACCTGATCAATAAGGATTCCGATCCACAAAAGGGGCTCAGGCGATATCCAACCTACTGCGAAGTATGTTTTTGGAAGTGTGCCGGCTGGACCTATACCGATGAGGATGGTAAGATCATCAAGATATTGGGTAATGAAGAAGATCCCCATTGCAATGGCAGGTTGTGCCCCAGGGGTACAGGTGGTGTTGGCATGTACAATGATAAAGACAGGCTGACCACTCCTCTTATACGTGAGGGAGAGCCCGGAAGTCAGACTTACCGCAAAGCAAGCTGGGATGAAGCCCTGAGCCTGGTCGCCACCAAGATGGCGGAAATCAAAGAAAAGTACGGTCCGGAAGCTATGGCGCTCTTCAACCATGGTTCATCAGGACATTATTTCGGGCACATGCTCAAAGCTTATGGATCAAGCAACATTGTTGCACCTTCTTATGCACAATGCCGTGGCCCGCGTGAGGTTGGCTTTACAGCTACTTTCGGATCCGGGGTTGGTTCGCCGGAACCTACCGACATCCGCGACACCAGATGCCTGGTACTGATTGGATCCCACCTGGGAGAAAACATGCACAACGGGCAGGTTCAGGAAATGTCAGATGCCATCGACAAAGGCGCTACTATTATCACGGTAGACCCAAGGTTATCGACAGCAGCCAGCAAGTCGAAATACTGGCTCCCGATCAAACCTTCTACCGATCTTGCACTATTGCTTGCATGGATACACGTGCTGATCTATGAAGAGCTTTACGACAAAGAATACATCGACAAATATGCTTTTGGCTTGGACCAGCTTAAAAAGCATGTTAAGAATATGACACCGGAATGGGCCTATGGGATTACCACCATCAAGCCGGATGTTATCAGGAAAACTGCCCGTGAGATGGCCAATGCTTCACCGGCCACTATTATACATCCGGGCCGCCATGTAACATGGTATGGTGATGACACTCAGCGAGCAAGGGCTGTTGCCATCCTCAACGCACTGGTAGGTTCCTGGGGCCGCAGGGGTGGATTTTATTTCAAGGAGAGCCTGAAGCTTCCACATTATCCGCATCCGGAATATCCTAAGCCAAACTGGTCGTGGAGAGAAACCATGAACGGTAAATATCCGCTCGCCGGGCTTGCCATATCCAACACTCTTATCGAAGCGTCTATTCCATCAGAGGAGAATAAACATCAGATCCATGGCTGGCTGGTATCAGGAACCAACCTTCCACTCACCATGCCGGACAAAGCCACGCTGGCGAAAGCCATGCAGTCGCTCGACTTCATTGCGGTAGTTGACACTATGCCTATGGAGATCACCGGATGGGCTGATGTGATCCTGCCGGAATGTACATATCTTGAGCGTTGGGATGACATTCGTGTTTCACCCCACAGGGAACCATACCTGGCCCTGAGGATGCCGGCTGCCGAACCGAAAGGCGATACCAAGCCTGCCTGGTGGATGGCAAAGCAAATTGGTGAAAAGCTGGGACTTGGTGCATATTTCGATTATGAAGATTATACAGAAGTCCTCGACTGGCAACTACAAAAAGTAGGTTCTTCGCTCGAGGAGATGAAGAAGATAGGAATTAAGAAGTTCGACAGAAAATCAGGAGGTTTATACCTGCTCCCGGGAGAGGATTACGAGTTCAATACCAATAGCGGAAAGATCGAACTGTTCTCCACCGACCTTCAGGCAGAAGGCTTCGACCCCATGCCGGTATTTACACAGCATGCAGAGCCACCGCAGGGTTTTTACCGGCTGATCTATGGCCGTGCGCCCATGCATACCTTCAGTCGTACTGCCAACAATCCCAACCTGACCGCCCTTATGCATGAAAACACATGCTGGATCAACCCTAAAGTGGCTGATCAGTGGGGCATTGAAAATAGTCAGTATATCTGGCTTAAAAACCAGGATGGTATTGTTTCAGACTTCCCAATCCGTGTCAGGGTGACGGAAAGGATCCGCTGGGACTCGATATATATGGTACACGGATTCGGGCATAAGGAACATAAGCTTTCCCTGGCTTACGGGAAAGGGGCCGCCGACTCTTATATGATCACCAATGTTATGGTCGATCCCATCATGGGAGGAACCGGTATGAGGGGGAACTTTGTTACTTTCCTCACAGAGGATCCACACGTATAGAAAAGTAAAATTCAAAATCCAGCATTCAAAATTCAGAATTTGAATCTAAGATATAAACAGGAGGAATTATCATGAGATATGCGATGGCAATAGACACCAGAAAATGCGTTGGATGCAGTGACTGCGTGGTTGCCTGTCAAACCGAGAATAATGTCCCGATCGGGTATTGCCGCGACTGGATCACCGAGACCGTCGACGGTTCTTACCCGAATGTTGAGATCGAGCTCAGGACCGAGCGCTGTAACCATTGTGATAACGCACCTTGTGTAAGGTGCTGCCCCACAGGTGCAAGTCATATTGTTGATGGTGGTGCTGTGCTTGTAACACCAAATAAATGTATCGGATGTGGCGCATGCATACAGTCATGCCCCTACGATGCCCGTTATTCCCATCCGGAAGGCTACGTCGACAAATGTACTTTCTGTAACCACAGGGTGATCAAAGGCGAGCAGCCGGCATGCGTTTCTGTATGCCCTACAAAGTGCATGTATTTCGGCGACCTGGATGATCCGGACAGTGATGTTTCAAAAGCCTTGAAAAACAGAAAATACAAGGCCCTGGCACCTGAAGCGGGAACGAAACCACATATTTTCTACATGATCTAAGCATAAAACAAACATAATCATATGAAAGAAGAATTGATCATAAGCGGCAGGATGAACCCGGGCATCGACCCCTTTCTGCATATATGGCACTGGCATATTCCGGTTTACCTTTTCCTGGGTGGACTGGCTGCCGGCATATTGTTCTTTGCTGCCCTTTATACAATTATGGGTAGAGAAAAAGAGATGCCAACGGCAGTAAAATGGGCAACCTTTGTGGTCCCAGTCGCCCTGGTATTTGGCCTAATGGCCCTGTTCTTTGACCTCAAGCACCAGATGTTTTTCTGGCAGCTATATACTACAGTCAGGATAGAGTCCCCTATGTCGTGGGGAGCCTGGGTGCTAATGTTTATCACACCCCTGTCGATGTTATGGGCAGCCAGCTATATCAAAGAAGCCATCCCAAGCTGGGAATGGAAGTTTAAGATCCTTGACCAGATTATGACCCTGGTGGATAAATACCGTAAAACCCTTGCATGGGCCATGCTAGCCCTGGCGATCATCCTGGGAATCTATACCGGTATTCTCCTGTCGGCTTTCAATGCACGTCCGTTGTGGAACACCTCCCTTCTCGGACCGCTCTTCCTGGTTTCAGGGATGTCGACCGGTGCAGCCACCATTTTGTGGATGTCGAAAGACCATTATGAACGCCGGATCATGAGCATGATCGACCTGGTTCTGATCGTTGTAGAGATATTCTTCATCATCCACCTCTTTATGGGCTTCCTCGCCAGCACAGCAGTACAAATAGAAGCAGCGGACCTCTTCCTTGGCGGACAGTTTACCGTTTCTTTCTGGGTATTTGTTGTGATCCTTGGCCTGGTGTTTCCTGCCATACTGGAGATACTCGAGCTTAGCGGACGTAAGATCCCGGCAGCCATACCTGCCCTGCTCATCCTCTTTGGAGGCCTGGCCCTCAGGTTTATTATGGTAGAAGCAGGACAACTGACACGATATTTTTATTAGTATTCGATCGTAAACAAAAAAACAATGAATACATCAATAACAGACAGAAGTAAAATATATGCAAACCCTTACCTGAGTGGTTTCCTGCTCGGAATGATATTGCTTGCCACCTTTTATATTACCGGCAGGGGACTGGGTGCCAGCGGTGCCATTAAGTCCACTGTGGTTACTGCAGTGAACGCGGCAGCCCAAAATCACGCCGGGAATTCAGCCTACTATAGCAAGTTCATCAGCGATGACCATCATCCCATGAACAACTGGCTGGTATTTGAAATTCTTGGTGTGCTGGCCGGTGCTTTCCTTTCGGGAGCCATCGCAGGCAGGTTAAAATTAAAGGTAGAGCATTCACCCAAGATCTCTTCCAGAACCCGCCTGATTATGGCAGGTATCGGAGGCATCTTATTCGGGATAGGGTCACAACTCGGACGAGGATGTACCAGTGGTGCTGCCCTCAGTGGTATGGCCAGCATGGCCCTTGCAGGCTTTATTGCCTTGCTCACCATTTTTGGAGGAGGCTACCTCTTTGCATACTTTTTTAGAAAATTTTGGATTTAGAAATCATTTAGAATTAAAGATATGACTGGACCATTAATACCCATGGGCGCAATAGGACAGAGCTGGGACCTGGTAATCGCTCTTTTGATCGGAATGGCCTTCGGATATGTGCTGGAGTCAGCAGGCTTCTCATCATCGAGAAAACTTGCAGGTGTGTTTTATGGATACGATTTCACCGTATTACGTGTATTTTTCACAGCAGCCATTACAGCCATGCTGGGTTTGCTATATTTCGGATATATGGGATGGCTCGACCTCTCCATGATCTACGTAAATGAAACCTATGTGATCGCCACTATTGTGGGCGGACTCATCATGGGCCTGGGATTTATCACAGGCGGCTACTGCCCGGGAACAAGCATGTGCGGTGTCGCCATCGGAAAGATCGATGCCATGGTATTTACCGGAGGGATGTTTGTTGGGATACTGATTTTCTCAGAAGCATTCTCGCTTTTCGAAGGCATCTATTACAGCAACTCCCTGGGGCCTGTGAAGGTTTACGACTCACTGGGGCTTTCTTCAGGTGTATTTGCCTTGCTGCTTATCGTTGTGGCCCTCGTGGCATTTGTATTCGCCAGGATCATACAAAACAAAGTAAAAAAAGTAGATTATTAATCATATAGCTTATGAACAAAGCATATTATATACTTGCAGCTTTCCTGATCATTCTCGGAGTGGGATTATTGGTCCTTCCGGAAAGGGACCGTCCCGATGAAGCTTCACCCCGTGAACTGCTCGGTGATCTCAGAAACCCCTCACGCTTCATCTCCACTGATAAAGTGGCTGAGATGCTTATTGATAAGGATCCAACACTGGTCCTCGTCGATGTCAGGGATATGTATGACAACCTCGACTTCAGCCTGCCCGGAGCACACAGTATTCCATTGGAAGAGATCCTTGTGTATGACTGGGTCGACTCGCTGGCGTATGAGAAAAGCAAGGTTGTACTTTTTTCAAACAGCGATATCAAGGCTGAGCAGGCCTGGCTCCTGCTGAAAAGAGAGAACCACAATAACATCCACGTGATGAAAGGGGGACTGAACTGCTGGTTTGAGACTATTATTCAGCCTACAGCACCACCAGAAACCGCTGCTAATGATGAGATTGACCGCTATGAGTTCAGGAAAGGAGCCTCCATATATTTCACTGGCGGTTCTGCCCCTATTGAAACAGAAGCAGGCGCTGAGCCCGTGGTGGTCAGGAGAAAAAACAAAACACAAGTTGTAGAAGGAGGTTGTTAACCTCACAAAAACAAGAATTATGCAATTTAAACACCCAAACAGGTCATTTGTAGCTTTTGTTATCACTTTTATTGTTGTGATCGTAGTAGGACTGCTCACCCTCAACTGGCCTGACCTGAAATACCAGCTTAGCCTGGAAGAAACAGTCGAGCAGATTATGCTAGAAGAAGACCAGATCTTTCCTGAAGACCTTGTTGGCATCATTGAATACGAAGATTCTGCTTATGTGATCATCGACGTACGGAACCCTTTTGAATATATCAATGGCCATATCAATGGTGCATTAAATATTCCTACCAACAGCCTGCTGGATAAAGAAAACATAAAAGCTTTTAAACAATATGCAACAGATTCACTCATCGTTGTACTATATGGACAAGACCAGTTGGAAGCCAATGGGCCCTGGATGATCCTTAAACAAATAGGATTCGATAATTTCCAGGTACTAATGGGAGGATATCATTACTTCACTACAGGACCGCTCGACTTTTACGATATGCCTGAAGTGCCAGCTTACCTCGTAGAGGAACCGGCTTACGATTATTACGGTATCATGGAAGAGATGGGAAGCACTTCCTTTGAAGATGCAGGTTCATCTGACCAGCCGGAGGTGGTGATCCCAAGCAGAAAAAAGAAAGGAAGCGTTGTTGAAGGGGGTTGTTAGGAACCAAAACCCTGAATATATAATCAGATTGACATGACTGCATGTGATCTATATCAACAAAATTGTTATTATAAATCAACACTCTGTCTTGACTGCTCGAAGTTAAAGTCGTACATTTGAAATATCATATAAAATCAATTCTGATGAGGAGAAAACATGTGTTAGCGAATTTTGCACTGCTCTTTGGTGCTTTTGGTTTCCTGGGATACATCTTTATCGTTATTGCCGGCTATTTGGGCTGCTGTGCCAACATCACTTCTGCGCTCTACCATAACATAGTGATCATCATCCTTGTCATTGCATTTGCCCTCTTTGCCGTTTGCATGTACAACAACTGCTGTAAGCTCCCAAAAGGACCTGAAGAGAAAAACAAAGCTTAAGATTCTAATTTCCGTTGCCCACTACGGAGGGAAGGATTCCTGTCTCTTAAATGATTTATTCTGCCTCTGCGGCTAATCGTCTTTTATGTACCCTCTTTGCAATCACGATGCTTAATTCATACAATCCCCACAATGGTATGACTACCATTACCTGGCTGAAGATATCCGGAGGAGTAATAATGGCCGAAATGACCAGCAGGATCACCAGGGTATATTTCCTGTTCTTTTTCAGGAATTCCGGAGTAAGCAGGCCCACACGGGTAAAGAAGAATACGAAAACCGGAAGTTCAAATACAATCCCAACGGAAAGAGAAACAGAAACCACTGTGCTGATATATGAGCTCAGGGATACATTATTGGCTACTGCTTCACTCACCTGGTAGGTCCCCAGGAAGTTAATGGTTAGCGGGACAATAAGGAAGTAGCTGAACAACACACCAAACAAAAAGAGAATAGAGCATACGAAAACAGCCCCGCCGGAGTATTTTTTTTCCGTTGGCTTCAGCGCAGGCTGAATAAAGCTCCATATCTCATGGAGGATATAGGGAAAGGCCAGGATCACGCCTGCCATAATGGAAATATACATGTGGGTAAGGAACTGCCCCGACATCTTTATGTTAATGATCTCGAGCTGGGAATTATCCAGGCACAATGCCTGAACACCTACAATATCGGCAAAGCGACAGAGCAGTTGTGTAGTCAGAAAATCCTCCCTGATAGGCGCCAGAATGATCTTATCAAAGATAAAGTCCTTGAAGATGAAAGCTACAATGCCCAGGATCAAAACGGCAGCGATAGATCGTACAAGGTTCCATCTCAGTTCCTCCAGGTGCTCCCAGAATGACATTTCCCTTTCCTTTTTGGGTGGAGGGGGTGGATTTTTCTTGGTCGTATTAAACTCTGCCATGCAGTTCTTTTATCAATTTGAATCCAAAAATAGTAAATCCCTTGAAATTATTATGTTTGTAATGTTAGGTATTGGGCGTTGGGCATTCAGAAACTTGAAACTTGATACTAGAAACCAGTAGGCAGTAAGCAGTAGGCAGTAGGCAGTAAGCAGTAAGCAGTCGGCATCCAGAATCCAGAATCCAGAATCCAGCAACCAGCAACCAGCAACCAGTAACCAGTAACCAGTAACCAGTAACCAGTAACCAGTGACCAGCAACCAGTATCCAGTACATGATAATAAATAATATACTCAGGCTTCCATCAGCATATTATTCCCTCTACAGGGATGTTAAGAGGCAGAGGCGCTTTGTTGGTAAAGTGATTGAAGGGGATATTCAGGATGCCATGCAGGACAATGACGGCACACTGGATGAAGAAGATTTTGAGAAGATCAGAAATTATTACGGCTTTGGCGTGCCGGCCATAGTTGGAGAAGGCATTTGTACGCTACGGGGTACACCCATGAATGAAAGGGAACGCCGGGCAAGCTCCTACCAGGGCGCACTCACCGGCTTATATGATGACTTTTTCGACAAGACCCATTTGACAGAAGATGAGATCAGGGCCATGATGGATGATCCTGCAAGGTATAAAGCTTCATCATCGCTGGAATCTCTTTTCATTCAATGCCTGCAAGAGGTTCATAAGAATCTTTATGACAAAGCTTTGTTCAATGTGTATTTCGACAGGGTTTTCAGTGCTCAGATAGAAAGTAAAAAACAGGCAAATGAAGGTTTGAGCCATGCGACCATCAAGAAGATCACCTTCCTTAAAGGTGGAAATTCAGTACTTTTTTACAGGAGTATCTTTGAACACAGCCTGCAAGAGGGTGAAGAAGAAGCATTGTTTCACATTGGTGCACTCATGCAAGTGGGGAATGATATCTTTGATGTTTATAAGGATGAGAAAGCCGGTATACGAACGCTCCCGACAAGTTGTGCACAGATCGATGATGTCAGGATTATATTTACAACGCAGCTTAATAAAAGCATTGGCCTGATCCGGAATACCGGCTACAGGCAACAGGATATTTCACGCTTCATCAACAAGCTAGTATTAGGAATATCGAGGTGTTTTGTGTGTATGGATCAGTTGGAAAGTCTGCAGCAAAAGACAGGCGGCCGCTTTCTCCCCTCAGAATATAGTCGCAAAGAGCTCATTTGTGACATGGAAAAGCCCGGAAACATTATACGCGCCCTTCGGTATTTTTTGAAATACAGGTATTAATCCTTCCTGAAGAAAAGACAACTGTCGCCATAACTCAAGAACCTGAAGCCATGCTCCAACGCGTAAGCATAGGCATGCTGCCAGGCTTCTCCGGCAAATGCAGCCACCAGCAGAAGAAGCGTGCTTTTAGGCATATGAAAATTGGTGACCAGGATATCCACAATCCTGAATTTGTATCCGGGAATGATGATCAGGCTTGTAATGCCGCTGATCTCATCAATCCCTTTCTGATCCATATGCTTTAAAATATTGTTCAGTGATTCCTCTGTGGAAATATCAGGAGCCTTCTCATAGGGCTGCCATTGCTTTACACAGAATTCAGCTTCAGTATCTGATGCCAGTGCATGTCCAAACCAGTAAAGGCTCTCCAGTGTCCTCATAGAGGTGGTCCCGACCGCCGTTAGCTTGCCATCATTGTTCAGCAATGATTTTATCAAAGTCCGCTCAACAATGATCTGTTCTCTATGCATTTCATGATCGCGGATATCATCATGGCTCACCGGCTTAAAGGTACCTGCACTCACATGAAGGGTCACATGGCCCGCCTGTATACTTTTTCTTTTCAGGGCATCCAGTACATTTTTGGTAAAATGCAATCCGGCAGTAGGTGCCGCAACAGAACCGTCCTGCTTTGCATAAATGGTCTGGTAGCTGTTAAGGTCGCCCTCTTCAGCTTCACGTTCGATGTATGGTGGCAGCGGGACTTTGCCTGCAGCCTCAAGCACTTCTGCTAAGGCCATATCGGGCGGGTCCCAGGTAAAATGCACCAGGAAAGCACCATCAGCATCTGCCGTTCTTTCTGCTTCAAAATTGATCTTGCCCTGAGGTGCATCCAGCAGCATGCTCAGCTTACCACTACGCCATTTCTTTGCATTACCGATCAGGCATTTCCAACTTACTCCTGAGCGGGCCTCAAAGGCTTTGGCGATCTCGGATGTTGGCAAAACCGGCTCCAGGCAGAAGACCTCTATCCTGGCTCCCGTTTCCTTGCGAAATACGAGCCTTGCCCTGATAACCCTCGTATCATTGAATACCATCATCCCGCCATCCGGCAGGTACTCAGGCAGCTTATTGAATACATCCTCCGCCGGATGATCCCCTTGCATGATCAGCAGGCGTGATGTATCGCGCTCTTCCACCGGATATTCAGCAATGCGATCCTGCGGAAGATCGTAAGCATACTTATCCATGCATATGGGATGGCCTTCATTCATCAGATCTGATCTTTGAGGAATTGTGAAACATGTTCGAAGAACTCCTTCGGGGCATCGGCATGTACCCAGTGGGTCCCCTCCTTTATCGTATGCAGGTCCATGTTGTTAAAATTCTTTTTCATGACCGGGATATCTTCTTCAATGATATAGTCGGACCTTCCGCCACGAATAAACAAGGTAGGCTGATCAAAAACAGTTGAATAAAACACCCCGTCGTACATGGAATCCATGTTGAGGTCGATGGCTTCCAGGTTTATTCTCCATCCCAGTATATCTTTCTCCTTCCAGAAAAGGTTTTTCATCAGAAACTGGACAATGCGTGGGCTGTCGATGAAAGTTTTCATATGCTGTTCCACATCCTGCCGGGATGATGCTTTAGAAAAATCGACTGATTTCATGGCATCGATCAAAGTCCGGTGATATGTGTGCGAAATATAGGTACGCATACTGGTATCCACTACAATAAGTGCGCTCACATCATCAGGGTTTTCGAGGGTATAACGCATGGCTACCTTTCCTCCCATAGAATGACCCAGGATAATGGGCATCTCTATCTCCTGCTGCTCGATAAACTCTACCAGATCGTCGACCAGGGCATAATAAGTAAAAGCATAATGATGCGGTGAGCGGCCATGATTACGCTGGTCGAGCAGGTACACTTCAAAGCCCATATCAGCGATCCGCTTCCCAAATGTGACCCAGTTGTCGGAGATACCGAAGATCCCATGAAGGATGATAAGAGGCCTACCGGAGCCGTATTTTTTGAAATGGAGATTCATCGGGGCAAAGGTAAGAATATTAGACATGAGACATGAGACATGAGACATGAGGCTTGAGACTTGAGATATGAGACTTGAGACATGAGGCAAGTAGATAAAAATTGTCATCCTGATCCCGTGGAGCGAAGCGAAGCGGGAGAAGGATCGGTATCAAGTTGCACCCATGTTGGCAGAACATCCTGCTAGCGAATGACACAACTGCTGGCAGAACATCTTGCTGGCTTAATGCAAAACTACACGCAAAGCCCTCTATCTGTGGCGGAGAAAATTGATACAGTTCCTTCGTCGTTCACTGCGTTCTCTCCTCAGGATAACAATTTTCACCTACAGGCTTTAATGATAAAGTATCCATCCTACTAAGCAGGTCTTGGTTAATTCAGAAAATATTTTATAGATGGTTTTTTTGAAGTGCAGACTACAGTTCCAAGTTCTGAGGCAATAACTCGTCCAGCTTGTTTACTTTGTGCTCAGGTATAATCTCTAGCACTCTTTTAAGCCAGTCGAAAGGATTTACATCATTCTTTTTGCAGGTTCCAAAAAATGAGTAGAACATGGCAGCCCTTTCAGCCCCTCTGGATGATCCGGCAAACAGGTAGTTTTTCCTTCCCAGGGCGATTGGCCGGATAGCATTTTCTGCCGTGGATTGTCTCTTATGATAAATTCTCCATTTATCATACTTAAGCTTTCCAATCCGCTGAAGTTGTACAATGAATCATTATATGTTATGCTAAAATCACCATTTATAGCAGTAAGACTGCTAATGCCCTCTAGGTTTATTAATGCTTCATTATCCCAAACATTAAAACTTCCATCTATCGTTGTTAAACTCCCAATTCCTGAAAGGTTATGTAAAGAGTCAGTACTATAAATATTGAAATCACCTCCTATATATGTTAAAACACTTAAACCATTTAAATTTGAAATGCCAATACCAGAAGAATTAGCATATATAGATACACTGCCTTCAATTTCTGAACATCCAGGATAATTAAATTGAAAACTATCTACTTCTAATTGATTTTTAAAAACAATCCCTTCAGGTAAGCACGATTGACAAATTCCACCTAAGTGAAAGAGAATCATTGATATGCAAAAAAACATGGAAACCCTCATAATCTCAGTTGTTAGTATTATTTTGCATTATGCTTCAATTGTCTATAAATACAATTGCATTTACACACCCAAACAAGGATATATTGGTCATTGACTTAATACACCCTCTATTGGCAGTAAAGGACAATATCAAATATAGAAATAAATAAGATGTGACAGCAGCAAAAATCGTCAATTAAAAATTCTGGTTAAAAAAATCCAAAGTTTATAGGTAAAAACTGTCATCTTGACGAGCCCGGGTAATCGGGGGAGGAAAGAAGAATTTCAATATTCAGTTTCGAGTGTAAAGAAATTGCAGGCAGCATGCAATCCTTCTACAGTTCGTACCTATCAACTATCTGCAATTCGACATGCATTCTTCGTCGCCCGCTTTGCAGGGCTCCTCTGAATGACAGCTTATACTTATTTCCTAAAATAAATGGAACATGAGACTCGAGACTTGAGATTTGAGGCTAGTAGATAAAAATTGTCATCCTGCTTCGGCCGCCGAAGCTTAAGCGCAGGCGGGATTAGAGCGAGGAAGGACCGCCTTCCCTTTAGCTCCTGGCATATTAAAACTACCGGCCAGCTAATTGCCTCAGATACATTTGTATGGCATTCTCAAGACCGAAATACAATGCATCGCTGATGAGGGCATGACCTATGGAAACCTCCAGCAAGCCTTCAAGACCGCTTGCA
>Ga0164313_10002335_pt1 | contig 17042 bp, 17 predicted proteins | sample GuaBasSedimGuay4_FD_113735 | JGI IMG/M metagenome (GOLD analysis project Ga0164313, IMG submission 113735) | Subseafloor sediment microbial communities from Guaymas Basin, Gulf of California, Mexico - Guay4, Core 4569-4, 0-3 cm | ecosystem: Environmental > Aquatic > Marine > Hydrothermal vents...
CCGGGATGCCAGGCACCTCCGGTGAGCGCGCCTGAGGCGCGCCGGCGGGCGATTCGAGCGAGGCCGCACCTCCCACCCATATTGGGATCGCGCCGATCCCAGGCCTCTGCTGCGGGCCGCGACTCGTCGACTGGGGGTTCCGGGGGGAGGATGTAGATTGGGGACGGCAAATTCGAAATTCGAAATTCGAAATCCCGCACCGGGATGGATGCATCCGGCATCCGTGCTAGTCTTCGCGGATGGTCGCGTTCGATCGTATTCGTCGGTGCTCTGCCGTGCTCGTATTGGCTGGAGCTGTTGGCTGCGGCGGTGGCGGTGACACCGTCGCGCGGGTCGGCAGCCGGCAGTTGGAGATCGTTCCGTTCCAGGATTTTGTGACCGAGGTGACGGGTGAGGGCTGGCAGGGGGTAGGCGCGAATGTGACCTCGCGGCTGCTCGATCAATACCTCGACCGCCTGGTGGTATTGGAAACCGCCCGCGAGCGCGATGTGGCTGCGGTGTCGGATCCGTTGGCGTTGGGGCCGGCCGAAATGCAGTGGTTGCTCGACGAGCTCTGTGGCTCCCCACCGGCGCCCGACGAGTCTGAGATTGCCGACGAGGTGACCCAGCGGTTGGAAGTGGTGCGCCCGGCGCGAGCTCATGTGAGACAGCTGCTCGTGGATACTCATGAAGAGGCGTTGGCGGCGCGTCAGCGGTTGGCTGCGGGCGAGGACTTTGTCGAGCTTTCGCGCGAGTTGAGCCGCGCGCCCAATGCTGCGGACGGAGGTGAGCTCGGGTTTTTCGATCAGGGGAGCTTGACGCCGGAAATCGACGAGGTGATCTTTTCCCTCGAATCCAATTCATTCTCGGATCCTGTTCAGGGTCCGTCCGGGTACCATGTCTTTCAGGTATTGGAGGTCGTACCGCCGGGCCCGCCAGATCGCAGTGATGTTGAGGTGGCGGTGCGTGCTGAGTTTGCCCAGCGGCAGGCGCGAGAATTTTTCCGCACGTGTGTTCTCGGGTTGGCAATGGAGATCGGGGTCGATGTTCATGAAGAGTTCCTATGGTTTTTATATAGTGGCAGATATGCGGAGGGTCATGGTGATTCGTAATGGGGTTGTCAACCTCGTCATCGCGTTGATGGCGATGGCGGTGGTTGTCCAAGCCGGCGATCGAATCCTGTTGGAAGGACCCCTCATCAGGGTCAACGATCGGATCGTCACCGTCACGGAGTTTACCGACAGGGTACGGCAAGAGCTCATCCAGGTTCAGCAGCAACCGACCAGCGAGGAACTGCACCAGTTCGTAGAAATGCTCCTCAAGGAGGTCGTCAACGAGCTCGTGCTGATGGAGCGCGCCACTGAAAAACGTCTGGTTGTCGACGACCAGATGGTTGATCAAGCGATCGCGAACCTGCGCGAGGAAAACAACCTGCAGGACGACGAGGCTTGGGAACAGGCCCTCGAGAGCTCGGGCCTGTCTGTCGAAGGGCTTCGCGAACGATACCGGCGAACGATCATGCTCCAGCGTGCGGTGCAGGGCGAGGTGCGTCCGGTCGAGATCACCGAAGAGGAGTTGCGGCAGCAGTATGAGGAGAATAAGGACAACTATCTGGTGCCGGCAATGGTCGAGCTCGAACAGGTGTTCATCCCGGTGGACGACGATGCCGGTCTTGCCCAGGCCGAACGAATGGCTCAGGGTATGGTGAGCCGAGTCCGCGACGGTGCGGACCTCAAGGCCGAAGCGACATTGGCGGGAGTGGAGCTGCAGGATCTGGGAGAGATCCCAGTGGATGATTGCCGTGCGGATCTCATCCAGGCGTTGGAGGGGCTCGACGACGGCGCGATCACCAACCCGATTCCGGTGCCGGGGGGAATCCAGGTCATTCGTATGGTGCGGCGGATTCCCGCGGGATACCAACCCTTCGAGGACGTGAGTCAGGAGCTCCGTCGGCAGAGATCCGCAGAGTCATATGAGAGCCAGACCAGAGGCCTTGTAGAGAAGCTCCGCGCGGAGTACCTCATCGAAGTTCATGAAGAGTATCTCGACCTGGTTTACACGCAACTTGGCGCGACCTGAGCCCAAGAGCTTGGCACATATCATCCGGCAGAATCGCTCAAATTGGGCTGGGGGGAGCGGATCATGACCGACGAACAGCGGGTTTGGATCAAGGATCTCCGCGCGGGATCGGATCTCGAGGAAATCTATGCCGTTCGCGCCGCTGATATTCGTCAGCGTCGCGGAGGGGGGCCGTATCTGGCGGCGATCCTCGGCGACCGTACGGGCGAGGTGACGGCGCTGGTGTGGCAGAACGTCGATCGCGTTCGTGGCGTGCTCGAGCGCGGAAACGTCGTGAGGATCAAGGGCCAGGTGCAACGGTACAACCAGCAGCTTCAGATCGTCGTGCGACAGGCGGAGACGGTGCCGGAGGCTTCCGTCGATGAGGAGCTGTTTCTGCGGTCGTCATCCGTCGATCCGACGCTGCTGTGGAAACGGCTGATGGATGCGATCGAGGATGTCAACAATCCCGACCTGCGGCGGCTGCTGTCCCTGGTCTTCTCCGATCCCGAGGTGGAGGAGCGCTTTCGAGCGGCTCCGGCCGCGCGGTCGATGCATCACGCATTTCGATCGGGTCTTTTAGAGCACACGGTGTCGGTAGCGGAGATTGCCCGTTTGCTGTCCCAGCACTATGACCTCGACGCCGACCTCGTCGCAGCGGGGGCCCTGTTGCACGATCTGGGAAAGATCTGGGAGCTCGAAATTGCCGCCTCGATCGAGTACACAGATGACGGGCGGTTGATCGGGCACCTGCCGATGGAGACGTTGTTCGTAGAAAAGAAAATCGGCGAGCTGGAGAACTTTCCTCGGGAAACCCGCCGGCAGTTGCTCCATATCCTGCTCTCACACCACGGTGAGTACGGTTTTGGTTCTCCGAGGCGGCCGAAGACTCCGGAAGCCCTGCTGGTGCACATGGCCGACAATTTGGACTCGAAGATGGCCGGGATGCTCGAGGCGATTAGCGCAGAAGGCTCGGACGATGAGGCATGGACGCCGTACTCGAGAATCCTCGAGCGGCACATTTATCGCCGGCGGCTACCCACCGAAGATGAAGATTCGTAGCGCGAAGCTGTTAGGTATTAGCAATTAGGTATTAGCTCATCGCAGCTTTGCCGGCAGTCCTTTTTCCGGATTCTGGTATTGATGACTCGGTGCGCCCTGCTTGCTCGGTTTTCTTAGAACCGTAGAGCCGTCCTTGCGATGGCCCGAGCTAATACCTAATATCTTCACCCGCGACCGCGAATGGCTTCCACTACCTCGCCATCATCCGGGAATCTCCCCAGGGCGCGCTTGGAGAATACGAGATCTCCATCCACCGTGACCTCGAAAACCCCGTCCTTGCCCTTGATCAGCTCGATCGCCGCTCCAAACTCACGCTCCAACTCAGCCGCCAGCCCGGCGGCCCGAGGTTGGTAGTTTCACACCACGCAGTACTCGATCGAAATATCCATGCGCACCTCCACGTCCGGAAATCATAATCGATATTTTCTGATTTTCCTCTCGCGCCCGCCAGGCGCGGGAGAAAAATCAGAAGCGAAGGCCCGACGTGGTGCTACGATCGTCAACGATGGCACCAACGGCTGTGGGCGGTGTTCCGTAAACCTCATGGGGAACGATGGTGAGGGAGAACCTGTGCATTCTGCCGGCAGACGTCGCAATCGACGACGAGGTGGTCATGACTGACCGCGAATGGGTTCGTTCTGCGCAGGACGGCGATGAAGAGGCATTCGCCAAGTTGATCCGGCGCCATTCAGGCGGCCTCCATCGGGCGGTGGCCCGAATTCTCGCCGACGACACCGAGGCGTGGGACGTGGTTCAGATGGCCTTTCTCAAGGCCTGGCAACGCCTCGACCGATATAATCCTCGCTACAGCTTTTCGACATGGCTTTACCGTATCGGCACCAACCTCGCCATCGATCTCCTGCGTTCGCGGTCGAGCCGGGAGCGGACACACAAGGCGCACACCGAACACCATCTGCGATTGGTGGGGGCTGGCGAAGGCGCCGGATCGAGGGCCGACAGCAGCGAGGCGGACAGGATCCTCGGTCAGATTGTGGGAGTCCTGACGCCTCAACAGAGGAGCGCGTTCGTATTGCGTGAGATGCAGGGTTTGGATACGGCTGAGGTGGCCGAGGTCCTGGGTTGTTCGCCGACGACGGTCCGAAACCACATTTTTCAGGCGCGGAAGGCGCTGCGGCGTGAAATGAGGGCGCGATTTCCCGAGTACTTGCCGGCGTCCGAGAGGGGATGAAATGGACTGTGATGTGTTTCGAGAGCTTCTGAATTCTTATCTTGACGAATCGCTCGAGGAGGATCGGCGGCAGAGCTTCCAACGCCACCTTCGCGAGTGCGCGTCATGTCGAGAAAGCGCCCTGTCGCAAGATCCGAGTCTGCTCTTCGCTGCGGCGCCCGAACCGGTGGTTTCGCAGACGGATGTCGAGGCGTGTGCAGTCGCAGTGACGGCCCGGATCAGACAACAACGTCTCGCGCACCGGCTGCAGAGGCGCCGGCGTCCGTGGCTGGCGGCTGCTGCGGCCATCGTGATCATGATCGCCGGCGGGTTGATCTGGAAGGTGACGGTTGGAGGCATTGGGGATTCGGCGGCGCCGGGGATCGAGGCATTTGCAGAAGGAGACGCTCATACAGTTCCACCAACCGTCGAGGTGGAGATGGCCGGTGAAGACGTGCGGGTTTACCAGTTTGCCGCTGAGGACGATGACGACACGGCGGTCTACTTTATCGTTAACCCTGCGATGGAGCTCTGAGATCATGTGGAGACGATCAGTTTTTACCGTATTGGTGACGTTGGTGGCGACGATCGCCGCGGCGGCGACTGTGGAGACCGTGTCGCGAGTCTTCACCCTCGAACACATTTCGGTCTCGGAAGCATCTGCAGCGGTGCAGCCGTTGCTCTCGGACCACGGAAGCTTGATCCTGCAACCGAGTCGCTCTCGGTTGACGATTCAGGATCTTCCGCAGGTGGTCGACCGAGTGGCGATTCTCGTCGCCGACCTCGACAGCTTGCCCGATAGCTACAGCGTCCAGGTCGAGCTCTTCGAGGGCGGATCCGAGCCCTACAGCGCGGCGACGCAGGCGCAGGTCGATGAGCGTCTGCGGAAGATGTTCAAGTTCGGCTCCTTCCGCCGGCTCGGGAGCGCCGTCCTGGAGGGCGAGATCGGGAGCCCGGCACAGGCCGACCTCGGGGGCGGCTTTCAGGTGTCGTTCTCCTCCCACGCCATCGAGTACAACGCGGACACGCCATGGGGGAGCCCGGATCCGGGGGAACGAATCCATCTGCGACCCCTGATCCTCAAGCGCATGACGGTAAAACCTGACGGCACCCAGGAGATCGACATCCTCCTGCGCACCAATGTCTTGATCGCCCCGAAACAAAAGGTCTACATCGGCGCCGGCGCCTCCGAGGATGCCGATAGCGGGCTCGTGCTGATTGTCCACTCCCAGGGTGCCGGGGGGAGCTGAGTGCCGGAATTCGTCTGCCGACTCGGAGCCCCGGATGGCTCGGTCGTGGACCTGCGGCGGGTCGCGGCGTCGATGGACGCTCTTCGCCGCGAGCTCGAGGCCGAGGGTTTTCATGTTTTCAGCCTTTCGGGAGCACGATCGCGTTTCCGGGTGCCGTTTTTCTCCCGCTCCGAAAAAGTCAAGGGCCAGGATTTCATACTCTTCAACACCCAGCTTAAAACGTTGCTCCATGCTGGAATGCCGCTGGCACAATCGCTCGAGCTGCTCAAATCTCAACAGACCGACCCTCATTTCCGCGCTCTCCTCGACAAGATCCACCAGCAGGTCACCACGGGTATCGCTCTATCCGATGCGTTCTTGTCCCTCGGTGAGACGTTTCCTCGGCTCTACGCCAACTCCCTGCGGGCCGGCGAGCGGACGGGTGAGCTTGAACAGGTGCTGGAAAGGTACGTGGAGTACCAGCGGCTCGTCGAGGCGGTTCGAAAGAAGATCATCGCCGCGCTCACCTACCCGGCGGTCCTGGTGACAATGTCCGTCGGGCTGGTGGTCATTCTGATGATCAAGGTGATTCCGGCCTTCGAGGGCTTTTACGTGCAGTTTGAGACCGAGCTCCCGCTGCCGACGAGGATTGTCCTCGGGGCCGCTGATTTCACAAAGAACAACGCACTGCTGATCGCCGGGGCGATGGCGTTGGCGGTGTATGGGCTTCGTGTCTGGCGTTCCTCGCCTTCCGGCAGGATGATCACGGACCGTTGGCGATTGCGTCTGCCCTTCGTCGGACGGTTGGCCCACCTCTTCGCCCTCTCCCAGTTCAGCCGTTCGCTGGCGATTCTGCTGGGTGGGGGCACGCCGATGGTGCCGGCCCTCGAAACCGCCTCGACGTCGATCAGCAACGCGTACATCTCGGAGCTCTTTTTGGGGTGTGTGCAGGAGGTTCAGCAGGGGCGACCACTGTCGGACGCGCTCGAGGACACCGGGCAGGCGCCGGAGATGGCGTTGGCGATGATCCGGGTCGGAGAGTCGACCGGCGCGCTGCCGGAAATGCTCCAGCACACGTCGGATTTCTTCGATGAGTCGATCGAGTTCAGCCTTTCCAGGATGGTGACCCTGTTCGAACCGTTGATCCTGGTAGTCATGGGTTTGATTGTTGCGGGACTCTTATTGGCGGTCTACTATCCGTTGCTCACAATCGTGAGCAAGATTGCGTGAGGGAGCCATGGCTACAGATCCCAACCTCGAAGAACAACTCGTCATTCTCGATCAGGAGAGGGAGGGCGGGAAGGAAGAACAGAAGGCACGAGATTTGGCGGAGCGTCTGGGCATGGAGTTCGATCCGCTCGACGAGTTCCACGTCGACCCCGAGCTTTTTCGCACCATCCCTGTCGAGATCATGTTGCGCTACCAATTCCTGCCGCTGCGCTCCGAGGGCGAGACGCTGCACGTCGTGATGGCGGACCCCTCAGACGTCACGAGACTCAACGAGGTGGAGCTGGCCCTCGCCCGTCCTCTCGAGGTCGCGGTCGGCCCGGCGAACCGGATCAGTGACATTCTCGAGAAGTCGGAGTCCACACAGAGGGTCCTCGAGGAAGCGACCGAGGGTTTCAGTATGCAGCTGGTACAGGAGGCGGAAGATGGTGAGGAGGTCCTCTCCATCGACAGCATCACGGCTGATTCGTCGCCCATCATCCGCCTCGTGGATTCGATCCTCTTCAACGCCATTCAACGGCGGGCATCGGACATCCACATCGAGACCCGCGAGCGCGAGGTGGTTGTCAAGTACCGAATCGACGGCGTTTTGTATCAGGCGATGAAATCGATCGACAAGCGGCACCACTCGACGATTGTCAGCCGCGTCAAGGTGATGTCGGAGCTCGACATTGCCGAAAAGAGAATCCCGCAGGACGGCCGCTTCAAGGTCAGGTTCTCTGGTCGAACCATCGACTTCCGCATTTCGATCATGCCGACCGTGCACGGTGAGGACGCGGTGATCCGGATCCTCGACAAGGAGTCGACCAACGCGGAGTTTCACACCCTCAACCTCGAAGTGCTCGGCCTCGAGGACGACACCAAACGACAGCTGCGCAAGTTCATCCATGAGCCTTACGGGATGGTGCTGGTGACCGGTCCCACCGGTTCGGGAAAGACCACGACCCTGTACGCCTGCCTGTCCGAGATCCGTTCCTCCGAGGACAAAATCATCACAATCGAGGATCCGGTCGAGTATCAGCTCGCGGGAATCACCCAGATTCCGGTGAACGAAAAAAAGGGCCTGACCTTTGCCCGCGGTCTGCGCTCGATCCTGCGCCACGACCCCGACAAGGTGATGGTGGGCGAGATCCGTGACGAAGAGACAGCCCAGATCGCGGTCCAGTCGGCTCTCACCGGCCACCTTGTCTTCACAACCGTTCACGCCAATAACGTGGTCGACGTGATCGGGCGGTTCCTCAATATGAATGTGGATCTCTACAACTTCGTGGCGGCGTTGAACTGTGTGCTCGCCCAGCGTCTCGTGCGCCGCATCTGTGTCCACTGCAAGCGCCAAGCCCAGATCTCGGACATCCTGCTCGAGGATTCTGGCCTCGATCCCGATCGATACCGGGATTTCTCCTTCTACGAGGGTAGCGGGTGCATCGAGTGCAACGGCACCGGCTATCGCGGCAGGCTCGCGATTGCCGAGTTGTTGAATCTTTCCGACAACATCCGCCAGCTCATTCTCGACCGGCGATCGGCGGCCGAAATCAAACGTGCTGCCAAGGCTGAAGGCATGCGTTTCCTGCGCGAGTCGGCCCTGCAGAAGGTTTTTGCCGGTGAAACCACGCTCCATGACATCAACAAGGCGACCTTCGTCGAATGAACTGGGAACGCATTTTTACCAGCCCTCCACCTAGTACGGGGTGGACACTGGATCCCAGGGAGGCGGTCGTCGTGCACCGCACCACGACAGGAGAGCTCCACTGCGCCGCTGAGGAGCTGCCGAACGGCGGTTTTGAGATCGGTCCCGTGGGTCTGCAGGCGATGGATCGGGAAGCAGTGGCCCCAGTCTTCGCAAGGCTCAAGGGAGCGGCGGAGGGAGCGAAGACGGCGGCGGTGATCGTGCCCACCGGATGGCTCCGCAGCTATCTGATCGATCTCGACCGCATTCCCCGCAAGGAAGCAGACCTGGAGGACGTGGTTCGCTGGCGGCTGAAGAAGCTCCTGCCAGTGGCGCCGACCGATCTCCGATTGTCGGTCATCCCGTTGCCGGAGAGCGGCGGAAAGAGGCCGGTGCTGGTCATGGCCGGTATCGAACGGGCGATGGCGGCTGTCGAAGCCACCTTCTCTTCGATCGGTATCGAGGTCGGCCTCATCACCACCCGACTGTTCGCGATCGTCCCGCGAGACGCCGGCGCCGGCCGGCCGATCCTGGTCATCCAATACGAGGAATCCTTTCTGTCTCTCCTCCTGCTCTCAGAAGGTGTGCCACAGCTCCTGCGCACCAAACCCCTCGCTGCGGGCGGCGGCAGCCGCGATACCGTCCTGCGTGAAACCGGCCTCACCCTGGGATATATCCGTGGCAAACTCGGTGTGGAGGGACAAATCGACGTCAAGCTGAGCTGTGACGATCCGGTTGTGGATGCCGCGCTACGGGAGTGGTTGGCGGCCCAGGATCACCTGGCGCCGGCCCCCGATGGGGGAGCGCCGCCCTGTGGACCGACGACTGTTGTCAGTCGGATCGGCGCCGCACGGATCGCGCCCGCGGTAGCCGTGGTGACGGGAGAGCTGCGGTGATCACGCCGAATCTCGCCACCCGCCCGTTTCTGAACACCAGACCGGTGTGGATCGTCGCGGCAGTCGCCGGGCTGCTGGCATTGATTCTGATCGGTTTCAACCTCAGACTGTACCTGGTCGCCAACCGGCACCTCGACGATGAGACAGCGATGAGAGATGAGCTCGAGCATCGGTACAGCGCCCTCGCGACCGAGGTCAGGACACATGTGAATGCTCTCGAAAAGGTACCGTGGCGGTCCCTCGAGGGGAGAGTTGATGCAACCAACCTCATTCTGCACGAGCATTCTTTTTCGTGGATCGAAATGCTCGATGACATCGAACGGGTCATGCCGTACGATCTGCGTTTGACGAAGATTTCCCCGAGTGTTGGACCCGACGAGGTGACGCTGTCGTTGGTGGCGATTGCGCGAAATCGAGACGCGATGTTGGACTTCCTCGACAATATGATTGCCGACCCCCGGTTTGAGAATCCCACGCCGTCGAGTGAAAAAACCCCCGAGGAAACCACCCTCGCGACGTACTTGCTGAGCGTCCGGGTGACCTATCACCCATACGAGGAAACGCAGTGACCGTTGACCTGCGCCCGTGGAAGCGCCTGCTGGCTGTGTGGCTGCCGGCCGTGATGGCGTGTGTCGCGGTAATGGCGCTCTATGTATGGCAGACGTCGGAATCCGGCGGACGACGGGCCCAGGTTCGCGGCCAGATTGACGACCTCGAAAGCGAAATCGCTCGACTCGATGGTTTGCTCATGGCGACGACAACAGACCGCGACCGGGTTGCCGAGATCGAGCGACAATTCTCACACCTCTACGCGGATGTGTTTGGCGATCTGAACGACCGTCTGACGGACATTCTGCGCGCGGTGGGTTCCGCGACGCGGAATGCTGGGTTGCTGCCGGACAGCTTCGCTTACTCCGCAGATGAAGACCGGGGAACCGGGTTCATTCGCTTCGGGGTTCGGTTTTCGGTCGACGGCGAGTACGGGCAGATTCGACAGATGCTGGCCGAGCTGCAGGCAAGCCCCGAGTTCCTGGTGGTTCAGAACCTGAGCCTCTCAGGTGACGAGGATCCGGTGAGCCGTGACCTCGGCATTACAGTGAGCATTGCCACCTACCTGGCCGAGGCGGACGAACAGCAGTTGCGTCGTCTCACAGGCGGTATCAAAGGCGCCGCGGGAGGGGACGATGGCTAACCCACATATCTCACCAGCTTCCGGCTACGGCCGCCGATGCACCCCACCCAGCGGTGTTTTCTCCCATCGGGGTGCTCGACGTACTGTTACGTACGACTCCGCGCCCCTCAACTCCAAAACCCCACTGGGCACGGCGCCTCGCCGACCTCGCGACGAAAGCTGGTGACATATGCGGGCTAAGGCGACGATGTCCCCAGAACGCATTCGCCTCGTGGTTCTTTTCGGGGTTTTCCTGGTCGTGATCATGGTCGGTGTGTGGTACTGGGGCGGTGGCGGTCTCGGGGGTGATTCGGGCATGCCGGGCGAGATCGACTACGCCGCCCATAATCTCCCGCCGCTGGAGATCGACGGGATTGGTCGCGAGGGCGGGCAGACTGCTGAGTCGGCGGGTAATCCATTCACCTTCAGACCGCCGCCGACGCCGACCAAGAACCTGACACCGTCGCCGACCCCGATCCCACGGCCCACGATGCCACCGCGTCCGACCCGGGAGCCGAGGCAGGCGGTAGGATCAGACGGCAGCCCGAAACCACCACCGCCGCCGTTTGATCGTGAGTTCATCGGCTACCTCGGACCGGCGCCCGGTCCTGTCGCTGCGTTTCGCAGGGGCGGGGGCGAATCCGGTACGAGCGAAATAGAAGTTGCGATGGTTGGAGATGTGCTCGACGATATCTACATCGTGCGCGAAATTGGTCTCGAGTCGGTACTGATTGGTTTTGTTGGTTATGCACGTTCGGAGGACACCCGTGTACCGTTGTCTGAGAAGTAATCCGCATATTCTCGTGTTCGTCGTGGCTGTCACGTTGATGATGGCGGTGGTGGGATGCACTACCGCCAAGAAGACCGCGGACGAGGGCGACGATGCGTTCAAGAACGAAAATTGGGACGCCGCCGTCTACCACTATCTGCAGGCGCTGGCCGAGGATCCGAACAACGTCGAGTACAAGATGCAGCTGACCTTTGCGCGTCAGAAAGCGGCTCAGAAGCACTTCCAAAACGGTCTCGCGATGCGCAAGCTGGGGCGTCTGCTGGTGGCCCGCGACGAGCTCCAGATGGCAGTGCAGCTCGACCCGACCAACCAGTACGCGGAGCAGATCTTGGCGGGCGTTCAGGAGGAGATGGAAATCCTATCGACCCCCGACGGGGCCCGCAAGCTTGAGGAGCTCAAGGATAAGGCTAGCCAAGCCAAGGTCCAACCGCCGGTCCTCAACCCGAAATCGACGGCGCCGATTACGCTCAACTTTCCCAAACCGAAACCGGTCAAGGAGATCTACAACGCCATCGGCAAGGCATACGGATTCAACGTCCTCTTCGACCCCAAACTGAAGGATGACCGTCTCGCGATCGAGCTGCGGGACCTCACGGCCGAACGTTCATTGGAGATGGTGATGCAGGGTGCGGGCCACTTTTACAAGGTGCTCGACGAACGCTCGATCATCGTTGCAGATGACACCCCGCAGAATCGCCGTGAGTACGAGGATCTGGTCATCAAGACCTTCTTCCTCTCCAATGCCGAGGTCAAGGACATCGACAAGCTGCTGCGGTCGTTGATCGAGGCCCGGCGGCTGTCCACCAACGAGCAGCTCAACTCGATCACCCTGCGCGACACCGCCGACAAGGTGGCGATTGCCGAGAAGCTCATCCGGATCAACGACAAGGCCAAGGCCGAGGTGCTGATCGACGTTGAGATTCTGATCATGGCCTCAACCAAGAATTCCAACATGGGCACCGCCCTTTCGACCTATAACTTCAACCTCGGCCTGGATCTGGCGGCGATCAACCCGGATGCGCCGGCCGGGACCCTCAGCCTCGACGACTTTTCGAGCATCACACGCGGTGACTGGTTCATCAATGTTCCCTCGGTGCTCATCAATCTCGCCAAGTCCTCCGGCGAGGCCGAGGTGCTGGCGCAGCCGCAGCTCCGCATCACCGAGGGGGAGAAGGCGACCCTGCTAATTGGTGACGAGGTGCCGATCCCGGTCACGTCCTTCAACACTTCGAACACCGTTGGCGGCAGCGTCGTGCCCATCACCTCCTTCCAATACAAGGACGTCGGCATCAAGATCGAGGTCGAGCCGCGGGTCCACCACAACCGCGAGATCACCCTCGATCTCAAGGTCGAGATCTCCAACGTCGGGGAGACGGTGAAGGTGGGCGAGACCGAAGCCATCACCATCGGCACCCGCACCGTCACCTCGGTGATCCGCCTCAAGAGCGGTGAATCGAGCATGCTGGCGGGTCTCATCCGCCGCGACAAAACCAAGGGTGTCACCAAGACGCCGCTACTCGGGGATATCCCATGGCTCGGCCGCCTCTTCCGCAACGAAAACATTACCAAGAAAGATATTGATCTGGTGCTCACGCTGACGCCGCAGATCATCCGATTCCCGGACATCACCGAGGAGGATCTGGCGCCGATATGGGTCGGCACCGAGAGCCGAATCTCCTACAGCGGAACCCGGCCGAGGGTGCAGTCGGGACGCGCACCACGGGGTCCCTTCGATGATGACACCTCCGCGAAGGAGCGGGGGGACGCCGGCGGAACTGAAAAGAAACCCTACGGATCACCGGCCTCGAGACGGCCGGCGGCCCCGCGCCGGGTCACGCCGCCGCCGGCTGAGAATCAGGGGGTCGACCTCGTTCCGTCGGGCGGCAGCAAGAGCATTTTCGATGACGAATCCGACGGAGACGTGGGGTGGTCCGACGTGCCGGAGTTCGAACCCATGGCGGGCGAGATCGATCTGACGGTGCCGCCCCTTCTGGTCGCTCTCGAGCCCTCGGTCATTTCCCTCAGTCCGGGCCAGGAGACTATCCTACAGGTTGTGGTGCGCGGGGGGACGGGTTCCTATAGGCTGCCGTTCGGGCTTTCCTTCGACACGAATCGAATGGCGATCGACGCCGTGAGTGCGGCGCCGGGCGTGGATATTCTGCGCGACAACCTGGATATCGCAAACGGCTGGATCGAGCTTGACCTCCTGGTATTGGACGGGATCGAGGGCGCCCAGGCGGTGGTGTCGCTCGAGATTCGTGCCCTCGAGGCAGGACCTGCTCCTCTGGTGTTCACCGCCACAGGTGCGGTGACGGGCGACGGCAGGCCGATCCCGGTGGCCGCATCGGACGGCGCCCTCTTCGTCAATGGTGGCACTCGGGAGAGGGAGGAGCCATGATTCGTAGGGGCAGCGCGGGCTACACCCTCGCCGAGCTGGTGATGGTGGTGGCGCTGATCGCGGTGCTTTCGGCGATGGTCCTGCCAGTGGCGAAGTTCACCGTCAAGCGGCGAAAGGAGACCGAGCTTCGGCTCGCCCTGCGCCAGGTCCGAACCGGCATCGATGAGTACAAGAGGCTCTCCGACCAGGGGATGATCCCGGTCAAGATCGGCGGTGAGGGTTATCCGGAGAGTCTCGACGAACTGGTGGAGGGTGTGGAGATCGTCGGACAGGAGACCAAGAGGAGGTTCCTGCGCCGCATTCCACTCGACCCGATGACCCACGACGAGTGGGTGCTGCGGTCGTATCAGGACGACATGGATTCCACCATGTGGGGAGGGGAGAATGTGTATGACATTCGTACCAGCTCCGAGGGCATTGCGATTGACGGGACGAAGTATGCGGAATGGTAAGGGTGGGGAATTAGGAATTAGGAATGAGGAATTAGGAATGCCGCCGCCAACCGATTTCGAATTTCGAATTTCGAATTTCGGATTTCCGCACGGCTCCCCGGAATACAGGGGCGGGTTGCCAAATGGCGTCCGAACTCAAAACTCAAAACTCAAAACTCAAAACTCTGCGCGGGGTTTCACATTGATCGAGCTCATCGTGGTGATTGCAATCATCGGTATCCTCGCTTCCATCGCCGTGCCCGCGATGCAGAATGCCCCGATCAGGGCGCGGGAAGCGGTGATCAGGGCGGATCTTTACCAGATGCGCTCGTGCATCGACCAGCATCTGGCGGACAAGGGTGTCTATCCGGAATCGCTCCAGGCGCTGGTGGACGCGGGTTATCTGCGCCGCATCCCCGAGGATCCCTTTACCCATTCTCCCGATGGGGCGTGGGAAGAGATCTACGCCGAGCAGAGCGAGATCGAGGAGCTCGAGCCGCTGGCCGACGAGTATGGAAGCGGCAACCAGGTCATGGATGTTCGCTACGCCGACACAACCAGGGTGGCGCTGGACGGGTCGCTGATTTCGGAAGAGTGGTGATGGAATTTCGAAATTCGAAATCTCCGGAAGCGGGTTACACCCTCGTCATCTTCGTCATGATCGTTGCCGTGATGGCGATAATGATGGCGGTGGCGGTGGAGATCGTGAGTTTCCAGGCACAGCGCGAGCGCGAGGCGGAGCTGATCTTTCGCGGTCAGCAGTACGTCGAGGGCATCCGGCTGTATAAACAGAAGTACGGCCGCAACCCGATGCGGATGAAGGAGCTGTGGGAGGCCGATCCAAGGGTGCTGCGCCAGAAGTGGAAGGACCCGATCACCGACTCGGATACGTGGGGCCTGATCTTTCAAGGTCAGGAAGGCCGCGAACTCACCCCGCCGGGCGGTCGGGGCCGAGGCCGGCGACCGACCCCGACCCGTACTCCTGTCTTCGAGCGCGAGCGGGAGGGTGGTGAGGGCGGTGAAAAGATCGGCCCCATCATTGGCGTTCACTCGCTCTCCACCGAGGGGAGCATCAAGATCTACGAGGGACGGCAACAATACGACGAATGGAAGTTCATCCTCAAGGAGGTGAAACAGCAACCGCCACAACGCCCCCCGGGGGACGACCGGCTGCCGTGGGAGGACGTGGTGACGCCGACCCCGCGACCGCGGCGCACCGGCACACCCACGAATTGACGTTAGAACGTTAGAACGTTTCACGTTGAAACGTTGGGCGTTTGTCACGATCCTCCGCGGCCGAAAGGCGCTCCCTCCTCTGTTCGCCAGCCACGACGACGATCGAATTCTCATTTCTCAATTCCCGCCCAACCCCTGGAGTAATGGGAGGATGGGTGGGAACTCAAGACGTAGAACTCAAAACTGATGGTGGAGAGGGCGATCGAAATGTCCAAACCTTCTAACGTTTAACATTTAAACGTTTAAGCGTTTGTAGTACACTCCCCCGCTGTGCCTAATGTAAACGACCTCCCCGCACTCCTGACGCAGCGAGTACCAGATCGGAAGACCGTGGCTGCCGGTGTCTGGATCACACGCGGCGCGGCGCACGACCCGGACGAACTTGCCGGCGCCACCCACTTGGTCGAGCACCTCACCCTGCGCGCCTGCGGCACCCACGACCGGCGCTCGCTGGCGCTGATGGTCGACCGCCTCGGCGGCGAGGTCGACGCGTGGACCAGCTCCGAGCTGATGGGGATCAGCGTCAACACCACGGTCGATGCGCTCGATGACGCGCTCGACCTCCTGGTCGATGCCGTCCTCAGCCCGACCTTCGCCCCTGACGACGTCGAGCTGGAGCTCCGAGTGACGCGGGCCGAGCTCGATCTGGTCGCGGACGACCCGGCGGAGCGAGTCGAGGAGGCCCTTCTCAAAGCAGCCTGGGGTGAGCACCCGTTGGCACGCCCGGTGGTTGGCAGCGTGGAGACCCTCGATGCCCTGACGCCCGAGAGTCTCGAGCGCCACCACCACGAGCTCGTGCAGCCGGGAGGGATGGTGGCAGCGGTGGTGGGTGACGTGGTGCGGGACGACGTCGCCGCGCGGCTTGCCCGCCTCCCTCTCGGGATCGCGCCGGGGGTGTCCTCGCTGCCGCCGCTTTGCTGGCGGGGGGGCCACCACGACCTGAGCCGCGAGGGTACAGACCAGGTGCATACCCGGCTGGGCTTCGAGGCGCCGTCGGTCGGTGATCCACGGATCGCCGCCCTGGTGATTCTCAATCGGAGCCTGGGCGACGGCGCCTCGAGTCGGCTCTTCCAGCGCCTGCGCGAGGATGAGGGGCTGACCTACGACATTTGGTCGGGACCGGTTCTTCGGCGGCTCGGCGGCATCCTGGAGGTAGGCTGGGCGTGCGCGCCGCCGGCGTTTGCCGATGCCTGGCGGCTGGTGCATGAGGAGCTTGGCCGCCTCGCCGACGATCTCAGCGTAGACGAGGTGGAGGTGGCGAAGGAGGGCCTGCTGCGCGGCCTCGAGATGGACATGGAGTCGCCTGGAGGTCTCTGCTCCCTCGACGTTGGCGAGGTTCTCGACCGAGGCCGGCGATTCGACGCCCTGAACGCCCGTCGTGAGTTCGGAAAGGTGACGGTCGAGGAGGTGCGCCGGCTGGCGGCCGAGATCCTCCGTCCCGAGCGCATGGCCTCCGCAATCTGCGGCCCCGAAGGCGCCGCCACCCGCGTCGCGTAGGCTTGAGGCTTGAGGCCTGGCGTCACTGCGCTGCCGCCGGCTGTTTGCGCGCCCGGGGCTCTGCCCGTTTCCGTGCCCGCGGCCGTGTTTGTGCCCCGGGGGGGCGCTGCCGCGAGAGGATGCCAGGCACGCCGGAATGACGGTGAGGACAACGTCATTCCGGGATGCCAGGCACCTCCGGTGAACGAGCTTCCCCCACGATTCGATGGGTTTGGGATGGAAAATTCGAAATTC
>Ga0164313_10002336_pt1 | contig 17037 bp, 16 predicted proteins | sample GuaBasSedimGuay4_FD_113735 | JGI IMG/M metagenome (GOLD analysis project Ga0164313, IMG submission 113735) | Subseafloor sediment microbial communities from Guaymas Basin, Gulf of California, Mexico - Guay4, Core 4569-4, 0-3 cm | ecosystem: Environmental > Aquatic > Marine > Hydrothermal vents...
AGAGCGCCGTCAGGAGAGCCTTCTCCAACATTACAGTCAGGCTACCGTACTGGCTGAAGCTGGCGTCCCGATATCCTTTTCCATGCTCAATATGAAATCAAAGGACTTTCATGCCAATGTGCGGAAGATGATCGAAAACGGATTGTCTCCTGATACAGTGCTTGCAGCCCTCACCACAGTCCCTGCAAAGATGCTGGGTGTGGACAAATACATTGGGACCGTGACAGCAGGCAAGATGGCCAATCTCGTCATTTCGACCGGAAGGTATTTTGCTGAAAAATCGCAAGTGCGATATGTCTTCGTCGAAGGGGTCCTCTATGAGTACGAGATTAAAAAGAAGAAAGACAAAAAGAAATCAAGCGGAGGATCTGAAAAGCCGGCCAGGATAGTTGGCAACTGGTCATTTGAAGTTGAAACTCCGGGAGGTGCGCAGGCCGGCACAATCACGATTACGGGTGATGATGGTGACTTTCAGGGCACTCTCTATCCTGATGATGAAGAAGACGAATCAGTACTGTATGATATCGATGTTGAGGGCAATGTCTTGACGTTCAGCATGGATATGGAAGCAGATGGCGGATCACTGACCATTGAATTTGAACTGACGATAGAAGATGATTCTTTCACCGGTGAGGCTTCCGCAGGAGAAGCCGGTACATTTCCTATTACAGGCGAGCGTCTGCCAAAATCTTAATTAATCTGAGTTATGAAAATCAATCGAATCACAATATCCGCGCTCCTTCTCTGTGCCACTTTTTTGTATAGTGCAGCACAGGAAACGGGGAGCATTCTCATTAAAAACGGGACTGTTATAACAATCACAAACGGCACGTTGGAAAATACCGATGTGCTGATAGAAGAAGGGAAAATTTCCCAAATAGGTGCCAATCTCGATGCCGGTGATGCCAGAGTAGTCGATGCCGAAGGAATGTATGTGATGCCTGGTATTATCGATGCCCACTCACACATCGGGTTGGAAGTTGTAAATGAAGCATCCGATCCAAACACGGCCATGGTTGCCGTAGGAGATGCCATCAATCCCCTTGATGTATCAATATACCGTGCGCTTGCCGGAGGAGTTACGACTTCACATGCGATGCATGGATCGGCCAATGCGATCGGAGGCCAGTGTCAGACGATCAAGCACCGCTGGGGGGACTACAATCCGAATCATTACAAAATGGAAGGGGCTCCGCGTACGATAAAATTTGCACTCGGCGAGAATCCCATGCGTGTACACGGGGAGAACAATGGTATCATTCCAAAAACAAGAATGGGTGTCGAACAGGTTTTTCGATACTACTTTTCGGAAGCTGTAAAATACCAGGACAAATGGGAAAATTACAATGGGGAAAACGCAAATGCCGTGCCACCGAAGTATGACTTGCGCCTACAGACAATGGTCGACATCCTCAATGGTGACATCCTCATTCATTGCCATTCATACCGCGCCGACGAGATCATGATGCTGATGAATGTGCTCAAGGATTTTGGTGTTGAAAAAATATGCTTCCAACATGTCAATGAAGGATTTAAGATCGCTCCCGAACTCGCTGCGTTTGGTGCCAGCGCATCGGTATTTGCAGACTGGTGGGATTATAAGTTTGAGGTCTATTATTCTACTGCGTACAATGCGGCTATACTTACAAAAAATGGCGTCACGACTTCAATAAATTCTGACTCGGGAGAATTGATCCGCCATTTGTATCACGAGGCTGGAAAAACGCAGAAGTACGGTGGATTAAGTGACGACGAGGCTCTTGCCTTAATCACAATCAATCCGGCGAAGCAATTGGGCATCGAGGAAAGAGTGGGGTCGATTGAGGAGGGAAAGGACGGTGACATCGCCATATTTAATCATCATCCGCTCTCTATCTATGCCATCCCGCAGATGACGATTGTCGATGGAGTGGTGCGCTTTGATATTGATGGCGATGCGGATGATATGCGGATCAGTATCGATCCTGAAGAGAAGTTTCCCGCGCTCTACGAAGGCTCCGAAGCAGAAGTCAATTGTCTGCAAGACACGGAATTTGAGCAAGTCCACAACCATTAATTCCAAAAGAGAAACATCATGATCAGATTATTTATCATTGCACTCTTCTTCTGTACTTCGGGCAACGCGATCGGACAGCAGATTGCCAAATCGGTTGACGGAGCTTTTGCCCTCACAAATGCCACTATCGAAACTGTCACTGGCGGCACCATCAAAGGGACTGTTTTGATTCGCGATGGAAAAATATCAGCCGTCGGAAAAGTGCAAATCCCATCAGATGCAACTACAATCGACTGCTCCGGTCTGATTGTCTACCCCGGCATGATCGATGCAGGCACCACGCTTGGATTGCAGGAGGTCGGATCGATCTCACTCACCCGGGATGCCAATGAGGTAGGAGATATCACCCCACATATGCAAGCACTCACTGCGGTAAATCCAAATTCTGTGCTCATCCCTGTGACCCGCGTCAGCGGTGTGACAACGGTATTGACAAAGCCCACCGGAGGACTGTTTCCAGGAACGGCGTCGATCATCAATCTGCACGGATATACACCTGACCAAATGCACGTGGGTGACAACGTGATCATCATGAACTACCCATCATCTGGTCGTCGCGGGCGCAGAGATAGCCGTAGTGAAGAGGATGTCAAAAAAGCGGAGGTAAAAGCATTGAAGAAGCTCAATGATACATGGGAAGAGGCGGTGTTGTATGCTCGCATCGACAAAGAAGGTGGGAAGAATGCCATCGGGTACAATCCGGCCATGGAAGCACTCGCCCCAGCCACTAGCGGAGATATCGTGGTGCACATCGAAGTGAATAAGAAAAAAGACATCCTGAGTGCACTGGGATGGATCAAAAAGAATAATGTAAATGCTGTATTGACCGGGGTCACCGAAGGATGGCGTGTGGCTGACTCGATCGCTGCCGCAGGTATCCCTGTGATCACCGGCCCTGTACTGAGCAGACCGGGCAGAAGTTCGGATCGCTACGACACGGCGTACAAAAACGCCGGGGTCATGTCGAAAGCAGGGGTCAAAGTCGTCATTCGCACTAACAATGCAGAAAACGTACGCAATCTGCCCTATAATGCGGGCTTTGCTGCTGCATATGGTATGGGTCGGGAGGAAGCCCTCAAAGCGGTGACAATCAATGCTGCCGAAGTACTTGGTGTCGGCAACCTACTGGGCTCAATCGAACCAGGGAAAATGGCCAATCTGTTTATTGCGGATGGTGATATTTTTGAAACAAAAACACAGGTAAAGTACCTTTTCATCAACGGTTGGCAGATTCCTATGGAAAGCAGACACACATTGCTGTACGATGAGTTTCTGAATCGCGAACCTGGTCTGAGGGAATAATTGATCATATTACTATAATCCACTATCTTTACGTCATGAAATCAATCCTATTCTCTATAATCGCATTGGTGGCTGTAGTCAGCCTGACCTCTTGTGGCGCCGACAACGATAGCGATGTACGCCGCGACGCACGCGAATCTTTAAATGTGGAAAGCAGCACAGCTACGCCTACCAGCCCTAGTACAAGCCTGCCTCCGGCAAATAGCACTGCTCAGGCGACAACGCCAAATACAAGTGGTGTCGATCACTATACCTGTCCTAATAACTGCGAGGGCAGTGGCGGTTCGACACAAGTCGCATGTCCGGTGTGTGGTACACAGTATGTACACAATCAGGCATTTCACGCGAGTCAGACAAGTACACCCCCTGCTACTCCAAACGTGCCCGCGACTCCACCTGCTGCACAAAATGCTGCAGGCGTATATCACTATACATGTCCGAGCGGATGTGAAGGAGGTGCTGCAGGTGCAGGGTCTTGTGCAACGTGTGGATCCACACTAGCCCACAACACTGCATTCCACAATAACTAATCGAGACTATTCGATTGTATTGTGCTTCTTAAAATGTATTGCTGAGCCTATTTTGCGAGTTGGGTCTTGATCCAATCGTAAGTCACAGACTTTGGACGCTCCAGTGGCATTCCAAGGGCACGGGACCAGCACAGTGATGCCAGCACCCCAAGGGCCCGCGATACACCAAACAGGACTGTGTAATACTGATATTGGTCAAGACCATAGTGCACGAGTATCGATCCGCTGTGGGCATCGACATTCGGCCAAGGATTTTTTACCTTACCCAGGCCCTGAAGAATCGGCGGCACGATCTCAAACATTTTCCAGACAATATTTACTGTCGGATCATTTTCAATATTCTCTTCTGCAAACCTCTTCAATGCTATGAAGCGCGGATCCGGGCGACGCAGTACAGCATGACCGAATCCGGGAATCACCTGCCCTTTACCCAGAGTTTCGTGTACAAACTTCCGTATCTGATCATCAGTAGGCTCGTTTGTTCCGAGTTCCTCAACCATATTAAAAATCCACTTGATCACTTCCTGGTTGGCCAGGCCATGCAGTGGACCTGCGAGAGATGTCATTCCGGCGGCAAATGAAAAATATGGGTCACTCAACGTCGAACCCACGAGGTGCGTAGTATGTGCAGAAGCATTTCCACCTTCATGATCGGCGTGAATCGTCATGTACATCCGCATGAGACTCATAAACTTCGGATTATCACTTACACCCAGCATATGGGCAAAATTTCCTGCCCAGTCCAGCGTGTCATCCGGCGCAATATGCTCACCCTTAAAATAACTCCGTCGATAGATATATGCCGCTAACGTTGGCAGGCTTGCTATGAGATTCATGGCATCCTCATACATTGGATCCCAGTAGTCTGACTTACTCATGCCCTCCGCATAGCGTTTAGTAAAAATGCCATTGGTTTGCATACTGCTGATGCCGGTGATAAACTGCGTCATCGGATGCGTGTCAATTGGCAGACTGTCTATTACACGCAGCGTATGCTCAGGAACATTCCTCCGTCTCTCCCAGTCATCACTCAGCCAATTCACATCCTCCTCGGTCGGCAACTCCCCGATCAGCATCAGCCAGAACAATCCTTCTGGCAAAGGCTCAGTATCTCCCTCTCTCGATGGCAGCTTATCTTTGAGCTCCGGAATGGATAAACCGCGGAACCGAATCCCCTCAACAGGGTCCAGCGCGGAAGTTTCCCAAATCATACTCTTCACGCCACGCATTCCGCCAAATATTTGTTGCAGGCTCACTTCGTCCATCTTACGGCTTCCGTGCTCCTTTAATACCTGGCGCATTTCATTCTTGAGCTCCAGAGATTTGATATAAAACGCTTCTTTAAGTCGATCCATGTGCTTGTGTATTTGATATGTTCAATTCAGACAAAATCGGGATTTCAGATTAGTCCGCAAATTTACTACGTTTCAAGCGGAATCCCCTATACTAATAGCATACAAGGCAAAAGGGATGTGAATTTTGGAACATTTTTCATAATTAAATGTCATAAGACTAATTTCGCACTCCTCAACATATTGATGACATGCTTCTCATCCAGGATCTTTTAGTGAGTGATGCCCTTATCGAAGAGCAGTTTGTGTGCCATTTAGATAAATGCAAGGGCGCCTGCTGCTGGCTGGGAGACTTTGGTGCTCCACTCGAATCAGACGAGATCAAACTACTCAGGGAAATTCTGCCCGTGTTGAAACCTTACCTGGAAAAAGAAGGTCTCGAACGCATTGAGGAGGTCGGAGTCACCCAATATTTTGAGGAGCGCAACTTTCATGGTACAGCGCTGAGAGAAAACGGGGCATGCGTTTTTTTGAGCTACGGCAAGAGTGGCGTTGCGAAGTGCGGGATAGAAAGAGCGTGGGAAGACGGTGTCATTGAGTGGAAAAAGCCTGTGTCGTGTCACCTCTATCCGGTGCGTGTGCGCAAAGTGCCGGAAATGCACTTTGAAGCCCTCAATTATGATGACTGGAGTATTTGCAAAGATGCCTGCACGCTGGGCAAATCCTTAAAGGTTCCTCTTTACATATTCGTACGTGAAGCCATTGAAAGAAAGTACGGGAAAGAATTCTGGAACGAGCTCGATGAAGTCGCCAGGGATCTCATGCATAAAACCGATAGGGACGATCTGGATGTTGCCGAATGATCCCGTGACATGTCATCACACAATTCATTGATTCACATTTGTTTATTCAAGCGAAGAACGTACCTTTGCCAACGTTTTGGATCGGCCAGATAATGACAAGTGTATTTGTCTGGCTATCAATGAATTACAATAATTTATAACAATACAATATATGGCTTTAATAGGCACAATTCGCAAAAACGGTTGGATTCTGGTCGTGATGGTTGGTTTGGGAATGGCAGGATTCATCGCAATGAGTGGTTCTGGCCCCGGTGGTGGCGCACAGGAACAATTCTCAGTTGGGGAAGTAAATGGCGAGGCGATAGACTGGATTGAGTTCCAACAGGCACAGGAAGCGCTGTATACAAATTCTACAACCGACGCTTTCAGTCAGCGCGATTATATCTGGAGATACATGGTTGAAGAAAAGATTCTGACGAAAGAGGCTGACGCCATCGGGCTTGTTGTCGGCGATGATGAAATGCAGCAACTTCTTTTCGGTGTAAATGTCAGCCCGGTCGTAACCCGCAACTTTACAGATCCTACCACGGGACAGTTGAATGTGCAAACGCTGAACGAATTCCGCCAGGCCAGCACCAACGGAACACTCGCGCCTCAATACCAGAAGGTGTGGGATTTTCAAAAAAAGGAGGTCGTAAAAGACCGTCTGCAAAAGAAATTGCTCGCACTCGTGTCCAAGAGCATCTATACACCTACGTGGATGGCAGAGAATATTCAGGTTGATGTCGGGTCTTCTGTCAATTTCACTTCATATAAGGTGGCTTTTGATCAGATTTCTGATTCGGACGTCGAATTGACTGAGGATGATTACAAAGCTTATATCAAAGCACACAGCAAGAAATTTACAAGGAAGGTAGAAACCCGCGATGCCGATTTTGTTGTTTTTGATGTCTTCCCGACCAAAGAAGATACCATGCTCCTGTTGGAGAGGTTTACAGAATTGGCTCAGGATTTTTTGACGACAGATGAGGATTCGATCTTTGCTATCAACAATTATGGTGCGTATAGTGTAGCATATTTAAAGAAGGATGCGCTGCCAATCGACATTGCCGACTCGATATTTGCGAGAGAAGCGGGAGGGATGTATGGACCCTACCTCGACGCGATTACCGGCACATATAATGCCATCAAAATACTTGGATACAAGATGGTTCCTGACTCAGTGCATTCGAGGCACATCCTGATTGGACTTGAGCGCCAGGATCAGGCACCTGCTGTGATTGCAAGAGCCGATAGTGTCCTGCAAATGCTCAATGACGGTTTTGAGTTCGATTCGCTGGCCCGTATTTACAGTAGTGATAACGGATCAGCTCTCAAGGGTGGGGATTTGGGCTATGTCGCCGAATTTCAATTTGTCGAACCAATGAACAATTTGCTCTTTTACGGTGATGCAGAGGCCGGTGTATTCACACGCGTGCCATCTCAATTCGGTATTCATATTGTGGAGATACTCGACCGCAAATACACTTCGGATGAAGAAGGTGTAAAAGTGGCTTCAATCTCTGAGATCATTATCCCAAGCGATGCGACTCAGGATGAAATGTATGATAATGTCCTGGAATTTGCGGGACTAAACCGAACGATTGAAGATCTTGCCGAGGCTGTTCAAGCTGATGATAATCTGACCCTCGAGTCCATTAGTAATATTGATAAAAACAGTTATACATTCTCAAATCTGGATGCCGGAACGAATTCACGGAGTATCATCCGATGGATGTTTGATGGCTCAGCTGAAGTAACGCAGGTGGCCCCGGAGGTATTCATTTTTGAAGATCCGATTAATTACTTCAATGCGAAATACGTTGTGGTCGGTCTGAGTAAGATCAACCAAGCCGGCCTTGCCGATGTCGAAAGCTCCAGGGAGTTTATTGAAGAAGATCTGAATAACGAGAAGAAAGCCGAGCTCCTGTCTTCGAAGATGGCGGGTCTGGATGTAAACACGCTTCAGAGCCAGTTTGACGTCACCGTCGATAGTATTATAAATGTGAATTTGGCATCGCAAATCATGAGCGGAATTGGAGACGAACCAAAAATTTTGGGGAAGGCAATGCAAATGGAGGTTGGAGAAACATCAGGACCGATCATCGGTATAAATGGTGTCTATGTCATTCATAAGACGAAGCACACACCGGCATCAGCTGCTCAGAATATTGGTCGGCTACGGTTGCAGGGGTCATTTCAGGTGGCGAGCAATGCGCAGTTTGAACTCCTTGATGCCATGACGAACAATGCCAAAGTTGAAGACTACCGGTTCAAATTTTATTGATCCAAAGAAAGCGACTTATCATATTAGCAAGAATGGGCTCAGGGCAAGGACAATGCCAGCGGGCACGTGACGTTCAATACCTATGATCAGGAAATCTTTTCTCGCACTGGCAGGGCTGGTAATCTTGTTGGCATCCTGTAACCGTACAGAAACAATTGAGCAAGAGGCATTTGGCTTGCTCGAAAAATATGAGGTCGACAAGAAGACCGGTGCCAAACACGGAGTCTTCGAAAAGTTTGAAACAGACGGAACACGCATCGAACATGCGGTATATGTCAATGACCAATTGCATGGTGATCGCACGATATTTTATGCCAACGGATCGCCTGAAATTATTGAGCACTACGAGTCAGACGTTCTTACTGGCAGCTATAAGGCATTTTATCAAAACACACAGATCGAAATTGAGGGCAAGTATACAGAAGGAGTGATGACCGGTATCTGGAAGCGGTATTTTGAGAACGGAAAATTGATGGAAGAGGTGACCTTCGCAGATAACCTGGAAAACGGACCTTTTGTGGAATACCATGATAATGGCAAATTGAAAGCTGAAGGACAATATTCAGGTAGGGATAGAGAGCAAGGAGTGTTAAAATTGTACGATGAAAAAGGGGAACTCTATCGCCGTATGGATTGCAACGATGGCATATGCATCACGACATGGCTTCGCCCCGGATATGAAGAGCAGGTCAATGAATAAAATTCTACAAGCAGCCCTCATCATTTTTGCATTGTGGAGTCCGTACTCCGGCCAAAGTCAGGTGGGTGGTTTGACCACTTACAATTTCCTGAGACTTCCGTCTTCGGCCCGAATCACCGCGCTCGGCGGCTCACTGATCACCGTCCGGGATGAGGATCTCAACAATGCCGTCATGAATCCTGCGCTCCTCAACCCGGAAATGCATGGGGGTATCACATTTCAAAATAATTTTCACTTTGATGGTATCTATAACGGCTATGTGGCATATGCACATCACATTGAGGAATGGGGGATAACAGCGCATGCCGGCGTACAGTTTATGCAGTACGGGGAGTTTAAGCTCGCTGACGAATTCGGAAATATCAATGGCACTTTCAAGGCTAGCGAGATGGCTTTTACGATTGGTGCCTCCAAAGAAATTGGGGAGAGGCTTTCTGCCGGGATAAATCTGCGCATCATCAATTCAAACCTGGAGTCTTACAATTCGTTTGGGATAGCCGCAGACATTGGTGCGATCTACTGGGATCCGGTCAAACGGCTGACCACATCGTTTGTGATTCGCAATATCGGAGTACAACTGTCGAAATACGATGAGGTGAGTGAGGACCTCCCGCTGGACATCCAAATTGGATTTTCGAAGCGCCTGGAGCACTTGCCCTTCCGCTTGTCCATCATTGCACACTCGCTCAATCAGTGGAATCTGAGGTATGAGAGTCCACTCAGTGATGACGGAGCCATCCTCATCGGTGAAGAACCAAAGGAAAAGAGCGGATTTAGCAAGGGAATTGACAACACATTTCGACACCTCATCTTCAGCGGTGAGTTTCTACTTGGTAAGACCGAAGTCGTAAAAATCCGCTTCGGCTACAATCACCAGCGCAGAAAGGAGCTCACTGTGGGTAGCCTCCGCAGCCTGGCCGGATTCAGTGGCGGCCTTGGTATTCGCATCAAGCAGTTCAGTATAGACTACGGATTTGGCTCCTACCACATAGCAGGTAGCACACAGCACATCGGAATATCTACGCATATCAGTCGATTTCAGAGCGCCAAGACTATAGTCGATTGATACCATCGCCAGTTTTTGGCTATGGCGGGTTAGACGGATTGCCCTCCGCCGCCAGTTTGGCCATGACGCGCGAGATGGAACAATAAAATTAGTGCCAATTAGTCCAATTAGTGGAAAAAAGAAAACCACTACTTTTGCCACCTCTTACCAATAATCACGATACATGAGCGACCTGCCTAAACTACTATCGAGCAGCACTATTATCCGCTTCCAGGATTGCGATCCTTACAAGCACCTCAACAACATCAAATACCTCGAGTACTTTATCAATGCAAGGGAGGATCAGGTACTGGAGGCCTATGATCTCGACATCTACAACATAGCGATCACGCAAGGCGTCGGATGGGTGACAGCTCAAAACCAGATTGCCTATATCAGGGCTGCTGTCATGAAGGAGAAGGTCGAGATCACAAGCAAGATCATCCAATTTGCTCCACGAGCGATGTCCGTCGAATTTCAGATGCTCAATGCTGACACAGGGAAGTTGAAGTCGATCATGTGGTCAAAATTTGTACACATCGATATGCGCACAGGCAAAAGCCTTGAGCACAATGCATATTTTATGGAGATGTTTACCAAACTGACCGTTTCGGTAGATGCGGATCACTTTGAAGCACGGGTAAAGGCCATACGGGCGGAATCATTAGCTCAAAAATCTAGCTAATTCCCCATTCCGGATTCTTACCTTTTACGCCCTTGTAGTAGTTCCAGATATGAGCAAGGTCTGCCTCTGCATCATCAGTGGGGTAAAATACATCCGGATCATACTTCACTACCTTCCTCCCATAATCAAATGACACAAACATAATCGGGACCCCAGCCCCTTTTGCGATATAATAAAATCCCGTCTTGAATCTGTCGACCTTCCCCCTTGTTCCTTCGGGTGCAATCGCTATTGCAAACTCCTCGTGTTGATCAAAAATATCCACGACACTCTGCACAAAATTCTTGGTCTTGCTCCTGTCTACCGGATACCCTCCCAGCTTGTACATCAACCATCCGAATGGCGGCTTGAATAAACTTTTCTTCCCGATATACTTGATATCAAATCCTTCGCTGGCCCTGGAAAAAATACCGAGCAGAAAATCCCATGCTGAGGTATGCGGAGCAGCAATTACCACGTATTTCTTTAGCCCAGGTGGGATTCCACCTTCCACTTTCCATCCGAAGAGATCAAATATGGCAGTTGATAGTTTCACGAGTTCTTACGATTTGTGCGCTTGTCAGAATGTAGCTTTGGCGAAGCCGGGTTTGACCGGCCATAGCACTTGGCGAAGGCAGAAATGTACATGAATTATTCTGAACTGACCCCCGTCATTGACTTTTATACAATGATTGACTATGCTATGTCTACTTGATTGTGTCTGATCATGGCGGGAGTCTGCTGTGGTTGTTCATGGTGTGATTTGCCGCAATGAATTCAGCCAGAATATTGTGTTTGTTGGCAAAATAGCATACCATGAAAAAATATCCACCCGATTCATTATCCGGCTTGGTGCGAACTACTATGTCGGTAGCGATTACAACAGTTTTACTCGTCTTATCCGGACAATTTCTTTTGGCACAAAACGTGTCAATCAATACGGACGGAACACCTCCTGATTCTTCTGCGATCCTGGATATCTCGGCAGACAACAAGGGTGTGTTGATTCCAAGAGTGGCACTCACCGGTCCGGATGATACAACGACGATCGAGTCACCCCAATTAAGCTTGTTTGTTTACAATACGGCGACCACAGAGGCCATTTCTCCTGGTTACTACTATTGGGATGGTGATATATGGTCCAGATTATCTACGATGTGGAGACAAGACAGTACAGATATATATTACGATCAGGGTAATGTCGGGATTGGAACCAAGGTACCGGACCACCTGCTGGAAGTGATCGGCAATTCTGGTGTTGAATACGAACCCGCAGCCTATTTTGAAAACACCCTGGACTCTATTGATGGTGAGCGGGTGCATGGATTCGGGGTCATGGGTGTTTCCGATACTATTGATGGCTACGGGTTTGGTGTTTATGGCTTGGGTGGTTTAGTAGGCGTCAGAGGAAGAGTCTTTGCAACAGATACTTTCTCATATTTTGGAGTAGCCGGTGCTGCAACAGGTGGTGGAGGAGAAAACTACGGGGTATGGGGTCTGGCCCATGGTGATAGTACAAATGGAATAGATGTGGGCCTTGGAGGAAGCGCAAGCGGACCGGGGAAAAATATGGGAGTTGAGGCCCGTGCTTCGGGCGGCCATACCAACTATGCCATTTTCGGTAGTGCACAAGACACCTCGGCATCATCCCAAACATATGCCGGGTTTTTCGAAGGGGACGTACATATCAGTGACAGGCTTGGCATAGGTGTATACAGACCAATTCAACATAAACTGGAGGTAGTCGGCGAATCCGGAGTATCGCATCAGCCAATTGCCTATTTTGAAAATACAACTGACACTGTTGATGGACAACTGGTAGACGCATATGGGGTTATGGGGGTTTGTGATCAATCCGATTGGGCAGGGTATGGCGGTCTGTTCAAAGGTGGATATATAGGTGTACTAGGAGAGGTGTTTCCTACAGATACATTTTCCTATTTCGGAACCCGAGGGTATGTAAAAGGTGGTTCAGGAATCAATTTTGGAGCCCACGGATATGCCGAAGGGGATGGCACAAGTGTAGGGGTGCGAGGTCGGGCAAACGGAACAGATGTGAATTATGGTCTTTGGGGGTATGCTACAGGAGGACTCACCAATATTGCAGTGCGTGGCCATGTAGACACGACCGGTGTTGAAGGCACCTATGCTGGGTATTTCGTGGGTGATACTTATATCAGTGGTGATCTGGGAATCGGTACCGAAAGTCCTGACAATACGTTTGAGTTGGCGACTCAAAACAGAGTAGCAACTATCTATCTGACGACACATAGGGATGATGGAGGCTTTTCAGCGGGGCAATTTATGGGGAGGTCTTCTCGTGGTTCCCAAGACAGCCCGAGCAAAACACTGGAAGGTGACAGGCTCGCATCGTTTGGTGGGAAGGGCTATGGCGATACAGGATTCGGATCACCTCCACCGAATGCCAGGATGTTAATAAAGGCAGCAGAAGATTATTCGGATTCGACAAAGGGTTCTTATATCCTGTTTTCTACCACACAAATTGGTCAATCAACAACGGCAGAACGTATGCGAATAACCGATAACGGATATATCGGGATCGGAACCACAACACCCGCCACCATGCTCGAAGTCACAGACACCATTCAGACAGGTGGGCTCAAAATGGCGACAGGTGCATCAGTTGGCCACGTAATGACTTCTGATGCTTCTGGAAATGCACGTTGGCAGGCGCCTCCTGCTACAGGGCTTGTACCGGTCGGAACCATTCTGCCATGGGCAAAGAACATCTCTGGGATGCCTTCCTTGCCTTCGGGATTTGTAGAGTGCCAGGGGCAGACTCTGTCTGATACCGGGAGTCCGCTAAATGGGCAGACCATACCGGATCTGAACGGCAGATTTTTGCGGGGTGCTACATCGTCAGGGGGTGCCGGAGGAAGCGATGATCATTCCCATTCGGGTAATACGTCACCATCATCAGACCCACCTGTTTTTGTAAGCGAAGATCCGGCAAATACACCAGTAACGCGTGATGATCATACGCATAGTTTTGTGACTGATGCTTCAAACCACTTGCCGAGTTACTATGAAGTGGTGTGGATCATGCGTGTGAAGTAAAATGACCTCGAAAATTTATGGACAAGCCAAAGAGACAAACAATTTCCAGGTCTGAACCATAATGAGAATATCGGCTTGTCCTACAAGTTTCTTTGTCCGATGCTAAATATGCGATGTGTACCAATAAGGCTACATTTAAAGCATGAAGCATCTTTATATCATAGCGGGATGTAACGGAGCAGGAAAAACAACTGCTTCATACACCATACTACCGGATAAACTAGACTGCAGAGAATTTGTAAATGCGGATGAGATTGCAAAAGGACTATCCCCTTTTCAACCGGAAAGAGCAAGCATTCAGGCCGGCAGACTGATGCTCTCCCGAATAAGGTTTTTACTCGATTCAGGGTCTGATTTTGCATTTGAAACTACGCTTGCTACAAAGAGCTATACCAATCTCATCATGGAAGCTAAAATGAGAGGTTATGAAGTCACCTTGCTGTTCTTTTGGTTAAGTTCGCCTGCATTAGCAGTTGAAAGAGTAAAAAGCCGGGTCAGAGAAGGTGGGCACGACATTCCAGAAGATGTGATTAGACGGAGGTATGTACGCGGGCTTGAAAATTTCTTCTACTTGTTTGAACCTATTGTACACAATTGGATGTTTATTAATAATTCAGGAAAACCTTATGAGATTGTCGCCAAAAGCTCAGATAGAGAAATAGTCGCTAATCCTGATTTATGGCAAAACCTGAAATTAAAGTATCATGGATAATAACGGATCATTTAGAGAAACAAGCGATAAAATAATTGAAGGTTTAGAATTGGCTTACAAAAAGCTCGTCATTTTCAAAAAGCAAAATAATAGCCCTTTAATTGTTTCCAAAAATGGTGAGATCATTAAAATAGATCCGGCCGACATTCCTCCTACTGCATCTTATCGCCCGAAGAAATAAATTCCATGTGACCAGATCAATAAGGCTACTAACATGACCAGCTCTTTATCGGTGTCAAGCGTTGTACGCCGGTGATCCACTGGCAATGCGTAAAATGAAAATTCCCATCTATTCTATACGGTTATTGCTGCAATCTCAATTAGTGCAAATGACATATTCAGTCAGTCCCTAATTTGGAAACTCGTCAAACTTTAGACTCACTCAGCCGGACACTTTAGACTCACTCAGCCGGACACATAGATATACGCAACCGGGCACATCAATACGAAGGAATTAAACCATTCTGCCTAAATTCAGTCCTAAGTATGTAAACCACGAAGTGTGAAGGACATGTCAGATGCGGACATCCTGGAGTTGATCAGTGACCAGGCGACCCTCGAAAAGGGATTTCGCCTGCTGATGACGCGGTATCAGGAGCGATTGTACTGGCACGTACGACGCCTGGTGGTCACGCATGAAGACGCGGATGATGTGATACAAAACACATTTATCAAGGTCTTCAAAGGATTGTCGGGTTTCAAAGGAAACTCGAAACTGTACACCTGGTTGTACCGGATAGCGACGAATGAAACGATGAGTTTCCTCCAAAAAAGTAAACGACATCAGACGCAATCCACAGACGGTGAACAGGATTTGACACAAAATTTGCGCGCTGACCCGTTTTTTGACGGTGATGAAGTGCAGGCACAACTGATCGAAGCAATTCAACAGTTGCCTGAAAAACAAAGGATTGTGTTTAATATGAGATACTATGATGAAATGAAATACACAGAGATATCAGAGGTTTTGGGCACTTCAGTGGGAGGGCTCAAAGCTTCATATCATCACGCGGCTAAGAAAATTGAACACTTCTTCAGGGAAGCGAGTGCTTAACAAATGAAAACAAAATGAAAGAGCCAAACGTACACGACGAGCTCAAGGATATTGCACCGGGACTCAGTCAAATGAAATCATCCGAAGGATATTCGGTACCGCCTGTATACTTTAAAGAACTACAGGACAAGGTCATGGGGCAAATTCACGCCGAGCAGCAAAAGGCACCGGCGGGAAGTTGGCTGATCGATCTGTTAGCACAGTACTTCAAGCCGCGCTATGCGTTTGCAATGGCGACAGTCACAATAGTCGTTGTGGCGGCACTTGTCTTTAGAAATGGTGGCAATGACAATGCAATCCTCGCATCGATAACCGCTGAAGATGCATACGAATATGTATACGGTCATATCTCAGAATACGAGACGCTGGATTTGTACACCCTGGCCGATAACGAAAACGCTGATTATATCCTGGATGTCTTCAGTGATGATGAACTGGATTTTGCGATCGATGCCCTTATTGATGACATCGGTACGGAATCACTTGAAGAATTGTTTTAACCTCAAATAAATTTCAAAGAATGAAAAGTTTTATACTCTGTCTGGCAATTGTGGGGATAGGATTTCAAATAGGGTCGGCACAGCGATACGGGCCCGAACAAAGAGCCAAAATGCAGGAACGCATTGAATCTCAGCGCATCGCATATATCACTCAAAAACTGGATTTGACCCCCGATGAGTCTGCAAAATTCTGGCCTGTCTACAACGAATTCAAGAAGTTGCAAAAAGGCAAAAGGGCTGAAGTCATGCCCGACAAACCCCTAAAGGAGTTGAACGAAGCAGAAGCTGAAGAAATGATAGAGAAGCGCCTCGCAATGGAAGAGGAAATGATTGAACTCAAACGCGATTATTTCAAAAACTTAAAAGAGGTCATCCCATCCACCAAAATCGTACTTCTCGTGCAAATCGAATCGGCATTTAACCGGGAGGTGCTGGAAAAACTCCGGCAGCGGCAAGGGCAGGGACAAGGACAGGGGAAGTCTAGGAATTGAGGAGTGGAGGAGTGGAAATTTTGAATTTTGGGTTTTGAATTTTGAATTTTTTCCATCCGTAGGGATTGCTTTAGAAAAGGACTCTCATGGAAAAATATCGCGGGGCGCCTATGGTGTCGGACATTGGTAGAGTCCTTTGCAAATAGCTAGTTGCGACCAGCTGTACGCCATAAAGATGAGAGCGGCGAGAATGATAACAGTACCAAGAACGACCGCAGCGACAACAGATCCAACAGCGACAACAGCGACAACAGATCCAACAGATCCAACAGCGACAACAGCGACAACAGATCCAACAGATCCCCCCGCTGCCTGACTTCTATTATCTTCACCCCATGTCACCGCGCATGTTAGCTCACGCCGCACTCTTTACAGTAGCCCTGTTTTATGCGGGCAACTACCTGGTAGCCAAAATCGTCATGAACGACGACTTCGTCGGGCCATTGGGCTTTGTGCTTCTGCGAGTCGTCTTTGCTACTACACT
>Ga0164313_10002338_pt1 | contig 17029 bp, 16 predicted proteins | sample GuaBasSedimGuay4_FD_113735 | JGI IMG/M metagenome (GOLD analysis project Ga0164313, IMG submission 113735) | Subseafloor sediment microbial communities from Guaymas Basin, Gulf of California, Mexico - Guay4, Core 4569-4, 0-3 cm | ecosystem: Environmental > Aquatic > Marine > Hydrothermal vents...
GGTGCCTCCAGCGGAGGTAAAAGCGTCCGGCAACGGGGCATCCTCGGGTCCCCGCGACATCAACCCCGCAAACCACAGCACCAACTCCGGTCGTCGCGTAACAAAGCCCCCCGCAGCTGGAGGCACCCCCAAGCACGCCGTCATCGCGCTCAACCAACGTCATCGCGCTCAACCGCGCTCTCCGCGGCGCGTGCCCCGTTGCCCCCTAGAGCGCCGGCGTTCCGCCGTCGAGATCATCGCCCGGGACCGGACCGGTGCCCGTACCGAAGAGCGTGTAGCGAAGAGTGCAGGGCAGGGCAGCCCAGGGGCCGCCGTTGACTACCGGGAGCGGAGAGCAGTCGCTGGTGCTGGTCGGCGTGTACTGGATTTCGCTGATGCCCGAGAGTTCCATCGCGCGCTCGGGCACGCCCCCGTCGGTCCCCGCGTCTCCGTCGTTTACCTCACCGCTGCCACCGTCGGCGTCGCCGCCCGGAGCGAGGGGGTCGACCGGGGTGACATGCACCTCGATCAACTCGACCTGCTGGAGGTTGCACCCTCGGTAGCCGGGCTGGGCCGGAATCACCGGGACGGTGGCGCCGTAGCGAAACCGATAGGCGCCATCGGGGAGTTGCACCCCGGTCTGAATCGGTCCGTCACCTCGGACCCAGATGCCCCTCCCGTAGTCGTCTCGGACTTCGACTTCGAAGTTGATGGGGTCCAGCGCCGGAACCGCCGCGCCGCATCCGTTCTCATCGAGGGAGCCCGTGACTTGAAAAACACCGATGGTCTCACCGGGGTTGTCCCTGGGCTCGCATCCAGCGACGGCCAGAACGAGGGCGGTGAGGAGGACGACCTTCTGCGCGGCTGCGGCGTGGATGAGGGGACGCATCCTACGGGAATAGGACGGTCCACCTCATATCGCGAAGTTTTCTGCCGCTTTCGGCGGCCCAGAGCGGCGGGGCTACTCGTCTTCGTCCGCCGCCGGGGCCGGGGCCGGAGCGTCGCCGGCCTCGGTGGCGTCGACCTCCCGAGTCACGTTCTCACTCCCGGGCCCGACGGGCTCGATGTGGAACTCGACCCGGCGGTTCTGGGTGCGGCCCTCCCGCGTCTCGTTGTCGCCGAGGGGGCGGTCCGGGCCGTGGCCCTGGGCGTAGAGCCGACCCGAGTCGACCCCGTTCCGGACCAGGTAGTCGACGCAGGCCTGGGCGCGGTTCATGGAGAGCGTCCGGTTGCGATCGGCGTTTCCGGAGCTGTCGCTGTGTCCTTCGATCCGAACCCGTTGGTATTGCGGGTTCCTGGCGAGGATGGTCGCCACGGCATCCAGGATTTGGAATGACCGGCGGCCACGGATCGTCGCCCGGCTGGTCCGGAACTGCACCTGCTGGAGTAGGCGAATCGTCTCACCTTCGACGACGATGAGAGCGTCGCCGTCGGGGCAGCCGTCGTCGTCGCGGCGTCCGTTGAGGGTCTCGGCCTCGTCCGGGCACCGGTCCACCGAGTCTGGGATCCCGTCCCCGTCGCGGTCCTCTTCCGGGCAACCGTCGTCGTCCTCGACGCCGTTTATGATCTCGGGCTGGTCGGGGCACAGGTCGTTGTCGTCGGGGATGCCGTCGCCGTCGAAGTCGTCCTCCGGACAGCCGTCCTCATCGCCGTAGCCGTCGGTATCCTCCGGCTCGTTCGGGCACTGGTCCTCGGAGTCGGGGATGCCGTCGCGGTCGGTGTCGTCGTCGGGGCAGCCGTCTTCGTCGCGGTCGCCGTCCATGTCCTCCGGCTCGTCGGGGCAGGAGTCGTAGCCGTCGATCACGCCGTCGCCGTCGTTGTCGGGGTCCGGGCAGCCGTCTTCGTCTTCGAAGCCGTCGCGATCCTCTGCCTCGTTCGGGCACTGGTCCTCGGCGTCGGCGAAGCCGTCGCTGTCGTTGTCCGGCTCGGGACAGCCGTCTTCGTCCATGTAGCCGTCCATGTCTTCCGGCTCGGAGGGGCAGCCGTCATCGCCGTCGAAGATGCCGTCGCCGTCGGTGTCGTAGCGCAAGGGTGCCCAGGTCAGGCCGCCGAATACGCGGACCATGGGGACCCCGATGCCGCTCACGAAGCCGGTGCCGGCGCCAACGAGGAAGTTGAAGTCGCCCTGGCGGAGCTGCCCCGTCAGGCGCCCCTCGAGGGGGTTCTCGGTGGCCTGGGTGCTGAAGCTCGATGCGCCGTCGAGTTCGGCGAAGACCGTGAAGAGCTCCGTGATGTCGTAGCCGGCCGCGACCCGGTAGGTCAGCAGGCTCGTGCCTTCGGTCGAAAGCAGAACCTGCTTCTCGCGCCAGTAGCCGCCGATGTTGGCCGCAGCGTGGAACCCGCCGATGCCGAACTCGGCGATGAACTCGCCGCCGGTGGTGACCGACGGGTCGCCCATGAAGGAGCCCGGCGCGATCGCGTGGGCTACGGGGAAGGTCAACCAGTAGCGGGCCGCGAGACCGATGCCGTCGCGGCCGTCACCGAAGATGCGCGCCTTCACCGAGAGCTGCGGGTCGCCCAAGGTGAACGTCTCGACGCCGCCAATGGTCCTCCGCATGCCGTCGATGTCGACTTCGATGCCTTGGCCCGAGACGTAGCCCATCGGCAGCACCAGGCCGATCTGAACCCGGTCCGCGATGGAGAAGCTCCCCATGATGTGGCCCTGGATCATGTTCTCGACGAGGTGCAGCTCCGCCCCGGTCGTTTCGCAGTCCGTGGCGTCCATCGGATCGCACGTCGCGCCATAGAGCGTGAGCGGTCGGTGGGCGTAGTCGAGGATGAAGCCGAAGCTCGGCAGCATGTCTCCGCCGACACTCGAACCGTCGGTTCCGAGGTAATTCAGCGGCCCCGGCGCAGGACGGAATCGTGACGCGGAGAAGTCTCCGAGAACACCGTCCTGAGCAGCCGCAAAATTGGAAACCGAAGCGAATGCCAAACAGACCAGGGTGATCTGGATAAAGGGGCGCATTGAACCCTCCCGCCGCCCGAATATAGATCCACTGGGCCGTCGGATTCAATGGAACACGACGGCTCGACGGGAAAATTCCAACAATGGCCCGATGGTCTGATTTTGAGGACCTTCCTGGAAGGCGACGGGTCAGCAGGGGTCAGAAGGCCACCGCGAAGTCGCATCGGAAGTTGGTGACCGTCGCCGCGGGCTGGCCCTCGGGGCCGAGGCCCGGATCCCATCGCGTCCCGCGGAGCATGCGGGCACAGGCGCGAGCAAATTCCTCATTGGTGCTGGATAGGGTGCGTAGGACCCGGATCGAGCCGTCATGGTTGATCCGGATCCGGATCTGAGATCGCCCTTCCACGCCCTGGCGTCGCGCTTCCGGCGGGTAGAAGCGCTGGAGCATCGAGTTGAGGTCCGCCGGGGGGGCCGGGCGGCGGCTGAGGGCGGCGAGGGGCAGGAGCGGGGGGCCGGCCGGCGCCTCTCCGGTCCCGCCAGCCCGCCCGTTGCGGGCGCCCCGGCGGTTGCGGCCGGTGACCTCGGCGTTGGGCCGGCCCACGGGCCCTTCGCGCTCCACCCCGGAGCCCTGCTGAGTCGCCCACCCGGATTCGCCGATTTCGTTGGTCAGCACCAGATTGTCGAAAGCCACGACGGTTTCCTCCGCAGGCGCGGGGGGCTCGGGGTCCGCCTCGGGCTCCATCTCGGGCTCGGGGCGGGGACGCGGCCGAGGGGGCGGCTCAGGCTCGAGTTCGAGCTCCTCGTCTACTTCGGGTTCCGGCTCATCCGGCAACTCGGGCAGGGGCGGGGGCTCTTCTTCGACCTCTTCGATGACGAAGAGCTCGACCTCGGAGATGAGCCGGGTGAACTCCTCGGTGGGCACCAGGTCGAGGGCGAACCACGTAACGACGTGGGCAGCTGCGCTGAAAATGACCGCGTAGGTGAGCAGTGGGTTCGGGTCGTTCAACTGCGGGTGCACTACCGTTCCAGGTCCGAGGGCCTCACGTTGATTGCAAATTTGGTGACTCGCTCCTGCCGAAGCAAGTCGATTACCTGAACGACCCGGGCATGGTTGATGCGACCGTCGGCGGCGATGACGGCCCGAAGGTCTTCGTCCGCTTCCCGGGCGGCCCGAATTCGGCGCCGGAGGCCGTCTTCGTCGACCTCTTCGGCGTCGAGGTAGAGCTTGCCATCCGCGTCGATGGACACCGCCATCGTGGTCGGCACCGAATCGGTCGGCCCCGCAGCCTCGGGGAGCTCCATGGGGATGGTCTTGCTCACGATCGCCGTGGCCGTGACCATCAGGATGATGAGCAAGACCAACACGACGTCGACCAACGGAGTAACGTTGATCGCCGTGATGAGCTCGTCGTCGCCGCCGCCTGAACCTCCGCCCATGGCCTTTACTCCGCCGCTTCGGCGGAGGCGCCGTGGTTCTGGCCCTTGAGATGGGCGAGTAGATCGAGGCCGAGAGCCTCGGCTCGACCCATGCGAGATTTGATGACCCGCTGGAAGAGGTTGAAGAAGACGACCGCCGGGATGGCGACGAGGAGGCCGATCGCCGTGGCCACGAGGGCCTCGCCGATCTCGAGCATCACGCCGCTCGACGCCTGACCGCCGCTCTCGTCGAGGGCCGCGAAGGCGCGGATGACCCCGATGACGGTCCCGAGGAGGCCCACGAAGGGCGCGTTGTTCCCCACGGTGCCGAGGAACGCGAGGTTCTTCTCCATCGAGAGCTTGGCGAGGACCGACTGCCCCTCCATACGGTCCGCGACCGCCGCCGGGCCGCCGTCGGTATCGGCGATGCCCGCGCTGACGATCGCCGCCTCGATGCTCTTGGACTGGCCCAGGCGCTTCTTTGCGGCCGCGAGGTCCCCCTTGGCGAGGGCAGCCCGCATGTCCTTCTTGAGGGCCCCGATGTCGTCCTTGGAGGACACGAGGAAGTAGATGCGCTCGAGGACGATGGCCAGCCCGATGATGGAAAGCAGGACCAATAGCCACATCACCCAGCTGGCGCCGAGCATGGCAAAAGCAGTTAGTCGTTCCTGGATATCCATCTGATCCTTCAGCGTTCTAGGCGAAAGCCCGCGAAACCTAGGTGAGCTTTGCCCGGGCGACAAGGCGTGGTGGAAGGGCGGGGGGGCTTTCGCTACCCCTCAACCGGGGTCCTAGGCCGCGGATTCCCCGGATTTCATGATTTCCCTCGTGATCACCGTGGCGTATGAACCCTTGCGAAGGGTGAAGGCAAGCAGCAAATTTTCCCCTTCGGCCGCCACTTCGAGGTCTGTGGGGCGAAACCGAAGGGCCCGTCGGGTCCCTTCGCCGGCCTTCCGGAAGCTCGCGAGGTCCGCCCGCTCGAGGCCGGAGCCTTCGAGGACTCGCGCTTCCCGGATCTGGGCTTCGGCCTCGGGCCAACGCATTTTCGCCCCAAACATCGGCCCCGTGGGGCTGATCTCCCAGGCTTTGACCCGGGGGCCTTCGGTTTCGAGGTCTTCCGCGATGAAGAGGCCTCCGCTGTCTTCTTTCTTCATGAGGTCGCCGGCGACGGCCTCGGCGAGGAGCCCGTCCTCGAGGCGGCGCCCGGTGACTTCGTTGAAGAGGGCGGCCTGAAAGGTCGAGACAAGGAGCTTTTTTTCGAAGCGCTTACGCGGAGCCCGGCCCCCATCGACGATCCATCGCCGGGCCCGGGTGAGGTTGTTCCCGTTCCAGCCGAAGCGCTGGGGCCCGAAGTAGTTGGGGCACCCTGTTTCTGCCAGGGCGCTGAGGATCTCCCGGGCCCCGTCCGCGTCTCCGTGCACGCCTCGGAGGCGGATCTGGAAGCGGTTGCCCTTCAGGTGACCGGTTCGAAGTTTCTGCTCGTGGAGCTTCGCATCGAGCATCCGGATGCCATCGAGGCGAAGCTCGAGGGCCTTGTCGGGGTCGCCCCCCTCGATGCTGGCCCACTGGGTGGTGATGCCTCGACGGTCCTTGAGGCCAGCCCAGCCTACCGAACGGGGGTCGCATTCGAGGCCCCGGGCGATGGCTTCAACTGCCCGTTTTGTATCGAGATCACGCTTTTCGAAGTGGACGAAGAGGTGCGTGCCGGTCCCCGACGGGGAGTAGGCGGGGACCTCGTCCACGCGAAAATCCTCCAAGGAGGCCTTGAGGGAGCCTCCGACGCCGGAGAGCGTCGGGGTGGCAAAAGGAGGGGATTCGACGGGGTAGTCCATACGTTGGGAGGGGTTGACGACGGGGTGGTGAGCGTTCTTTGTGATAGACCCACGTGCGTCGCTCCGGTACCCCTTTAAAGGTGGGGCGTGGCCGGAAGGACCGCATAAGAGCCGAAGCGAGCCGGCTCTTGGCGGCGGGCGTGGCGGGACAGGTGTTCCCCGGTGGAGCGGCATGCGTTGCATACCGTGAAGCGGGGGAGGTCGTCTATGCCTTCGGCACCGGCGGGCATCTGTCGCGCGGCGGGGCGAAGGTCCGCGAAGACACTCCCTATGATCTCGCCTCGCTGACGAAGCCCTTCGTGGCGACGGCGGCGCTGCGCCTCGCCGACCAGGGGGTCATCGACCTCGGGGCGCGAGCCGACTCGGTGCTGCCCGACGTTCGAAGTGGCCCCGGCGGCGGCGCCACCATCGAGCAGTTGCTCGCGCACCGCTCGGGCCTCTCGGCGTGGGGAGGGCTTTATCTCGACGTTCCTCACGAGCCGGGGACGCCGGCGGCGCGGCGATGGATGCTCAACGAATCGTCGCGGAGGTCCGAGCGCCCAGCGGGTACGAAGACCGAGTACAGCGACCTCGGTTACATGATCGCCGGCGAGCTCCTCGCCCGGGCGGCCGGCGTGCCTCTCGCGGACCTCATCGAGCAAGAGGTGACCTCGGTTCTCGGCATCGACCGGGAGGTCTACTACGCCGGGACCCTCGGCGCCGAGCGCACGGCGGAGCTCATGCGCACGGCTCCGCCAACGGAGTTCTGCGACTGGCGTGAGCGCCTCATCGTCGGGGAGGTGCACGACGAAAACTGCGCCGCCCTCGGCGGGGTCGCCGGGCACGCAGGGCTCTTCGGAAATGCCCACGGCGTGGCGGTCTTCGGTCGCGCGATGCTGGACGTGCTCGCCGGGGAGTCCTCATACCTCCCCGCCCAGGCTCTCATCGACGCCCTCGCCCCCCGCGACGAAGAGGCGCGTTACCGAATGGGCTGGGACAGCAAGAGCGGCACCGAGAGCAGTGCCGGGCGCCGCTTCGGGCCGCGGTCCTTTGGCCATCTGGGTTTCACCGGGACGAGCATCTGGATCGACCCGGACGTGGACATCGTCGTCGTCCTGCTCACCAATCGAGTCCACCCGAGCCGCGCGAACGAGAAAATCCGCGGCTTCCGGCCGGCCTTCCATGATGGAATCATGGCCACCTTCAAGGGGTAGTCTGAACTCGCAGGCGCTCTTCGAGGCGCGACCGGGACTCGTAGCTCTCGTCGTTGCCGATGGCCCGGCGGAGCGCTCGGTCGTCGCCGAGGATCATCACCAGGCGCTTGGCGCGGGTGATCGCGGTGTAAACCAGTGCTCGGGACAAGAGCACGTGGTGCCCCGCGTGCAGTACGACGACAATCGCCGGAAACTCGCTGCCCTGTACTTTGTGAATCGTCGACGCGTAGGCGAGGGTGAGATGTTCGAGCTGATCGATGCGGTATTGGACCTCTCGCCCGTCGATGTCCACGTAGGTGATGCCGCCCTCGATCCTGCGCACCTCGCCGAGGTCACCGTTGAATACGTCTCGGTCGTAGTCGTTGCGTAGCTGCATGACCTTGTCGCCGACGCGAAGAGAGCCTGACCGCGTCCCGGCCGGGGGCTTGCCCTGGGGCGGGTTGAGTTCCTGAGAAAGCAGAGCATTGAGCCGCTCGGTGCCGGTGCTGCCACGGCGCATCGGCGACAGCACCATGACGTCGCGCTTCGGGTCGAGGCCGTAAACCTGCTTCATGCGCTCGAGGGCCGCGACGAGGCGGTCGGCGATGCGGTCCGGGTCGCGGGTGCGCACGATGAAGAGATCGCCGTCGCCGCGGGTGCCGGCGGGAGTCGGCTCGGGCGTTTCGCCGTGCAGGATGCGGTGGGCGCCGCGGACGATGGCGCTCTCTTTGGCTTGCCGGAAGACGACGCTGAGGCGCACTGTTTCGGCGATTTCGCTCCGGATGAGCTCCCGGAGGACCTGGCCGGGGCTGATCGGAGGCAGCTGATCCACGTCCCCGACGAGGACCAGGGTCGTCGCGCTCGGGATGGCTGCGACGAGGCTCTCGGCGAGGCGCACGTCGAGCATCGACGCCTCGTCGACGAGGACCACTTCGGCGTCGAGGGGGGCCTCTTCCCCGCGGCGAAACTTGCCCAGGGCTGGGTTCCACTCGAGGAGCCGATGGATCGTCTTGGCTTCGCGCCCGGTGGCCTCGGCGAGGCGCTTGGCGGCGCGCCCCGTCGGTGCGCAGAGGAGGGTCCGGCGGTTGAGGATCTCCTGGGCGCGGACGAGGGCCCGGACGGTGGTGGTCTTGCCGGTGCCGGGGCCGCCGGTCAGGACGACGAGGCCGTGGCTCAGCGCCGCTTGCACGACGGTCCGCTGCTCCGCGGTGAGCTCTTCGCCGCTCGCTTCGGCGACGGCGCGCTCGTCCGCGGCCCGTACCTCCCGGGTCCGGGCCGCGAGGCGCCGGAGGTGCTTCGCGACGGACACCTCGGCGCGATGGAGCGGCGGCGCATAGACGTCCTCGTCTTGCTCTTCCCGACCAGGGCCAGCGCCTTCGAGGATGACCATGCCTCGGCCCGCGAGGGTGTCGATGGACTGGTCTGCGCGGTCCCGGGGAACGGAGAGAGAGGCGGCTTCTTCGACCAGTACGCTCCGCGGCGTACAGACGTGTCCGTCGTCGGCAGCCTTGCCGAGAAGGTGCAGCACCGCCCCCGCGGCCCGTCGGGGGTCGTCGTCGGCGATGCCGCTCTCGCGGCCGACTTGGTCGGCGGTGCGAAAGCCGATGCCGCGGACCTGTTCCGCGACGATGTAGGGGTCTTCGCGAATCACCCGTACCGCGTCGTCGCCATAGCGCCGGAGGACCTTCCGAGCGAGGGCGGGGCCGAGGCCGACGGAGTGCAGGAACGACACCGTTTCGGCTTCGGCTCGCCTCTCCCGCACCGCTTCGGCGATGGCGGCGGCGCGTTTCTTACCGATGCCATCCACCTGGGTCAGGCGGACCGATTGGCCGGCGATGATGTCGAGGGTGCGGTCGCCGAACTCGGCGACGAGGCGCTCCGCGAGGGCCGGGCCGATGCCCGGGACCAGGCCTGACCCGAGGTAGCGGACCACACCGGCCCGGCTCTTGGGCATCACCGGGGTGTAGCCCGCGGCGGCGAAGCGCTCTCCGTAGGTCGCGTGGGTGGTGAAGCGTCCGCGGACCCGTAGGCTCTCGCCGATGGCCACCGCGCCGAGGTCCCCGACGACGGTAATCGTGTCGTCCTTGTCCTCGGGGGAGGCCTTGATGACCGAGTACCGTCCGTCGTTCGACTGGAAGACGATCTCCCCGACGGTGACGGTCACGACGTCTTCCGGTCGCGGTCTCAGGGCTCTCTCCCGGGAGTGCAGGGGCCGACCACGAAGGCATCGACGTCACCCCGGCGGCCATCGCGACCCGCCCCCGACCGGCGGACCAAACACTGGCCGGCGCCGGTCGTGGTTTTTGGCGCGGCGCTGACGCGGTGGCCCTCGGCGTCACGAAGAAAGAGCGCTTCGCCGGCGTTCGACAGTCCTCCGGAAGCCAGTGACGTGCCCAGGCGAGCGAGGGGCACTCCGGCGGGGACCGGGGCATCCGCGGGGTGCCGTGGGTCGAAACCGTCGGCGACGAGGAGAACCCGGCCCCCGGCGGGCACCACCACCGAGCGTGGGACGACGTCTCCCTCGCGGTCTTCGCGGTCGGCGAGCCAAAATCCGGCGAGGTCGAGCGGCATGGCGCCGGAGTTTAGCACTTCGACGTACTCCTGGGCGGGCTCTGGCCCCGAGGGGTCGGCGCGGACTTCGGTAATCGAAAGGGGCGCGAGGGGGGGCGTGGTCGCCACCTCGAATGAGTGCACACGCTCCCGGAGGACGAGATCGACCAGGCGCAGTTCCACGGTGACCATCGTCCCTGCCGGCAGTCCCTCGAGGGTCAGCCGAGCCGCCCCCCGGGGCGCGACCACAGCGTCGCTCCTGCCGCCTCCGGTGACGAAGAAGCGCGCCGGTCCGGTCGCCGCCACGTGCAGCGAAATCCGCTGATCGTCCACCAAGACGCATGCGGGCCCGAGGGCCTCCTCGTCGATGGCGCACGTTACGCCGACGAACTGAACCTCCGCAGGTGGCGCCTCCGCCGTCACGAACTCGGCGATGAAGGGACCCGCCGGGGCGCCCGTTCGGTCGATGACGCGGTCGTCGACGCGCAGGGTGTAGGGCGCCCCGTGGGCCAGGGTCGCCCCCGGCCGTACCGCGATGCAGCTCCCCGGACCGAAGCCGAGGGTGACGCAGCTCACCGGCGCGGCCGTCCCTGCGACGACACCGCCGGGGCCCTCGAGGACCAGCGAGTCCGGGCCGAGGGCGAGTGACCCGTCGAAGCGCACCGCGAGCAGCGGCAAAGAGGAGGGGACTCCGAAGGTTCCATCCGCGGGCCAGCTCTCGACGGCCCACGCCCCCGCGGTGGCCTCCGTTGATACGATGAGCTCGGTGACGTAAGCCTCGGCGTCGTCATCGAGGGCGTCGGGGTCGAGACCCACGAGGTAGTGAGCGCCCCGCGAGAGGTGTCGCCGCGGTTCGAGGACGATGTCGCCCCCATCGAGGAGCCGCGCCGTGTCGACGACGAACGCGCGGGTCCGGGCGTCGAGGGAGGGGCTGCCGAGGTCTGCTCGGAGCGCGTCGGCGGACATGTCTTCGACCAGGACCGCTAGGGATGCGTCCGTGAAGATCCCGTCGCCGGTCAGGCGAATCCGAGGCCAAGTCGGCGATTCATGACGGACGTGCGCGACGCCGTTGTGGTCCCTCACCTCGACGAAAACCGCCCGGGGGAGAGGGCGGGCGCGGGCATCGGCGGCCGCGTCGGCCTCGGGGAGCCGAACCGGCGCGTCGGGAAGCTCGAGACATCCCGTGAAAGAGAGGAGGAGAAGCGTGATCCAGGCGTTGTGCACCCTCTCTCATCGGGCCGACGGGCTCGCAGTTGCTTCGAGTTTCGAATATGAGGGCATTTTCGCAGTTTTCTGCGTGGTTACGGGTGGTCGTGGATGAAGCCACGTGGGTTTCTTGGGCCTGACGGAGGGTTCAGCCATTCATGGACCCCACCGGAGGTGCATGTGGTCACGCCCATCAGTTCGATTCTTCTCTTCCTCGCGGCAGCGGTGTTCGGCGCCGTCGGGCAGTTTCTGTACAAGGGCGGCGCCGATGCGGCGACCGGCGGGGTCGCGAGCTATTTGCTCAATCCCCGCATCGTCGCGGGGGTCGTTTGCTACACCGCCGTGATGGTGCTCTTCGTCGCCGCGTTCAAGCGCGGGGGATCGCTCGCTGTGCTCTATCCGATCTACTCGAGCACCTTCATATTTGCGGCGGTCATCAGTCACTACGCGTTCGGTACACCGATCAAGGTCGTCAACATCTGCGGCATGGGCCTCCTCGTGGCCGGCATGTATTGCATGGGGCGCTGAGTGAGCGACGGACAAGACTACGAGCCCGGTGATCGGCGCCCCATCGCGAGCAGGCGGCTCGGGTGGGTCAAGGCCACCGCGAGTTGGATGGTGCGACGCAAGGTGTCACCGAACGGGATTTCGGTAATGAGCACCGTGTTTGCTGTCGCCGGAGCCGCCGCGATCCTCGGCGCCGATCGGGCCTCTGGGTCTTCGGCGCGGCTCTCGTGGTTCGGTGCGGCGGCGTTGATGCAATTGCGATTGCTCGCGAATCTCTTCGACGGGATGGTCGCCCTCGAGTCGGGCAGGGCGTCTCCTGTGGGAGAGCTCTTCAACGAGGTGCCGGACCGAGTCTCGGATGCCGCGGTCTTCATAGCCCTCGGCCTCGTCGTCGGCAGCTCACCGCACCTCGGCTACGGCGCGGCGGTCCTTGCGGTGTTCACGGCCTACCTTCGCGCCGTAGGCGCGGCGGCGGGGGCGGGGCAGATATTCGCGGGGGTCATGGCGAAGCCCCAGCGGATGTTCCTGGTGACTCTCCTGTGCCTCTTCGAGGCCGCCGCGCCTGATAGTTGGAAGGGGGCATGGGTCGGCGAGACCATCGGCGCTCCGGGCGTCGTGCTGGCCGTCATCTCCATCGGGTGTGCGGTCACCGCGTGGACGCGATTGACCGCCATCGCGTCCAAGCTGAGGGCCGGGGCGTGAGCGAGCTCGTGCTTGGCGTATTCGACCCGGTTTTTGCGGCGTATGCGGTCTTCATCGGCGGGCTGCTAATCGTCGCGGGCCTGGTCTTGACGGTCCTCGGCCCGATCATGAAGAAGGATGTGAGCAGCATCTGGAGGACCTACCTCGGCTGGCTCATCATGATCCCCGCTCTCTTGGGAGCGCTCTACCTGGGTCGGGTCGCGACCATCATCGGGGTCGGGTTGCTCTCGATGCGCGGCTTCAAGGAGTTTGCCCGGGCGACCGGGTTGTACGAGGACTGGTGGCACGTGGTGGCTGTCTACCTGGGTATCGCCGCGGTCACGGCGACGTCCCTGGTCGCCGACCCCAACACCGGTGACGCGGGTTGGTACGGGATGTTCATGGCGAGCCCCGCTTACATCATCGCCGCGCTCATGACGATTCCCATCATCCGCAACGAGACCCGGGGGCAACTTCAACGGGTCTCGTTGTCGATCGTCGGCTTCGTCTACCTCGGTTGGATGTTCGGCCACCTCGGCTTCCTCGCCAACTCCGAGCAGTTCTACGGGTATCTCCTCTACCTTCTCTTTGCAGTGCAACTGAACGACATCGCCGCGTTCACCTTCGGTAAGCTCTTCGGTAAGCACAAACTGCGCAGCGAGATCAGCCCGAACAAGACGGTCGAAGGCTCCCTCGGCGCCCTCGCCACGTCCATGGCCTTGCCCTGGTTGTTGCACTTCTCGTTTCCTCATTTTGGCACGGCGGAGCTCGTGCTCACGGGCCTGATCGTGGGCGTCGGTGGCCAGTTCGGCGACCTGACGATCAGCTTCATCAAGCGGGACGTCGGCGTGAAGGACATGGGCGTATTGATCCCCGGCCACGGCGGTATCCTCGACCGAGTAGACAGCCTCATCTTCGTGGCGCCGCTCTTCTTTCACATGGTCCGCTGGTTCCACGGGGTGTAGTGCAGAATGAGGTTCGGATGAGGTTCGGATGAGATTCGGAACAGCGTGCCATGAGTGATTGGGACTACCGGCCCGCCTCGGATCTCGACCAGGGCCTCTCCGAGCGCTTGGCTGGCTTTCCTCGGGAGCCGCACCTATGGATGTACGTGGTCCGCTCCATCGCCGCCCTGGCCATTCGCCTGTGGCTGCGTCTCTACCACCGGATGGAGATCGTTGGCCGAGACAACCTGCCCCTCGGCCAATCGTTCGTCCTGGTGGCGAATCATCAGAGCCACCTCGATGCCTTGATGCTCACCAGCGGCGTGCCCCTTCGCTACCTGCATCGGACGTTCCCTGCGGCGGCGGCGGACTATTTCTTCTCGAGCCTGCCGCGGAGCGCCTTCGCGTCGGTGGTCATCAACGGGCTGCCCTTCGACAGAAAGACGAAGGGTGCCGAGAGCCTGGCAGTTTGTCGCCAGCTCCTCGGGAACCCCGGGAACGTGCTGATCATTTTCCCCGAGGGGACACGTAGCGCGACCGGCGACCTCGGAAGGTTTCGGTCTGGCATTGGCCGCCTCGTGGAAGGGACGGACACCCCTGTCGTGCCGGCGTACCTCGCGGGGGCATACGAGGCTTTCCCCAAGGGAGCACTCTTCCCGCGCCCTCGAAAGGTCATCCTGCGGATCGGCGAGGCGCGAAGCTACGGGAACCTCGAAGCCGGCCGGGAGACCGTCGACCACATCTGCGCGGACCTCGCGGGTGCGGTTCGCGCCCTGGGCTGACGGGGAACCCGGTGCCAGACATCGACGATCCCCGCGTTCGGCTCACGGCGTGCAGTCGTTGATCTCGCGGGGGGTGCCCCAGTTCGTCGAGCGGTACTCGAGGGCAGCGCGCATCGGGGTGTGGCAGAAGTTGGCCGGGTCGTCGCTCCCGGCGGTGGTCGGCGGGTCGATGAGGGCGGGGTCGAGTTGCCAGGCGCGGCCACGGTTGGTGTTTTGGAAGGTGCCCGCGGGGGCGATGACCTGGTCGATCAGCTCGGCCGCGGCGGGGGGCTCCGTGCCGCCCCAGCTCGGGGTCTGGAGGCGCAGGCGGTTGGCCATCGTGCTGCCGTTGCTGAAGAGGAAGCCGCTGTACACGTAGTCGACGGTGACGCCGCCGCCAGCGACGAAGGAGTGCACGCCGAGGAGCGCCCGGGCGCCTGGGGCGATTTCGACCGAGGTGCCGATGACGTGGCTGCCCGTCGAGGCGGTGGGTTCGCCCCCGGAGTAGGCCGTGTGGGTGATCGTCACACCGCTGAGATCGAGGGTCCGGGTGCTCACGTTGATGACCTCGAAGTATTCTCCCATCGCGTCCGTGACGCTCTGCGGGTTGCCCATGAGCTCGACGATGACCAGGTCTCCCGGGCCGGGGGCGGTCGTGGCGCCGGCGTCCGCCGCGCCCGTGTCTGCCCCACCATCACCGCCGCCAGCGTCTGAGCCGCCATCCGGTGCGCCGGAGTCCGCCGCGCCCGTGTCTGCCCCACCATCGCCGCCGCCGTCGCCCTCACCAGCGTCCGCGCTTCCCGAATCCATGGTGCCCGCGTCGGAGCCGCCGCTGTCCATGGGCGGCGCCGTGTCACTGCCGGAATCGCGGGGCCCAACGTCGAATCCCGGCACCCCGGAATCTAACGGCGTTGAATCCGAGTCGCCGCACCCGGCGGCGAAGGTGAAGGCAAAGAACGTGAGCAGCGCGGCGCTTGCGGTCGAAGTCATGCGGACTCCTTACCATCCCCAACCGGTGTCCGCCGCTCCGTGTATTCTGGCGAGGTGCAGATCGTGGGTCGGTTTCGTCTGGGCGCACTCATTGGAGAGGGTGGGACCGCGCTCGTCTACGGGGCAGAAGACGCGGCTGGACTGAAAGTCGCCGTGAAGATTCTGCGCCCGGAACTCCGTCATGACGCGGCTATGGGCGAGCGCATGCGACGCGAGGCGGAGGCCCTCGGCCGCATCGCGTGCCCCCATGTGTTGGCCCTCGTCGAGGCCGGAGAGGACTCGGTGGTGGGACCCTACGTCGCGACGGTGCGAATCGCCGCCCCCCGTCTGAGCGAAGTCCTCGCCTCCGAACCCGATGGCCTCGACCCCGACCGCGCGTGCCGAATCGTGGCGCAGGTCCTCGATGGCCTCGCGGCGCTGCACGACCACGGGGTGGTCCACCGAGACGTCAAACCCGACAACGTCTTCATCGAAACTCGGGGCGACGCGGAACACGCGCTGCTCTTCGACCTCGGCGCTGGCGCTTTCGCTGGGGGCGACCCCCTCACCGCAGCTCATCGGGTCATGGGCAGTCCGTTCTACGCGAGCCCCGAGCGCATCGCCGGGGCGCCGGCGGACGCGCGGTCGGATGTCTGGGCCGCGGGGGTCCTCCTCTACGTTTGTCTCACCGGCACCGAGCCCTTCGCCGGGGCAGGCCTGAAGGAACGCCTCGCCGCGATCTGCGACGCTCCGCCGACGCCCCTCGCGGCAGTGAGTCGCGGTGTTCCCGCGGAGGTCGCGGCCGTCGTCGCGGTGGCCCTCGAAAAGGCGCCCGCCGCCCGCTTCTCCGACGCCCGCACCATGGCTGCGGCGCTCCGGCGTGCGGTGCCCGGACCCGACCGCGGCGGGGCGTGTCAGAACGCGTAGCCGATTCCCGCAAGCTGAGCGAACTCGTGTTCGACGATGTGGCTCGTCGGAATCCAGGCGTAGATGAGTTCGATCTCCGCGACCCAGTGGTCGTCGATGATGTAGGCCAAGCCGAGGCCCCCGGTGAACCCCGCGACGAACTCGACGTCGGTGCCTTCGGCCTCGCCGCGCTCACCGGCGAAGATCTTCCAGTTGATGGTCGCGCCCACGGCGATGTAGGGCTCGAAGCTGCCGAAGCGGAAGGGGAAGATGAGCGTCAGGTCGATGGGGGTGTCGAAGCGCTCGGTATTGGCGAAGAAGGGCAGGGCTACCTCGAAGGTCAGCCGCTGGGGTATCAGGACCCGTCCATAGGAGGGCACCAAGCCGAGGAGGTGCTCGGTCTCCGGGGTCTCGTGGCCCGATGCGGACTCGCGGGGCTGATTGACCGCGTAGAGGTGGCCCACCTTGAGAGTGAAGATGTTCCAGTACTGCGTGTCCGCGGATGCGGACGGGTCGTCGCCCGAGCCATCCGAGCCATCTTGGTCGTCGGCGCGGACCGGCGTGCATACCGCTGCGGCCAGCAAGAGGCCGAGGGCCGAGGCCACGGTGAAGCTGACAGCGGGGTGATTTATGCTCGAGGTGCCTTTCACAATTTGCCTCCCTACCACGCTCCTGCAGTCGAGATTGTTGCTGAATTCGGAGTGGTGCGAAAATTCCCGAAAAACCGTGGCACACTTTCCCGCGCCCCTGGCTCCTCCGAGAAGGACGCATCTACGCGTCGGTAGCCTTTTGGAGTGAGCTCAGATGTGTTCGAGAACCACCTGTTCAGACTGCGGCAAGCCGGATTACGCCGGGTGTGGTGCTCACATCGAGCAGGTCCTAGGTGACGTCCCGACCGATGGGCGCTGCGCCTGCCGTACTGATGGCTCCCGTCCGGCCCGCCCTGGCCTGGGGGAGATGGTCGCTTCGTATTTTGGTTACTCGAACCGCCGCGACTGAAGACGGTGGCCCATAGGTCGGGACACCGATGGTGTCACCGGTCGATGCTGGAGAAATCGAGCCCCGGCGCGCTCACGCCCTCCAGCGAGAGAGACTTGCGCAGCTTCGTATGCATGCGGCTGAGCCGCGTGCGCACCGAGCCTGGGGTCATGGACAGGGCCTCGGCGATTTCCGGCGCCGTCCACCCTTGGCCATCGGA
>Ga0164313_10002339_pt1 | contig 17029 bp, 13 predicted proteins | sample GuaBasSedimGuay4_FD_113735 | JGI IMG/M metagenome (GOLD analysis project Ga0164313, IMG submission 113735) | Subseafloor sediment microbial communities from Guaymas Basin, Gulf of California, Mexico - Guay4, Core 4569-4, 0-3 cm | ecosystem: Environmental > Aquatic > Marine > Hydrothermal vents...
CACTCGGGCTGACATATCGCAAGTTACTCGGAGGCTATTGGAGCGAAATATACGGAGAAGCCGGGTTCAGGCCCCTGAAAAATTCCCTGATAACTTTTTTTGGTGATATCTCCCTGAGGCGCGGGGAAAGAATATCTGATTCGCCGACAAGTATCGGTTTTATTCTGGAGCCGGCCCGCGGTATTAATCTTATCGGACGGTATTTTAGAGACAGGACATTTACGCTGGCTCTTAGTGTCTGTCTGGGCAAGGCCGGTATTACCGCCCAGCCCCATTATGGCGACGATAAAAAAATGAATAGACTGAACTGTTCTTTTCGATATGGCGGGATGCGCCCGAGTATCATAGATGAAGCGGTCAACCGAAATAAAAAATATGTTCCGATCAGTCTGAAAGGCTCGGTCGGATACAATAAGTACATTCTCTTTGACAGCGGAACAATACGTTTTATGGATATCCTCGCCGATATCCGGGCCGCGGCCGATGATCCCCGTATTGCCGCCCTTGTTTTGAACCTGTCCGGACTTCGTATCTATCCCGAGCATGCCTGGGAAATCAGGGAGGACTTGAAGCGGGCCAAGGTTCTCGGCAAACAGATTATAATTTTTATCGATAATGCCGGAATGACCCACTATCACCTCGCCAGCGTGGCTGACAAAATTGTTCTTGATCCGTCCGGCTCACTGCGACTGGCCGGATTTGCCATGGGACGCACATATCTGAAAGGAACACTTGATAAACTGGGTCTTGGTTTTGAACCGTGGCGGTTCAACAGATATAAATCAGCCCCGGAAAAATACAGCCATACCGAAATGTCCGAAGCTGACCGTGAGCAGAACCAGGCTTATATCGACGACCGTTACGAACTGGTCAGGGAAAATATCTGTTTGGAACGAGCGATAACAATTGCCCAGTTTGACCGGCTGATTGACGATATAGCCTATTTTCTGGCCGACCGAGCGATAGAACTGAATCTGGTCGATACTGTGGGACGATGGTCAGATCGGGGTAAAATCATAGAAAATCTGACCGGAGCCGGTCTCGGGGCGGTTTCAAGAAAGGATATTCTGGGCAACACCCTTCCCCGATCCGATTGGGGTGCGCGGGATCGAATCGCGGTTGTCTATGGACTCGGCGATTGTGAGATGGACGGCGGTATCCGGGCCCGCTGGCTGGAGCGACTATTTTTGCGATTAGCTCGAGACAAAACGGTTCGAGCGGTTGTTTTCAGGGTCGATTCGCCCGGCGGATTGACCATGCCGAGCGATCTAGTAGCCCAGGCGGTCAGAAAGTGCGCCGGAGAAAAGCCGGTAATTGTCAGTCAGGGACAGGTGGCCGCATCTGGGGGATACCTGATTTCGGCCTATGCCGATTCGATTCTGGCCGGACCGAACACAGTCACCGGCTCTATAGGTATTTACGGCGGTTGGGTGTACGATAAAGGAATCGGTGAAAAAATCGGAATGAGTTCCGATTATGTCAACCGCGGCAAACATGCCGATCTTACCGTCGGTATCAGATTGCCGTATATCGGCCTGACGATTCCGGCGCGCAATCTTACGGCCGATGAGTACGATCGGATGGAAGAACTGTTTCATATCCTGTATGACGACTTTGTCAGCCAGGTATCGGACGGGCGGGGAATTCCAATTGAAAAGGTCAAGGAGATTGCCGAGGGTCGAATCTATTCGGGACTTGACGGCAAAGATGTCGGGCTGGTTGATAAAATCGGCGGATTAATGACAGCGATTGAAATGGCAAAAAATATGGCCGGAATAGAAGCGGGTGAACCTGTTGATATAATCGAGATACCAAAGTCACGGGGACTGTTTAATCTCAGGAAGAAACTGAATCCGTTCGGCATATCGCTGGAATCCGACCCCATTTATAATTATTTGCGATTACTGACAGAGAACAATGGTCAACCATTACCGATGCTTGAACCGGGGATCTGTCCCGAGATGGAATAGATAGTTGCCTGAAAGGATCGATTTATATTCGGAGATAAGGCTCACGCCGGCCAAAATTATATTTACAAATTGCGAGCCTATCCCATATTATGCTTTATGACATGTATCTTCTGTAAAATCGTTGAGCATAAGTCGCCGGCCAGGATTTTTTTTGAGGATTCTGATATAATTGTCTTTGCCGATATTCATCCCCGCGCCGATGTTCATCTGCTGGTTACCCCGAAGGCGCATTATGCCCGGATTATCGATCTGCCGGACAATCTAACCTTGAAAATATTCGACACCGTCCGGACTATTACCCGGGAACTTGATCTTTATGATAATTTCAGGCTCGTGTTACATAACGGCGCCCTGGCCGGTCAGATTATCGAACATTTGCATTTCCATTATTTATCGAATCAGCGTAATGCCGATGTCAAATATAAGACTGTGATAACATGATATAATCTCTCCAGCAATTGTCCAAATGTTTTTCCCGCGCTCTATTAATGGTATCATCCCCGCGAAAGTCAGGGGTTCGCCACGGGGAAACGACTCGCAATCGACTTTTTCAACAGGCCCTGAGGATGCGGGGTGCCCGGATATCTGCAATAATCAGCATAAAAGCCTTGAATTCTTATAGCGGATAGTATAGATTTATGCCCAAACAATCTGAGCTAAACAGGCATATTTTCAGAATTTGCCAAAAGTATAAACTCCCTGAAGCAAAGGAGAAATAGATATGGGGAGAAAATCAGTAGCCCTGGTAATCCTGCTGGTTGGGATTATCTGGCTCACAGCTTTGCCGGTTTCGGCACAGAAGATCAAAATTGAGAAGCTTGATGATCTGCCGCGGCATATGTATAAGATTAATGTCAAAGCAGTAGAGCTGTTTGATAATGATGAGGCCTTGATGAAACTGGCCCACGCCCTTCAAAAGGATTTTGAAGATGATCTCGAGAAATATGAGATACAGGATAAAACGACGCTCCAAGATTACTATGGCATCCTTGGGATTATTGCGGTGCTGGATGAACGTTATGATGATTATCTCAAATATCACGAGATGTCAGGCGAACTCGAAGATAAAGAAGCGTCCCGGCTGACAGCCGGACTTTTTACGCGCTCGTATATTGCCGCAGTTCGATCTGGTACCGAAGATCTGTCTGCGGCCATCAGGGATGAGTATAGCCGGCTTGTGAATGATTTGCCATATGATATAGTCGGGGCGGAACTGAAATCATCCAAAGCCAGAGCAGAAATATACAGCCGCAACTTTTTAGAGGGTATAATCAACTCCCGCATCCAGCCCATTCTTGACAAGAGCGGCAACGAGATGAGTAAGGACATGGCCAAACAGCTTGTAGGGATCGGCTATTCTGTTCGTTATTACCTCATTTACAAACAGGTTCTTATCGAGGTTCTCGATGCTTATCTTAAGACCAACGAAATTGACCGGCCGGATATATGGTCAGCGCGAGAGGTTACCCTGGAGGAAGGAGACGATAATACGCCGGTAATTATCTGTGTCTGGGATTCGGGAACCGATCTGGAAATATACAAGGACAGACTCTGGACAAACAGTAAAGAAACTCCGGACAATGATATCGATGATGATAACAATGGATTTATTGACGATGTCCATGGGATTGCTTATACTTTACACTCTGACAAAACTACTGAATTGCTCTACCCTATTGGCGATGTGGAGAAAAACAGACCCCGCCTGCAACGGCTTATGAAAGGTCTTGAGGATTTACAGGCCAACATCGATAGTGATGAATCCGCTGAAGTGAAGAAGAATATGAGTAACATGAAACCGGAGGAGGTTCAGCCGTTTATTGAAGATATTTCCAAATACGGCAACTATGCCCATGGAACGCATGTGGCCGGGATTTCTCTTCGCGGCAATCCCTACGCAAAACTTCTTACATCGCGTTTAACATTTGACTACCGCATGATACCTGAAGAACCTACAATAGAGCAGGCGGTTAAAGACTCTGCCGCCACCGTTGAAACGATACAGTATTATAAAGACAATGGGGTTAGAGTAGTTAATATGAGTTGGGGCGGAAGTCTGGCCGGAGTGGAACGTGCCCTTGAAGCCAATAATGCCGGCGGAACTCCTGAGGAGAGAAAAGCGCTGGCACGAAAAATATTTGAAATCGGCAAAGGCGGCCTTTATGAGGCTATCAAAAATGCGCCTGAAATTCTATTTGTTACTTCCGCAGGAAATTCCGATAATGACGTGAACTTTGAAGAATTTATCCCCAGCGGGTTTGATCTGCCGAATATTATTTCAGTCGGCGCTGTCGATCAGGCCGGAGATGAAACCAGTTTTACAAGTTTCGGCAAGGTCGATGTGTATGCCAATGGATTTGAGGTTCGAAGTTATGTTCCCGGAGGCGATGAGTTGAATCTTAGCGGCACCTCACAGGCATCGCCTAATGTAACCAATCTGGCCGCAAAGCTTTTGACGGTTCGCCCCGATCTCACACCGGAACAATTACGCAGATTGATTATCGATACCGCAGATGAGAAAATTGCAGGAAAGAGAAAAGTGCTGTTGCTCAACCCGGCGAAGTCATTTGAACTTCTGGCCCAAATGAGGTAAATGATATTGTCTTAAAATGATGGGCGGAACCCTGAAGGGTTGCGCCCATTTCAATAACATGATATTTTTATTGCTCTGTCAAAATAAATCAATTCACTCTGGTCAAAGTCAACACCATTTCAGCGCCTTCCACGGTGGCCGATACTGTTAAAGAATCCCCGGTAACTGCCCAGGTTCCATCAGTACTAACATAAGGTGTAACTGCAGTCCCATTCTCAGATGTTGTAGTAACAATTATATGTGAACCATCTATTGTTATGGTTCCGCTTTCAAAATAGAGAGTGGAATCTGACGCATCAAACTCATTGACGCTATATGTTGAGTCAGTATTGAAAGTGATATGTACACCAACTGTTGTTTCTGACCAATCAAAGACGTCTGCCAAATCTGCCGCTACACCATTAATAGTCACAGCAGATTGTGCCCAGGTTCCAAATAACTCAGAAATATCCGGACTCGTAATACCATCATCTTCACTACAGCCAATCGCCAGAAGCAGCGTGGTCGCGACCAAAAGAATTGCAAAGAGCCTAGTCCTTGTTGCTTTCATTTCCATCCTCCAATTTGTTGTTTTGTTCCTCTCAGTTTATTAACCTTCAGTTTTAAATATTAATCGGAAATTTTAAGAACATTATTATCATCGATTGCTATTTTTATGAACAAAATATTTCTGTGAAGCCTCTTGTCAATGGCAATGAGATACATTTTCAGATTTTTTTTCATAATTTAGTAAATTTCTTACGGTAAAATCTTCGTGATGATAAAAAAATCAGGTGCGCCGGGCACCTGACTTTCTCTTCGATAAATTTCCGCAAATGATGCAATTTTTCTTAATCAGAGTATCAGATCATACAAAAGCGGCGACTGTTTCATGCACCTTCTTTTCGGCTTGTTGCCAGTCGTCGGTGTCGGCCCCGTGCCATCCGCCCCGCTTGACATAAATCGAATAGGCGACTTTTTCAATCAGATGTTTGACCTGCTCATAATTGTGCGGTCCCAGATCCGCCACGATCTCATAGCAGTCTTTGGTCTTAATCGTCAGGCGAAAATCGTGCCCCTCGTTGTCTTTTTCGACAATAATCCTTTCCGGATCTTTCACTGTCAGAATCGGTTCGGCAATATAATGAGCATCGCCTCGTCCGGCAAAAAATTGGATTCCATCGATAAAGCGCCCTTTTTTCTCAAGGGCCAGGCCGATAAACGGCCGGTCATCCAGAGAGATATCTTTATTACCGCTCGAGTCTTTATATGTAATTTGAATCTGACGATATTGATTTTCGGCATTGAATTTTTTAATGAATTGCGCCCATTGGCTTCTTCTGATTTCCCTGGTCATTTTCCCCTCCTCACTCATCGCATTTACCGGGATATCCATATCAATTTGAGATAGAGTCCATCACTGTTTTTTTCGGCAAAAAAGTCTCCCGTATTTACCGGTTGAGAATTATTGGCCGAAAATGTATTTTTTTTGCATATCATTCTATTTTGAAACAAGTTCGATTACCGGTGCCTCGGTTTGGCACCCCAGCCGAAATGGGAGCCAGTGACCGATTCCGGAGGAAACATACATCTGCGCCTTATCAATACTATATTCCCCCCATAAGTAGCTGTTAGGACTGAAGTTTTCAAAGAAACTCCGATCGCCCAGGCCTATCTGCCCGCCATGAGTATGCCCAGCCAGAACAAGATTTATTCCCAGTTCGGCCGCCCTGTCGAACGCTTCCGGGCGATGCGACATCAGGATTTTGAAAGAATCGGAAAGTGCGTTTTCGATCGATTTGTCGATACTCTTATTCAAAGTGGAGACATAATTGCCGTGCATCCGGCGGGGATCATCGGCTCCGGCAATGTATAAAGATTTACCGTTTACATTAATCGACTGACCCGAGCCTATCAAAAGTGACGCCGGTGAATTTTTGTGAGCCTGCTTAAATTGTTCTATCCCGCGATAATACTCATGATTGCCCGGAACCGCAAAAACTCCATATGGCACCCCGAATTCGGATATCAATCTTAATGTTTCCGGAAGTAAATCGATCTCATCGGCAATGTCGCCGGTCATTAATATTAGATCGGGATTATATTTCCGGGCCAGGTGCAGAATTTTTTCTATGTCCGTAACATGTTTATAGATACCAAGATGCGAATCGGTCAGGTGTAATATCCTCAGGCCATTCAACTGTAACGGAAGATCTTCAAACGCCATTTTTCGAATAAAAACTTTGGCTTCTGAAAACGAGCCGGCGATTCCGCCGGTACTCATTGTCAGTGATAACATCGGCAATGCTGCCGCCGTCCCTTTTAGAAAAAGGCGGCGATGTTCATCGATTTTTTCTGTACAGTTGGGCTCTGTTTTATTTTTGACCTCTTTTCGAAAGCGTCTTTTTTCGATCCATAGGTTTCCAAGATTCAAAATTCCAGATAACGGCAGGGATACTATTAATCCGAGAAGTAAAATAAGAACAGTTGTTGTCATCAAAGCCCCGGATTGGGCGACCCATTGGATGCGGTTGGCCATTCCCAGAAACCACAATATAACAGAAACAATACCAGCAATCGGCAGTAAGATCGAGCCGTATTTTATCGGCTTATATTGCCACCACTCTTTGTTTAAGACCCTGATTAGAAATATCTCAATCAGGCCGATTATAGCCATTACGGCGACTGCAAAAAATATCGGGTAAAATACTCTCATGTTTTAATTATACGGATAAATTTTTAAAAAGGCCTTGATTTTTGAATCAATTATAGCGTAACTTAAAATGAAAAGAAAAAGAAGCCAAAAACAAAAAGGCTCCGTTGGGGGTGGCGCAATTAACAAAAAAGGCGCCTGAGATTATACCCCCTAACCTGATCCGGGTAATGCCGGCGTAGGGAAACGGGTAAAATTGCAGATTCCTTTTATCCGCCGGCATAGATATCCTGACCGGGCGGATTTTTTGTTGGCGGCAAGACGAAAGGAGTCTGTTATGAGAAAAATCGCTTTTAGTCTGCCGGTTTTGTTAATCCTGATATTTTCATATTCAGGTGCCGCTACTTATCATGGCCGGGTAGTCGATCGGGATAGTTCTGCTGTCGAAGGAGTAAATATTCAGACCGATGTTCCCTCGCTTCATACCGTTACCGACAAGAACGGGGAATTTGTTCTTGAAACCGGCAATTTTGTACCATCGTATATTACCTTCAGTCACGTCAGTTTCCGGCCGAAGATGGTATCGCTGTCAGCTGAAAAATCGACCGAAATAAAGGTTGCTCTTGAGCAGGCATTATATCCCGGTCAGAATATCAAAGTTACCGCCGAACGGGCGGTTTCCAGGTTGTCGCCGATCAGCTATTCCGATTTTTCAAAGGAAGATATTGAACGGGATTATTTAATAAGTGAACTGCCGCTGCTTCTGGAAACAACGCCAAATCTTTATGCGTACGCCGACGCCGGAGGCGGACTGGGATACAGCTATATAAAGATTCGCGGTTTCGATGACAAACGTATTGCGGTTTATATCAATGGCATCCCTCTTAACGATCCGGAGGATCACGCCACCTATTTTGTCGATATTCCAGATTTCGCCGCCGAAATTTCCGATATCCAGGTACAGCGCGGGGTCGGCAATTCGCTCTACGGCGACGCCTCCTTTGGCGGTTCGGTCAATATCACCTCATCCGGTCTGGAGCGGGCACGAAAAATATCTCTGACAACCGGGTATGGACAATTTTCGGCCGACAAAAAATTCGTTTCGGAGATGCGCAAGCAATCGGTGGAATATTCATCGGGTCTTATCGACGGACGCTGGTCGCTGGCCGGCCGCTATTCGAAGATGTACAGCGGCGGCTACAGGGAAAATTCATGGTCTGACAGTTGGGCCTACTATTTTTCGTTGTCACGGCTCGATTCGAAAATGGCGACCACTGTCAATATTTACGGCGGGCCGATGAAAATGCATCTGGCCTATTATGGCGCCGACCGGGAAACGTTGTCTGATAACCGCCGCAGTAACAGCGCTTACGGGCTTGACTATGAAAATGCCACCGATAATTTTAATCAGCCGCATTATGAACTGCATAACACTCTTTACCTGAGCGATAATGTCGAGCTAAAAAACACCTTATATTATATCCGCGGCAAGGGATATTACGAGCAATTCAAGGAGGATCGGGATATCGACGAGTACAATATACCATCGGGCAACCTGGCCGATCCGGCTATAACCGAAGTCGACCTGGTCAGGCAGAAATGGGTAACAAAAAATCAGTACGGCTGGAATCCGCGCTTCGACTGGAATTATGCTAAAGGCCGGGCAACTTTCGGCGGATCGTTTTACTATTTTGACTCCGAACACTGGGGCCAGGTGGTCTGGGCGGAAAATCTCAGCGGCAATATCAGCCCGCGCAACCGCTATTATGAATATTTTGGAAAGAAGACTTTTGCCTCGCTTTATGCCCTCAACTATTTCTATCTCTCCGATAAAATTCACCTGATGAGCAATGTTCAGCTTAAATACCTGAAATATAATTTTGATAGAACCGCTCTCGGAGCGTATTCGCATGCGGCATACGATCTAGACTGGCTCTTTTTCTCACCCCGATTCGGTTTGACTTATCTGCCGGATGACAAAATTGACCTCTTTTTCAGTTTTGCCGTTTCCTCGCGCGAGCCGACCGATGAAACTATCTTTGAAGCTGATGAACCGGATGCCGTCCCGTCAATAAAGAACGGCGAACTTACAGCCGACTCGGAAAGAGTCTATGATTTTGAATTGGGCGGCAACTGGAAAAGTAATAAAAGCAAATTCGGGTTAAATCTGTTCTGGATGGAATTTGTAAATGAAATTATTCCGCAGGGCGGACTTGACGATAACGGACAGCCGATTCTGGGCAATGCCGACCGCTCGGTCCATGCCGGGGTGGAAGTGAGCGGCGCCTGCAGGATTAATAAGAATCTTTCTATCAGCGGCAACGGTGCGTTCAATTATAACAGAATCAAAAAATATCTTGTCTATAATGATACCGATTGGGACGGTCTGGTCGATGATACCGTCGATTATTCTGGCAACCCGGTGGCCGGTTTCCCCGACTATATCGCCAATCTGATTCTTGACTGGGAAACCGACCCGCTGCACCTGACCTATCGTTTGCGGGCGGTCGGAAAACAGTATGTAGAAAACGGCGGTCTGGATGATCTGGCTATCGACCCGCATATGTTGTCATCATTATCGGTGGCGGTGCCGCTGGGAAGAATAGGCGATAACGGCCGGATAACAGTTTCGGCCCGGTTTAATAATATCTTCAACGAAAAATACGAACAGGCCGGGTATGCCTACGAACGGGGCGGAACATGGGATGGCGAGTATTTCCCCGGCGCCGAGGCGAATTACTTTATGCAACTGAAACTTGAATTCGAATAGAGCCTTTGACAGCGATTGATTACATCATCATCCTGGCCTACCTGGCCGGGCTGATAGTTTTGGGCCTGATGCGCCGATCGAAAAGCAACGAGTCGGCCGGGAATTTTATTTTGGGCGGGCGGGTACTGACCCTTCCGGCCTTTGTGGCGACCCTGGTATCCTCGTGGTATGGCGGGATTCTCGGTGTGGGCGAGTACAATTATCTTTATGGTGTCTCCACCTGGCTGGTTTTCGGTGTCCCTTATTATATCGCCGCCCTGTTGTTTGCCCTCTTCCTGGCTCAGAGAGCACGCCGGGCCGAGGTGCTGACCATTCCCGACCGACTCGATTCGGTTTACGGCCGACCGACCGCGGTGGCCGGTTCGGTTATTCTCTTTTTTATGACTCTGCCGGCGGCATATATACTGATGCTGTCGGTTTTGTCGCAGATCCTTTTCGGTTGGCCGCTGTGGGTCGGTGCCGTCTTGGGAACGCTGTTTTCCATATTTTATGTTCATCTCGGCGGATTCAAGGCGGTCGTACGGACCGACCTTTTGCAGTTTGCGCTGATGTTTGCCGGGTTTATTGTCCTGTTTGTTTTTCTCCTGATTGATTTTGGCGGCTTTGAATTTATCAGAAATTCTGTACCTGAAACGCATCTGACATGGCACGGCGGAAAACCGGGTCTATATATCGCCGTCTGGTATGTTATCGCCCTGTCAACATTGATAGAACCGGCTTTTTACCAGAGGTGCTATGCCGCCAGGTCGGCCGCGGTGGCCCGCAACGGAATTTTTGTATCGATTCTATTCTGGATTGTTTTTGATTTCCTGACAACCTCGTGCGGACTGTATGCCAGGGCGTTACTGCCGGAACTAGCCAATCCGGTGGCATCATTTCCGGCCCTGGCCGCGAAGATACTTCCGGCCGGACTGCTCGGTCTTTTTGCGCTGGCTCTGCTGGCGACAGTGATGTCAACCATCGATTCATACTCGTTTCTGGCCGCCTCGACCTTCAGCCGGGATATTATCTGGCGGATATTTAAGGTATCGGAAAATAGAATTACATATTACACCCGAATCGGTTTGGTCCTGTCGGCCGGCATTGCGCTCACGGCCGCGCTGTTTTTTGAATCGGTGGTAGATATCTGGCATGATTTCGGATCGGTCGGCACCCCGGCGTTATTGGTCCCGCTCTTTTTTGCTTTCAACGGTAGACGAAAAATGCGGTCGCTGACCGCTTTTTGGTCAATAATTACCGCCGGTTTAGTTTCGTTTGTTTGGTTGATGTCAGGGAAGTTGAGCGCCGATGGTGTTTACTGGCTCGGCCTTGAACCGATCTTCCCGGGACTTTTTATTTCGATTCTGTTCTATATTTTCGGCAGTAAAAAACGTATTCTGTTATAGATTGACAACGGTTTTTTACTCAGGTATAATTGCGGTAGAAATAGAATTGAGAATTACCGAAAAAGTTATTGCAAGGAGTCAATTGTAGATCGAAAGTCCCGCACTTTCGACACTGAGCAAAGCGAAAAATATTAATTGTCGAAACCACAGGGGTTTCGACCTACAACCACTGTATTGTGGTGTCGGGTCGTTGCGCCCGATATTGAGTAATCAGATACGGCAACCTGACCGCACGTTAATGTCAACCCACGGGGAGCATTGACCTGTATTTGCAGACAGAAGGTTGAGATTGCCGCGCAAAGCTTGCGATGACGTCGGGCCGGTTTGTCAGAAATCGGCTCGGTTCAGATCAAACAAAGATTGGGGGACTGTTTTATGTTGGGACAGGATAAACTGGATGAAATTCAGAAATATCTGAAAGAGGAGAAACTCGACGGCTGGCTTTTGGCCGATTTTCATGCCCGCAATACAATCGCTGTGGAGTTTTTAAATCTTTCGGCTCATCTGACCCGCCGCTGGTTTTACTTTATCCCGGCCGAGGGGGAACCGGTTGGGCTGATTCATAATATCGAAGAAGACCGCTTTCGATCAGTTCCGGGGGAAAAGATATATTTTTCATCTTATAATGAATTGGAAGAGCAGTTGCCCGGAATCTTGAAAGGTGCCGGCAGAATTGCGATGGAATATTCGCCGAGGAATCGTCTGCCGTATATCGGGCTGGTTGATGCCGGAACAATCGAGCTGGTGCGGCAAACCGGCGTCGAAATTGTTCCTTCATCCGATATTGTCGCCGCTTTTCAGGCACGTCTGAGTCGGAAGCAGGTCGAACTTCACAAGGAAGCGGCCGTTTTGGTGAACGGCATAAAAGATGATGCTTTTAAATTAATCAGAGAATATCTTGAAAGAAAACAGTCGATAAATGAGCGGATAGTGGTTGATTTCATATTGAAACGGTTCGGGCAGGAGAATATGATTACCGATTTCCCGCCCAACTGTTCGGTCGACGGCAATATCAGCAAACCTCATTATGATCCGACCGCCGAGAAGCCATCGGAGATAAAGGTCGGTTCCCTGGTCTTGATTGATCTCTGGGCCAAATTGAATCGTCCGCACGCGGTTTATGCCGATATTACCTGGATCGGTTTTGTCGGGGAAAAAGTTCCTGATAAATATGCCGAGGAATTCGAAATTGTAACCGAGGCCAGGGATCAGGCGATTAAAACTTTGTGGGATAAAAATAGTAAAGGTGCGGTGTATGGTTATGAAATTGACGATGCCTGCCGGGCTATCATAACAAAAGCCGGATATGGAGAGTATTTTTTCCACCGAACCGGACATTCTATTCTGGAAAGTGTGCATGGGCCCGGACCGAATATTGACAATCTGGAAACCGAGGATAGACGAAAAATATTACCCGGGCATCTGTTTTCGATTGAGCCGGGAATATATTTGGAGAATTATGGTTTCCGCTCGGAAGTTGATGTGTTAATGACCGAGGGTGGACCCGACGTTACCACGCAACCGATTCAGCAGGAGATAATCCCGCTACTAAAATAGTATGTATTTTACCGCCCGAATGTTGCAAAGAGTAGCCGACCGCTATGGATACCCGCCGGTAATTGCCATGGAGGCACCGGTTGATGAAGAGGAATATAATTTTATCCGCTCGACTCAGTCTTATGGCCGATGTCATGATATCACCCTGTATATCTTCAAGGGCAATAAAGTCATTGTCAATGCCAAACATCATTATCCCGATGGGCTGTACCGAGCCCCATCGGGCGGCCTGAAACCGGGTGAGGATTTTGAGGAGGGTGTCTTTCGTGAAGTGTACGAAGAAACCGGCACTAAAATAAAACTTCTGAGGTATATCCTGCAGGTGAATGTATCATTCAGTTTCGGACGTAAATCGATTCCGTGGCGAACGCATGTTTTTACCGCTGAATATGTTTCAGGCAAAATTGAACCGACCGATCATCGCGAAATAAGAGAAGCCCGGCTGGCCGAGCTGGCCGAATTCGACGAATTCAAAAAAATTATCGATGGAATGGAATCGGGCGGTCTGGCCTATCGCGCCCGCCTGCATCAGGAAGTAATCAAGTTACTGTAGGATGATGTTATGTTGCGACAGAGGATAGATTAATTTGTTCGTCCGGTCGGCTCCTGTCCCGACGCTGTCGGGATATCAACCGACAAATTCGACTTTTCATATTCATCTGGTAATTGACTTTAATATCAGTTTAATATAACTTCGTAATAATTATGAATATTGAAAATTATTCAACAGCAGCACAGGTCTGGGCGCTTCGGCATTTTGGCAAAGTCGGACCGCGCACTTTCCGAACGCTTATGGTCAGATTTGGCAATCTTGAGAATATTTTCATGGCCGAAATGGATGAATTACTCGATATTAGTGGACTCGGGGAAAAACGTTCCAATAGAATTTATGATTGCGACCAGACACTTGATGAGGCCGAGGAATTCATTAATTCGATGAGGGAAAGGGAGATCAGATGCTATACCCAGTTCGATGATGATTATCCATATCTTTTTAACGAGCTAAACGATCCACCTCCGATATTTTTTGCCCGCGGCAATCTACCAAAAGAAGATGAAAAAGCGGTAGCCATTGTTGGCTCGCATAAAGCTACCAGCGAAGGTATCAGTTATGCAGTTGAGTTGGCCGGACAATTGGCAAAAAAATCGGTTTCGATTGTCTCCGGTCTGGCCCGTGGGATTGATACCTCGGCCCATATCGGCGCCATTCGGGCGGGCGGCAAGAGCTTTGCTGTCCTGGGTTCGGGATTCGATAATATCTACCCGGAAGAGAACCGTCCTCTGGCTATTGAGCTGGTTGAAAAAGGCGGTCTGATATCCGAATATGCTCCCGATACCAAAAGCAGTCCCGGTCTGAATATGGCTCGAAATCGACTGACTGTCGGCCTATCCGATGCTGTCGTTGTCGGTGAAATATTTGGAGATTCATCCGGCACGCTTGATTCGGCCAAATGCTGTTTTCAGCTGGGTAAATTGATGTTCGTTCTTATCGATGGGTGCGACCTGCCCGGCAAGGATAATAAAGGTGTTGAAAAGGTTATAGAGATGGGAGCCATCCCGATAACCCTGGATGATGCGACCGAAATAATAATCAATTCACTGGTTTAGGCGGGCCGATGGAGACGCCAGACAGTTACCAGACAATCAACAATAATTCTGAATTCGAAATAAAAATAAAAAACTCAAAATTTATTGGGCAGGTTTTTTTGTGCGAATCTGAAAGCAAGGCGGTTTCAATTCTGGAAAAAACCCGTAAAAAATATTACGATGCCACTCACCACTGTTTTGCTTACCGAATCGGCTTGGGCAAGAAATTGGTTATTCGCTATTCCGATGATGGTGAACCTGCCGGAACCGCCGGACGGCCTATTTATGATTGTCTTGAGGGGCAGGACCTGACCAATTTGATTTTAATCGTTACCCGCTATTTCGGCGGGACCAAACTTGGCACCGGCGGTTTAACCCATGCTTATTCCGATACGGCACGACAAGTTCTGCTGAAGGCCGGCACTGTGGAAAAGTTTATTACCGAGCAGATACCGATGGTTTTGGAATTTTCCGATTATAATTCCGCCGAAAGGGTTATTCATCAGATTGGCGGAAAAGTTATAGAATCGGATTTTTCCGACGTTGTCAGATTAACCGTTGAAATCCGCCTTTCACTGGTACACAAATTAAAAAACCGATTGATCGATTTAACGTCGGGGAGAATAAAAATTGCCTGAAGTTTTTGACTGTCTCGGTCTTGGTATCGCCCCGGTTGATATATTGATGCAACTGAAAGATTATCCCGAGGCCGGAGGCAAAGCTGATGCTTTGAGAACGACCATTCAGGGCGGCGGGCCGATTCCGACGGCGATGGTAACCCTGGCGCGGCTGGGGAAAAAACCGGCTCTTCTGGCGGTGGTCGGCGATGATATCTTTGGCAAGTTTGCAGTTGATGAATTAACAAATGAAAAAGTCGATACATCGCTTGTTATCACCAAAAAGAAGCCATCGGCTTTTGCGGTCGGATGGGTGGAAAAAAAGAGCGGTCGGCGCAGTATTGTCCTTGATCTGAATATCGAAATCAGTCCGGGTGATATAAAACTAAAAGATCTGCCGTATGTACGTGCGGTACATCTTGACGGCCGATATCTGCCGGCCTGTCTGAAGCTGGCCCGCTGGGCTAAAAGAAAAAAGATTCCGGTTATAATGGATATCGGCTCGATTCGAAACGATGTTTCCGAACTTCTTCCGCTGGTAAATCATCTTATCTGCGCTGAAGAGTATGCTCTGCCGTTCACACGGCAAAAACATATCAAAGATGCCATAAAAAAACTAAGGACGAAATGTCCGGGAACAGTTGTCGTTACATCCGGAACAAAAGGTTCGCTTGGGTTTGACAACGAATCAGGATATATCAGACAAAGGGCCTACAAAATAAAAGCGGTTGATACAACCGGCGCCGGCGACGTGTATCATGGAGCCTATATTTTCGGATTTCTTAATGGATGGAGCCTGAAAAAAAGGATGGAGATCGCCTCGGCGGCGGCGGCGATAAAATGCACCAGGCCGGGCGGACGAACGGCGATACCGACCTTTGCTCGGGTCAGGCGTTTCCTGAAGATGGGAGTGAAAAAGTATGCTTGAGTTTTTGATGCAGTTGAAGGCGATAGATAGTGAGCTGTTTTTCTTTATCAATCAGACCCTGGCGAATCCGGTAACCGATATGTTTATGCCGTTTGTTACCGGAGATACGAATTTGAGGATATTTTATGCGGCCTGCCTGTTTTTGATTTTATGGAAAGGCGATACCAAACTGAGGCTGGCCGTAATATTCTCCCTTGTAACGGTGGCGATTTGCGATCAATTGGTCAGCAGTCTTCTAAAGCCGCTTCTGGCTCGGCCGCGGCCCTGCCATGAACTGGAGGTACATCTCCTGGTCGGATGCGGCGGCGGCCTTTCGATGCCGTCATCGCATGCCGCCAACCTTTTCGGGCAGGCGTTTTTCTTTCGGAAGGTGGCACCATTTACGGGGAAATATCTGATTCCGCTGGCAATTGTGGTGGCCCTGTCGCGGGTGTTTGTCGGGGTGCATTATCCGGCCGATATTCTGGTCGGGTCGGCCCTGGGAACGCTGGTCGGTTTAGGTGTGAGCTACGGATTTTTGCACTATCTTCCATCGATGCAGAAATTTATCAGATCAAAATGGGGTAATGAAAATGGACCTTGATGTTAAAATAATCCAGGGTGATATCACTGAAGCCGATACCGAGGCGATTGTTAACGCCGCCAATAATCATCTCTGGATGGGTTCCGGTGTGGCCGGGGCGATAAAGGCCAAAGGCGGGATAGAAATCGAAAAAGAGGCTGTTTCCAAAGGACCGATTGAAGTCGGTAATGCAATCGATTCTACAGCCGGTAAACTGCCTTATAGGTGCATTATTCATGCGGCCGGAATGGGTCAGGATCTCAAAACCGATGAAAAGGTAGTCTATAAGACAACCGTTAATTCGTTGCTTCTGGCTGACAGACTGAAATTGAAATCGATTGCCTTTCCGGCTATCGGGACCGGCGTTGGCGGGCTGTCAATAACCGACTGTGCCCGGGCCATGCATCGTGCCCTCGACGAATTCGCAC
>Ga0164313_10002340_pt1 | contig 17027 bp, 11 predicted proteins | sample GuaBasSedimGuay4_FD_113735 | JGI IMG/M metagenome (GOLD analysis project Ga0164313, IMG submission 113735) | Subseafloor sediment microbial communities from Guaymas Basin, Gulf of California, Mexico - Guay4, Core 4569-4, 0-3 cm | ecosystem: Environmental > Aquatic > Marine > Hydrothermal vents...
CCTGTTTGAACGTGGGCTGTATCCCTTCAAAAGCATTGCTTGAGTCTTCACATTTATATCAGGTGGCAAATTCGGAATTCACACAGCACGGTATATCCACATCATCGTTGAAAATTGACGTTAAAACAATGCAAGCGCGAAAAAATCAGGTAGTACAAGATTTGACACAGGGTATACAATCACTGTTAAAAGCAAATAAAATAGCAGTGATTCATGGACGGGCAAAGATTACAGACGTTGATACAGTCGAAATTTCCAGCCGAAAAAATCATAAAAAAATCGATGAGTTAAAAGCAAAACATATAATTATCGCGACCGGTTCATCTTCTGTTCATCTGCAACAAGCGCCACTCGAAGATGATTATATCGTGGATTCAGCGGGTGCTTTAGAACTGACAGAGGTGCCTGCTCGTCTTGGTATTATCGGTGCGGGAGCGATAGGTCTGGAATTAGCAAGTGTGTGGCAGCGTTTGGGATCACAGGTCGTATTATTGGAAGCGATGCCGGAATTTCTGTCGATGGCCGATAGTAAGCTGGTCACTCTGGCAGCACGAAGCTTATCTAAACAATCACTCGATATCCGTCTCAATGCACGGGTACTTAGTACAACTGTAAAAAATAAAAGGGTGCAACTGGTTTATGAAGATCGCAGCGATATGGAAAAAACAGCTGAACGAAAAGAGGTATTTGATAAAATCATCGTTGCGGTAGGCCGTAAACCCAATAGCGACCGTGTATTCGGTGAAGAGTTAGGTATCGAACGTGATGAGCGAAGCTTTATTCTAGTTAATGACCAGTGCCAGACCAGCGTGCCTAATATCTACGCTATCGGTGATGTCGTGCGTGGTCCGATGCTGGCGCACAAAGGTTCTGAAGAGGGCATCATGGTGGCAGAACACATCGTCGGCAATCATGCCGAAGTTAACTACGATCTAATTCCCTCAGTCATATACACGCACCCTGAGATTGCCTGGGTAGGCAAGACAGAAGAAGAATGTAAAACGGCCGGTATTAATATTAAAATTGGTAGCTTCCCCTTAGCTGCCAGTGGCCGTGCCCGGGCAATGGGTGAGACGGAGGGTCTGGTAAAAATCATCGCTGATGCAGATACCGACCTTGTTTTGGGCGTGCATATATTTTCGGTGCAGGCATCTGAATTAATCGCACAGGCTGTATTAATGATGGAGATGCAGGCTACGGTAGAAGATATCGCATTAACTATGTTTGCACACCCAACATTGTCAGAAGCGATGCATGAAGCAGCATTGTCAGTCGATAAACGGGCTATCCATGTAAAAAATTAACCATTAACCATTAACCATTAACCATTAACCATTCCAAGAGATAAAATGAATCTACATGAATATCAGGCAAAACAGGTGTTTGCTCAATTTGGTATGCCGGTGCCTAACAATGAAGTTGTAGAGTCTACGAATCAGGTTTCTGCTGCACTAGCAAAACTTGCCGGAGATCGCTGGGTGGTAAAAGCACAGGTACACGCTGGTGGTCGCGGCAAAGCCGGTGGCGTTAAGTTGCTGGATTCCGCGGAACAGGTCGAACAGGCTGTCGCCGAAATGCTGGGTACAAATCTTGTGACCATTCAGACCAATGCGTCAGGTCAGCCTATCAATCAGGTACTGATCGAAGAAATAAGCAATATTAGTCGTGAGCTTTACCTCGGCGCAGTAATCGATCGCGCCTCGCAGCGTGTTGTAATCATGGCATCAACGGAAGGCGGTATGGAGATAGAAAAAGTTGCCGCCGAAACGCCCGAGAAAATTTTAAAAACAACGATTAACCCACTGACAGGTTTACAAGCTTACCAGTCGCGAGAGTTGGCATTTGGTCTGGGTCTGGAAGGTGATCAGATCAAACAGTTTGCAAATCTATTAAATGGTTTTGCAAAAATGTTTGTTGAAAAAGATTTAAGTCTGGTTGAGATAAATCCTCTAGTAGTTACAGATGAAGGCCAGTTAATATGTCTTGATGGAAAAATAAATATCGACGATAACGCGATGTATAGACAGAAAGAAATTTTGGCTATGCGTGATGAGTCGCAGGAAGACGAACGTGAGAACCGTGCCAAAGTATGGGATTTAAATTATATCTCGCTGGATGGTGACATCGGCTGTATGGTGAACGGGGCAGGTTTGGCGATGGCGACCATGGATCTGATTAAACTTTGTGGTGGCGAACCCGCTAATTTTCTGGATGTCGGTGGCGGAGCTACTAAAGAACGTGTCAGTGAAGCCTTCAAAATCATCTTATCTGATAGCAATGTAAAAGGCGTGCTGGTCAATATCTTTGGCGGTATCGTGCGCTGTGACTTGATTGCTGAAGGCATCATTGGTGCGGTCGAAGAGGTACATGTTGCTGTTCCTGTTGTTGTTAGATTGGAAGGCAACAACGCTGAACGTGGTAGGCAACTATTGTCAGAAAGCGGCGTCAATATTATAGCGGCGCAAGACTTGACGGAGGCTGCAGAAAAAATTGTTGCGGAAGTGAACAAATGAGCGTTTTAATTAATAAAGAAACACGTGTTCTATGTCAGGGTTTTACTGGCAAACAAGGTTCTTTTCATTCAGAACAGGCGATTGCCTACGGTACCAACATGGTTGGTGGCGTAACGCCGGGCAAAGGCGGGCAGACACATCTCGAGCTGCCAGTATTCAATACGGTCAATGATGCCGTTAAAGAAACACGTGCAAACGCGACGGTTATCTATGTGCCAGCGGCTTTTTGTAAAGATTCAATATTGGAAGCAATCGATGCAGGCATTGAATTAATCGTTTGCATCACTGAGGGTATCCCGACGCTAGATATGCTGCAGGTGAAGATTGTTGCAGACAGTGCGGGTGCTAGAGTAATCGGGCCGAACTGTCCCGGTATCATTACGCCGGGAGAATGCAAGATCGGAATCATGCCTGGTGATATTCATCGGCCGGGTAAAGTCGGCGTGGTATCTCGCTCAGGTACGCTTACCTACGAAGCCGTAAAACAAACAACTGACCTCGAGTTTGGTCAAAGTACCTGTATCGGTATTGGTGGTGATCCGATTTCCGGCACCAGTTTTATCGATTGTTTACAATTGTTTGAAAATGATCCGCAAACCGAAGCCATATTGATGGTCGGTGAGATTGGTGGCAGCGCCGAAGAAGAAGCGGCTGAATTTATACAGTCTGAAGTCAGCAAACCGGTAACCGCATTTATCGCCGGAGGCACTGCGCCAAAAGGAAAACGCATGGGCCATGCCGGTGCGATTATTGCTGACGGTAAAGGAACCGCCGCAGAAAAATTTGCGGCACTGGAGAAAGTAGGCGTGCATACCGTGCGTTCACCTGCCGAACTTGGCAAGGGTGTTGCTGAGGCGACTGGCTGGTAGAAAGATGTAGGGGAAGTGAATAGCCTGTCACGTCGAATACATGATAATCAAGGCGATATGTTCGCGGAAAAATCGACTCGTAAACATCAAAGAAGCTATCTCAGAGTGTGATTTTTGCGTGGTCAAAAATGCTTATGGATTATTTTTCATGTTGATGTTCACTTTTAGTTCGTACAAATTTTCTTTATTAAATTTGCAGGGCCAGATATCAGCTGTGGTGTTTGACGGCGCATTCATTTGAATGACGAACGTTAGAAAAAAATTTAACTATCTTAAAAAAATATCGGGAGCATAGATGAATACTGCAATAAATTCAGAGTCGGATAATAAGATTGTTTATACACTGACTGATGAATCCCCCTTGTTGGCGACATACTCTCTTTACCCTATATTGAGTACATTTCTTAATGTCGCAGGTATCGATATTGAAACAAAAGATATTTCTCTACCCTCAAGGATTCTTGGTGAATTATCAGACTACCTTTCTCAGGATCAGCAAGCGCCGAATATACTAGGTGAGCTGGCGCAGTTAGTTCAAGAACCCAACAGCAATATCATTAAATTACCCAATATCAGTGCATCTATCCCACAGCTCGTCGCCGCGATCAAAGAGCTACAAGAAAAGGGATATGTCATTCCTGATTACCCCGAGCCGCCAGCAACCGATGCGGAAAAATCGCTACAAGACCGTTACTCAAAAGTAATCGGTAGCGCAGTTAACCCTGTATTACGGCAGGGAAATTCTGATCGACGCGTGCCTCTGGCGGTTAAGAAATCAGCACAGAAAAATCCGCATAAGATGAAAAAATGGAGTCCGGCATCTCGTACCCATGTCTCCCACATGCAGCATGGTGATTTTTACTCAAGTGAAAAATGCATGACCATAAAAAATCCGTGTGACATCAAGATGGATATTGTTGATAAGAACGGCAAGGTCGTCGTTCTTAGAGAAAAAGTGTCTTTGCTCGAAGGCGAAATTATTGACAGTATGTTTATGAGCAAAAAAGCATTGGTGCAATTTCTCAAAGACGAATTAAAAGACGCCAAAAAAACAGGCGTCATGTTTTCATTTCATGTCAAAGCAACGATGATGAAAGTCTCTCACCCCATCGTATTCGGCCACGCGGTGAAGGTTTTTTATAAAGATTTATTCAAGCGGCACGGAAAACTTTTCGAAGAACTGGGTGTTAACGTCAATAATGGTATTAATAGCGTCTACGAGAAAATTGCCTCGCTGCCTCGTTCCATGCGTAAAGAAATAGAGTTCGATATTCATGCCTGCCATGCCAAACGTGCTGAAATGGCGATGGTCGATCCTACCGAAGGTATTACTAATCTACATTCGCCAAATAACGTTATTGTCGATGCTTCAATTCCTGCCATGATCCGTAATGGTGGAAAGATGCGCTCTCCACACGGTAAATTAAAAGATACAAAGGCAGTTATGCCAGAAAGTACATATGCACGCATCTATCAGGAAATGATCAATTTTTGTAAAACACATGGCAGTTTTAACCCCGCGACGATGGGGACGGTACCAAACGTTGGTTTAATGGCACAGAAAGCGGAAGAATATGGTTCACATGATAAGACCTTCGAAATGCCGTTTTCGGGTATAGCGAGAATTGTTAACCATGATGGGGAAGTCATGCTGGAACAAAATGTGGAAAAAGGTGATATCTGGAGAATGTGTCAAACCAAGGATGAAGCCATTCATGACTGGGTAAAACTGGCTGTAAGAAGAGCGCGTGAGACAGACTCTCCAACCATATTCTGGCTTGATGAATATCGGCCACACGATTGGGAGATAATCAAAAAAGTGAGTACGTATCTGGGCGAGCAAGATCTGTCTGATATTGATATTCAACTTATGTCACCTTTACGTGCGATGCGTTTTTCACTGGAGCGTATCATCCGAGGTAAAGATACGGTTTCGGTTACGGGTAATATCTTGCGTGATTATCTGACCGATTTATTTCCTATCATGGAAGTGGGAACAAGCTCAAAAATGCTATCTATAGTGCCGATGATAAACGGCGGTTTTATGTTTGAAACGGGTGCTGGCGGAACGGCACCCGTTTTGGTGAAGCAACTGTACGAAGAAAACCACCTGTGTTGGGATTCGTTAGGTGAATTTTTAGCTATCGCCGCATCGTTAGAGGAACTTGGTAAAAAAACAGACAATAACAAAGCAAAGATTTTGGCTGATACGCTCAGTACAGCAACCTCGGCTTACCTGGATAAGCAAAAATCACCTTCGCCAAAAACAGGAGAGATGGATACACGCGGCAGCCACTTTTATCTTGCAATGTATTGGGCGAAAGCGTTGGCTGAGCAAACCGAAGATTTGGAATTAGCGACACACTTTTCCAATCTTGCAAAATTACTTACTGATAATGAAGATAAAATAAATTCTGAACTGGCAGAATTTTATCGTGAACCTGTCGATTTAGGTGGTTATTTTGTTTTGGATGATAAAAAGGTGAAATCTCTAATGAGACCGAGTAAAACCTTTAATGAAATATTACAATAACGAATGGATGAAATCTTTAAACGGGTACAACTAATTATTTATCTTTAGTGCTTACGTAATAGTGACTGTTGCTAAACATGTGATTAGATTGATTGAAAAATGTATTAGTTATCCAGCATAAAATGCTTTTACATTGTTTTGAAATTTTAATTTATTTTGAGGTTAAATAGTTTATGAGTATAACAGCCATCTATCCAGGCACCTTTGATCCCATTACCCTTGGGCATGCGGATCTGGTGTGCCGCTCATCCCGGTTATTTGATAAAGTCATTGTTGGTATCGCCGCTAATGTGGAAAAGCGAACGTTGTTTACAGTCGCTGAACGACTTAGATTGGCTGAAGAATCATTGGCTGACGAAGCTAATGTAACTGTGCTCAGTTTTGATGGTTTGTTAATAGACTTTGCTAGAGAACAAAAGGCGGGGGTGATTATTCGCGGTATGCGTGCTGTGTCGGATTTTGAATTTGAATTCCAGTTGGCGAGTATGAATCGGTCTTTAGCGCCAGAGATTGAATCGGTTTTTTTAACACCGACAGAAAAGTACTCTTTTTTATCGTCTACCTTGGTGCGTGAGGTTTCACAGCTGGGTGGGGATACTTCACCCTTTGTGCATCCTGTCGTCGAGACAGCATTACTGGAGAAATATAGGAAAAGGTGAAACGCATCCCCTTTTGGTTTTTCCAGTGAAAATGAATCTTTATGGATAGAGCAAAGCGGTGTGAGTTTATAAAAATTAAACGCAATACCGATAAGGATTGTTCATCAATGTGAACAACTTTAGTCGTTGAATTGGCGTTTTTATTTTGGTCTTCATAGAAAAAAGCAGGTGTAACTAAGATGTTACACCTGCTTAAGGAGTCTTGCAGCTATGAATCATTATATCTATCTTAGACTGCTGGGTGTAAAAACCGCAATCTATCCAAATTGCATATTACGCTGGCTTCCTTGTCCAGCTTGCAATGTAGCACACATTAATTACGGCACAGCTCCTGTTTTGGAGTGACACAGTTCTGTACTATAGTTAAGTGATTCTTGTGTATACCTTAAAACTTATACGTTGCTGCGAACTGAACGCGGCTCAGTTCACCATCGTCACCATTTTCAGTTTCACGATTAGCAAGCAGGTACATAATTCCGTATGTAACTGGTTTAACTGGTGACCATAAATAGTTTATTTGTATGCTGTCAGCACTCTTGTTCTCAGTGCCTGCAGCACCCGCTGGGTTATCAATGTCTGCCGCAGATACAATTATGTTTGAGCTAGACATACCGCTCCAGGCGTGATGGTAAGAAGCAGAAACTGCGGTGGACTCAACTGTTTCAAGTTTACCCGCAATCATTATGCCATCCTTTACTAAACCAAGGCTGGTATAGCGACCCATGCCGTCACCAACATTAAGAGAGAATTTAATGTTGTCAGACTTGCCAACTTTTATCTTACCTGAAAGACCAACACCAACGCCTGTTTCAGACTCATCGATGCCTGCTTCGTCGACTGTAATCTGTCGAACTAAACCATTCAAACGTACGTGACCCCAGTCACCTTTGAATTTGTAGTTACCAGCAATATCAGGTACAGAACCAACGTCTCTATCAGTTGAACCTGTAACAAAACTTTCAGGATTTTCCAAAGCGATCTGGAAGTCACCTGCTGTGTAGCGTACCTGTGGCTGACGGATAAAGACGATACCTTCAGGAGAGCCTAAAAAATCTACTGCTTGAGGGAGAGCGCCTGTGTCCTGGAAGGTTGACCATGTTTGTCCAAATAGCCAGTTATCTACTTTGAAGAAAGCGTGACGTAGGCGTGGGGCATAGCTGTTGCTGACAACCTCATTACCTTCAGTTGTGGTAAGGAAGTCGGTTTCAATAAAGCCGGTTACTTTGTGACCATCAATTTCTTTTACCACTTTAAAATTAAGGCGCGTTTCACGTGCAGTAAAGTCTAGTGTTTGATGATCTTCACCGTTGCCGACAGGTATTGTTGAAGGGACGTAAAATGTACGACCAATACCACCGGCACCGCCACCTATAGTCCCGCTGTCTGTATCAGTGTAGATAACGCTTAATTTTGCAAAGCCACCGATTGTAAAGTCAGCTGCAGGTGCGGCCGATACGGTTAGTGGTGTAGTTATCAATGCAGCTGCAATGCTCGAATATAGACAATGGCGTGAAAACTTACCCGTGTTTATTTTTTTTATGGTAAACATCTTAATCTTTCCCCTCTTGTGTGTGGTTTCGACATCTTACTAAAAGTAAGGGCTCAAGCTATTAGATATTAGTCTATATAGACGAAAGTCGTATATTCGTCACCCCGATGATTATGTCAGGCAATAGCTAGACGATGGTCTAATTGCGAAGCTTTAATTTAAAGATAAATATATTTTGCATTGATACAGTCTTTCTTGATGTGAGGAGGATGGGTATAAAGATGAACTGATTTGCTATTTACGGAGAGGGCAATGTCTGCACGTGGTATTTTATTATTAGTGGTTTATTCGCTAGAGATAACAGACTGGGGTATCATGTGACTTTATCGAGCGAGAATCTTTCTATGTATCATTTCCATGTGGCGGACGACCATCCACTGTTCCGCGACGCAATTCTGAAAGTTATAAAAAAACATTACCCCGGATCTGTTATTGTCGAATCAATCGATTTAGATAGCACTATCAATGATTTAAATGGCAACAGTGAAACTGATTTATTGTTACTGGATTTACATATGCCGGGTAGTCAGGACTTGTTTGGTTTGATTATGGTGCGTGAAAAATTCCCTAGCGTTCCGGTGGCGATTATTTCGGCCGATGACGATTTGGATACCATTAATCGTGCAATGGGACATGGTGCTTGCGGTTATATACCTAAATCATGTCCACCACAGCTTATTCATCGTGCGATAAGTGCTATTCTCGATGGTGAATTATGGGTGCCGGAGGCTATTCGCGGCAATCTGACGCCGGTAGGTGTTGAAGAGAAAAATCTGGCAGCTAAGATAGCCACGCTGACGCCACAGCAATATCGAGTGATTTATTATCTGCGCGAAGGTTGGCTCAACAAACAGATTGGTTATGAGTTAGGTATAACGGAAGCAACCGTTAAGGCGCACCTTACCGCTATTTTTCGTAAGTTGGGAATTTCTAATCGAACGCAGGCTGTGTCCATGCTTAGCAAAATGTCGCTCAAAAAAAATACGACTAATTAATCCCTGCTTTAATTGTTCTGCTTTTCCATTTTTCGTTGCAGGTACCGATCTAGCAATGCACGTAAGCGACCGGGTTTGATTGGTTTGCGTAAAAAATCAAAGCCATGTTCTGTTACGCGTGTTGGTAAGTCTTCATCGGCTGCAGCTGATATAATGCAAACAGGAATATCTTCCCATTGACAGAGTAATGCGTCAGCTAGTTCTATGCCATCGGCCTCTGGGTCTAGTTGATAGTCCATCAAAATTACATCAGGCGCAGTGTTGTTTTTGGCATAGTCTAGTGATGCCGCAGAATTGGTAGAACTGGATAGCGTACATCCCCAGTTGTTTGTCAGGGTGCTGAGTGCATGAATATTTTTTTCGTCGTCGTCGACATAATAAATATTCAAGTTGTTTAGTCCAGGAGCTATATTTTCGTTTACGTTAGCGTCGGAGATACGTGTTTCTTTTGTGCACAAAGGAACGAGTACTGAAAATAGACAGCCATTTTCGTTACGGGAATAAACGCGAATTTTATGACTGAGGAGTTCTGAGAAGCGAAAAACAATACCGAGACCGAGGCCTGCACCGTCAACATTACTAGCAATGCGGTAGAAATCATCGAAGATTCGTTTTTGGTGTGCTTCGCTGATGCCGGGACCACTGTCATAAACGCATATTTCTATTTGGTTTTGGCGTCGTCGACAACCGAATAATATTTTCCCTGTGTTAGTGTACTTCACCGCATTAGATAGAAAATTTTGCAGTATGCGGCGTAAGTATTGAGGGTCGGATTCACACCACAGCGAAGTGTGCTGCCATTTAAAAGTAATGCCTTTATTTGTTTGGACTCGAAACTCATTGGCGAGTGGTTCGAGTATGTCGCCGAGTGCAAACGGAACAAGTTTTGGTGTAAAGCTACCCGTATCCAAACGGGAGATTTCAAGTAAGTTAGATATGATTTGTTCCGCAGAGCCAATGGCGTTATGTAGGTGATGAAGGTTTTCAGTGCGTTCAATATCCCCATCGGGTTTTTCCAATAGAGCGCTGGCATATAGGCTGGCTGCATTTAATGGCTGTAAAATATCATGGCTGGCTGTTGCCAGAAACTGAGATTTGCTTGTGTTGGAAATTTCTGCCGCAGATTTGGATTTGGATAACGCTTGTTCGGTTTTGCTATGTTTTTTTACTTCGTTGCGCAATGATTGATTGATTTTTTCAATTTCTTCAGTTCTTTCTTTTACCCGATCTTCCAGTATGTTTTGTGTATTAATAAATTCAGTGATGTTATCGTAGGTGGTGACATAACCGCCTGTTGGCAATGCTCGTCCTTTAATTTCTATAACGTTATGGTTGTGGTTTCTTACTACTCGGTAAGGTTTACCGGCGATTAGATGTTTTAGCCGTGTCTGTATTTGTTCCTCTACATCGCCATTGCCGATGACTCCGTGTTCTGCGTTGTAACGCACTAGTTCGGCTACGTCCTGTCCAACACGAAGCATGTTTTTTGGGTAGTCGAACATGTCTTCATAGTTTTTATTCCATGCCACAATCTTTAGGTCGGCGTTCACCACACTGATGGCGGAAGATATACATTCAAAAGAGGCAAACAGCATTTCTTGGCTGAATTGTAGTGAGCGAGTGGTTTCCTTAAAGATAGTGACCACGTTTTCAACAGCGATGGTTTCTCCACTGCTTAAACTTTTCAGCATAGCGCGCGCAGATGCCACACCAACGACACCAGCAAGTGATGATTCTGCGTAATCTAGCATTTTAGGACTTACCCTAACTAACTCGGGACGTTGTTCGTTTTTTAATAATCGCTTGGTGGCAGATTCGCCAAGGAATTGTGTCAGCATGATAGTTAAATCGTCTTTATTGATGTGCAGGTCATGCGTATCTTGTTTGTTGCGTTCTTTGTTAACAAAAGCGAATGCCTGAAGACGATCGGAGAGTCGTGTGTGGTTTAATTTGGACACGTAATAGAAAGCCAGGCTGTTAGCGGCAAGGCTGAGTATTACACCGCGGGTGTAACTATCGCTGAAGGTAAGTCCAAATAGCTGATCAGGTCGTAGGAATTGGTATGCAAAAAAACCCTGAGTCAGTACGTCTGGCTCAATAAGACCTGCATGACTCAGTAGTGGAACCATCAGGCTAATAAACCAGATTAATGTGCCACAGGCTAGACCAGCAAATACTCCCATGGCGTTGCCTTGCTGCCAATAGAGGCCAAATAAGAGTGCTGGTGCAAGCTGCACAGCCAGGGCAAATGCGATTAGGCCAATTTCGGTCAGCGCCATGTTTCCAGCTAGATAGTATTGGTAAGCCCATGACATTAAAATAATAGCAACAACTGTCAAACGCCGTGTTAGAAGTAGAGTTTTTGAATAATCCGGGATAGCGTGTTCTGATTTGCGTCGCCTGATTAGTAACGGCAGAATTACATCGTTGCTTAGCATCTGACTCAAGGTAAGCGAGGCCACGATAATCATTGCAGTGGCCGCTGAAAAGCCGCCGATATAACCCAATAGAGCAAGCCATTCGTGACCTTGACTCAGAGGTAGAGCAAGAACGTAGGTGTCACTGGTAACGTCAGTTCCGGCTAAATATTGATTACCTACCCATGCAATACAAAATATGGCGATGATGACAATCAATAGATACAGGCTAAATCCACGGCGTGCAAAAATCAGATGTTTCTCGCTTAAACATTCGACAAAGGTAATTTGAAACATTCGGGGTAAACAGAAGATTGTTGCTGCAGAAACGAATGTCAGCACTATAAAAGAAGGTGATAATGTTGGATTAGTAAATACGGTATTGACGTTAGTGCCCAATTGACTGGGGTCAAAACTTTCACTCAGGTTGAGTGCGAAGATTGCTATGGCGACGAGTGCTATTATTTTGATTAAAGATTCGAATGCTATTGCAGTCATTATTCCGGAATGATAACTGGCGATATCAAGTCGGTTAGCACCAAAAATTAACGTAAACAGTATCATTACACATGACACAACTAATGTTAGATCCTGGCCTGCAATAGCGATGGTCTCGACACTGTAAAGTAATGTGTCGGTGACTGCCTTCAGCTGCAGTGAGATATATGGCACAGTCGTTGCGAGCATAATAAGGGTGACGATGGCAGCGATGGCCTGGCGTTTGCCATAGCGGGAAGTAATGAAATCGGCAATGGAGTGGATGTTTTGCTGTTTGCTAACGTTGGCAATACGCTGCAGTAACGGAAAACCAAGAGTGAAAAGTAAAATGGGGCCTAGTAGTATGGGTAGATAGGCCCAGCCTTTAGATGCTGCCGTTCCTACCAGACCGTAAAAAGTCCACGATGTGCAGTAAACGCCAAGTGCCAAAGTGTAGACTAAAGGATGGCGTGTCCAGCTTGATTTTTTAAAGCGTTGGCGATCAGCAATACGCGCAATCCAAAACAAAAGAGCCATATAGCCAATGAGTGAGGGTACGAGTATAACTGGTGACAAATAGAGCTCCGCTTAAATATTAGTGATAGCTGAAGATTAGGCAGTTAGTTTATGTTTTACTGCTGTAAATATAACAGCTTTAGGTCAATTGAATAAATTTATCTGCGGACTAGTTTTGACAGTGATATATGAATAATCTATACAGTACCGGGTGTGAATGAGCACTATGTCTGCTATGTTGCAATGGCGTTTCATAATATTTAATGATTAGTACACTGTTGACAATGATTGGTATATGGTTAACTTTGGTGTTGGTCGTATCCGTGAATTTTAATTACGTTTTGATTCGTGGAGCCTTTGATGAATGATATCAAAGGGATTTAGCCTCAAAAGCAAGACGATTCGGAGCGCTGAATGGCATGCATATCTTTTTTTGGTTTTAAATAATGATAGAAAACGATACTATTTTGGTGTGCATGATCGTATCACCCTAATATTAAATATGTTCTAAAGGTACAGAAGGTTCTTGAAGAACGGAAACGATAATGCTCGCAACAATTAAATTGCCTAAACTTTAATCTTGTTAGAACGCCGCTTACTGATTGGAGCTGTTGAAAAAGTAAAAAATTGATATGGTAAATTTAAATAAACTTAGAATGTTTATCACAACATTTACTCATCTTGTTGATGAGTTTGGCGATGATGAATCACACATATTTAGTGATGGAAAAAAATGCTTTCAGGACTAATCAGTCACGATGACTGGTTGCCACATGCTTTTGCGCAATCACATCCTGACCACTACCAGCAATATCTATTACATTGTGATCCACAGCAACGTTTTTCAGTGGTCAGTTTTGTTTGGGCGGCTGGGCACGAAACACCAATACATGATCACACTGTTTGGGGAATGGTTGGTGTCTTACGCGGCATAGAAACGTGCAAAGAATATTCATTAACCGCTGAGAATGAACAATTAATACCTGGTCGCCAACATGATTTGCATGTTGGTGATATTGATTTAGTGTCGCCAACCGTTGGTGATGTTCATCAAGTGTTAAATGCTCAAAAAGAAGGAGTTTCCGTTAGCATTCATGTGTATGGTGCAAATATTGGTATGCTGAAACGTCATATTTATGATTTGGCAACAGGAGAAAAACACGATTTCATATCCGGTTATTCGAATACTCAAATACCAAATGTCTGGGGCAATAGTGAATAAAGTAATGTTGGCTGAAATGGCTGCCACATGACACAAAAATTTAAAGATTATTTTTCAGGTGCGTCGAGTGATTACTCTTTATACCGGCCGCATTATCCGCCAGCTTTATTCACGTATTTGGCATCGCTAACTGAGTTTCATGATGTAGCATGGGATTGTGCAACGGGTACGGGTCAAACGGCACGAAATATTTCAGCATCATATCAAACGGTTATCGCTACTGATGCCAGTCAGACTCAGATCGATCAAGCAAAAGACTCACTAACAGATATAGAAAATATTTTTTTTAAATTAACATGCGCAGAAAAAACGGATATTGTTTCTGGCTCTATTGATTTACTGACGGTCTCTCAAGCTTTGCACTGGTTTGACCTTGAGAAATTTTCTGTTGAGGTAAACAGAGTGTTGAAACCTGGCGGTGTATTGGCGGTGTGGGCATACGATTTGATGTTGATTACACCGGAGATTGATGATGTCGTCTCTTATCTTTATCACACGGTTCTTGATGGTTATTGGCCTATCGAGCGTAAAATGATTGAGAATGGATATAGGGAAGTTGATTTCCCGTTACAAGAAATTAAGTCACCTATTTTCGAAATGACGCAACAATGGGATTTGGCGCAATTAATTGGCTATTTACATACCTGGTCGTCAATAAGGAAGCAACTCTCAACAACGGGTGGTGATTTGGTGGAGGCTGAATTGGATGAGATGGCTGGGCTTTGGGGTTCGGCGGAACAACGTCGAACGATTACTTGGCCGCTAATATTAAGAATTTGGTCGAAGGCATAAGTTTTATACGCCGTGCACGGTTTTTAAAAGCGATAATTAATCAGCGCTACTCTGAATACCCCGAAGGCAATACGGAATAAAAAACCCGCGACTTCAACTTATGAAGCCTCGGGTTTCGTTTTTTAAGCCGTTAAAAAATAACGGCTAACACTTGAGTGTTGCTGAAATAAGTGACAATAAGCCAATGATTAGAATTGGTTCATCGTGTTCTCTTCACCTGCAGCTTTTAGTGCCGCGTCACCAGAGAAATACCCTTTGTGATCGTCACCAATGTCAGACCCGGACATATTTTGGTGTTTCACACAGGCGATACCTTGACGAATTTCTTTGCGCTGAACGCCAGCAACATAACCTAGCATACCTAGCTCTCCGAAGTAATCTTTAGTCAGGTTGTCGGTAGACAATGACGCGGTATGGTAGGTAGGCAGTGTAATCAAGTGATGGAAAATACCGGCTTCGCGTGAGCCATCAGCCTGGAATGTGCGGATTTTTTCATCAGCAGCATGCGCTAGATCTGTTTCATCGTATTCAGCACTCATCAAACCGTCACGGTCATATGCTGAAACATCTTTACCTTCTTCAACCATGATGTCATATACCTGTTGACGGAAGTTTAGTGTCCAGTTGAATGACGGACTGTTGTTGTAAACCAGTTTGGCATTTGGAACCACTTCACGAACAGCATTCACCATGCCACCTATTTGAGAGATATGAGGCTTTTCAGTTTCGATCCAGATAAGATCAGCGCCGTTTTGTAGTGACGTTATGCAATCGAGTACGCAACGCGCTTCGCCTGTGCCTTGTTTGAATTGGAACAAGTTGCTTGGTAAACGCTTAGGACGAACCAACTTTCCATTTTGTTTGATAACAACATCACCATTGCACATGTTCTCAGCGGTTACTTCTTCACAATCCAGAAATGCGTTGTACTGGTCGCCTAAATCACCTTTTTTATGAGTAACAGCGATTTGTTTTGTAAGGCCAGCACCTAAGGAATCAGTACGTGCAACGATGACACCGTTGTCTACGCCTAGTTCTAAAAAGGCATATCGTACTGCACGAATTTTAGCTAAGAAATCTTCATGAGGAACGGTTACTTTTCCGTCCTGGTGACCACATTGTTTTTCGTCAGACACCTGGTTTTCAATCTGTATACAGCAAGCACCCGCTTCGATCATCTGCTTCGCCATTAAGTAAGTTGCTTCAGCATTACCGAAGCCAGCATCTATATCTGCAATGATTGGCACAACATGTGTTACATGATTGTCAATTTGATTTTGAATGTCAGCTTCTTTAGTAGCATCGTTAGCATCGTTAGCATCACGTGCTGCATCTAATTCGCGGAACAAACCACCCAGTTCACGTGCATCTGCTTGACGTAAGAAGGTATAAAGTTCTTTAATTAACATAGCAACAGATGTTTTTTCGTGCATTGATTGGTCAGGTAAAGGGCCAAATTCTGAACGTAAAGCGGCAACCATCCAACCAGATAGATATAGGTAGCGACGATCAGTATTGTTTTCGAAATGTTTCTTGATAGAAATCATTTTCTGTTGACCAATAAAACCATGCCAGCAACCTAATGATTGTGTGTATTTTGATGAATCAGCATCGTAATTATCCATGTCAGTACGCATGATATCAGCGGTATATTTTGCAATATCGATGCCGTGTTTGAATTTGTTTTGAGCGCGCATACGTGCAACATATTCTGCACCAATTGCATCCCATGATGAGCCGTTGGCTTCTTTCAATGCTGAAATAGCATCAATATCATTATTGTAAGATGACATTGTAAATCTCCTGCGGTTGGTTAACGTTAAATAATATTTTTTATACAGTCATATTCGCCACGGCCAGAACTTCCGGCCTAATCAGCTGTTAGCATATCTAGTTGTTGTTTTGTTGCATTTTTAGCTTGCGTCGGTAGTTGTGCAGTATAGGTTCGGTATAACCACTGGGTTGCTTCCTGCCTTGTAGAACGAGATCCTGTGCAGCCCTGAAAGACAAGCTGTCATATCTTGGTGCCATGGGCTGGTAGAGCGGATCATTGGCATTCTGTTTATCCACGACTTCTGCCATTCTTTTAAAAGCATCAGTTATATCCTGTTCGTTACAAATGCCATGGTGTAACCAGTTAGCTAATAGCTGACTGGCAATTCGTAGCGTTGCACGATCTTCCATTAGTCCAATATCGTGTATATCAGGAACCTTTGAACAACCGATACCTTGATCAATCCAGCGAACAACATAGCCCAGTATGCTTTGTGCGTTGTTATTTAATTCCTGTTCTATTTCTATCTTCGATAATTTTTTCCTATTAGCAAGTAATGGGATAGTTAAAATATCGTCAAGGCTGGCGCAAATTCGGGTTTTAGCCAATGCCTGGATCGTGCTCACATTCACTTTGTGATAATGCGTCGCATGCAGTGTCGCTGCCGTGGGTGAGGGTACCCAGGCGCAGTTCGCACCGGCAAGCGGGTGA
>Ga0164313_10002341_pt1 | contig 17025 bp, 15 predicted proteins | sample GuaBasSedimGuay4_FD_113735 | JGI IMG/M metagenome (GOLD analysis project Ga0164313, IMG submission 113735) | Subseafloor sediment microbial communities from Guaymas Basin, Gulf of California, Mexico - Guay4, Core 4569-4, 0-3 cm | ecosystem: Environmental > Aquatic > Marine > Hydrothermal vents...
ACATATTTACCAAATAGCAATAGAACCTTAGAAGAATTAGGGTTAACCAGAAAAAATCCTCTCATTAAGAACACCACCAATAACATTGTTGCGATCAACCATAGATTTTCATTTACGATACCATAAATAACAATCGCAATTAATAATATGGTAAAAAAAACAAATAAATATCCATTAAAAACTTTAATTATTTTTTCATTTTTCATAAGAATAAGATTTAAGTTATATCATAATGATATTGCAAATATATCATATTAATTGATAATTGATAAATTATAGATCAAATTTTATTCGTTCAAATTGTGAATATGCGAAATTTGACATTTAAAAATATCTATTAATCATTTTTAACAGGTGATTATTTTCATAATTACAATAATTCATCCATTCCGTTAATTTCTTTCTAAGGATTGATAATATAATTTACATTTACCTCGATTAATCGCAGAATTTAATTATTATTTTCAACTATTTTTTAACAAATGATTATTATGAAAAAAATTATTACAATAAAATATCTATTGATCATTGCGTCCCTATTAACAACATTTGTCGGGTATTCCCAAGAAGAAACAGAGAAAAAAAGGAAATTTTCTTTAACTGGTAGTGCAGATGTATATTTTAGACAAAATATTTCCGGACCTAACGGGGAAGATGCAATTGCACCAAATACATCATTTGCTAATCAGAATGGTTTTGCCATTGGTATGGCCAATGCAATAATATCCTACAATGGAGAAAAAGTAGGAGCTGTAGCAGACCTCGTTTTTGGACCAAGAGGAACCGCTGCTGTTTTTGGGTCTTTACAATGGGATCTGGATGGAGATGGTATACCGGATCTGGGCAATAGTTCGCAAATTATAAATCAATTATATGTTTACTGGAATGTGTCTGACAGAGTTACTTTGACTTTTGGTAATTTCAACACATTCTTAGGATATGAGGTTATTTCTCCTGTTGGAAACTTTAACTATTCTACTTCTTATATGTTCTCTTACGGCCCATTTTCTCATACGGGTATAAAAATGGATTATGCCATTTCCGATGATTGGTCACTATTATTGGCGATAATGAACGGAAATGACCTGACTGTATACAACCCTACGAATAACTATACTATTGGTGCTCAAATTGCCTATAAAGGAACCTATCTCAATTTCATATACGGACCTCAATTCCAAGTCGACCTTACAACGGGATTTGATCTTACGAATAAATTCTATCTAGGAGTAAACGCCACATATTATAATGATGAGGGAAGCTTTTACGGAATTGCATTATACCCTCAATATCAATTATTCGAATCATTTGCACTTGGTTTGCGTGGTGAGTATTTCGCAGAAACAGATTATGGAGTTGGCGCAATCGGAGAATACAATGCAGAAGGTGACGCCGATGTTTTTGAGTTTACTTTAACTGGAAATTATAGTATTGGCAATCTAATGATTATTCCGGAATTCAGATTAGATTCTTCCAGTGAAGAAACTTTTTTAGATACCAACTTGGATCCTTCAAAATCTTTAAGTTCATTCTTAGTGGCCGCTGTATATAAATTTTAAAACAATATATCATGAAAAAAATTGAAGCAATTATCAGAAAATCTAAATTTTCTGACGTAAAATGTGCACTACACAATGTCGGTGTTAATTTCTTTACCTATTGGGATGTTACCGGCCAGGGACATGAAAAGGAAGGTCATGTTTATCGTGGTGTTACGTATAGCACAAGTGATATTCAACGCAGATTCCTGTCTATAGTCGTAAACGATGATTTCGAACAGACAACAATAGATGCAATAATTGAATCCGCAAGTAGCGGAGAAGTTGGAGATGGGAAAATTTTCGTCTCTGACATTAAAGAATCCTACAGAATTAGAACGGGAGATAAAGGTGATGAAACCTTAAAATAATCATTATTCAATTTAAAATTTAACAAATTATATTATGGAATTACTCACTATTAATAATGTATGGATGATGATCTGTACCGCTCTTGTTTTCTTTATGCATTTGGGCTTTTCACTTCTGGAAATTGGATTAACGAGACAAAAAAATACGATAAACATTTTGTTCAAGAACATATTTATCATTACCGTTGGATTGCTGTTATATTGTTTGGTAGGGTTCAACCTGATGTACCCGGGGTTTGCCGATGGTTCTTCGGGAGTTTTTGGTTTTGCCGGGTTCGGCCTGGATGCCGTAGCCGCTACAGATCTAGCCTACAACCAAGGATATACCTATTGGACGGATTTCTTATTTCAAGCCATGTTTGCCGCAACGGCAGCTACCATTGTTTCCGGAGCGGTAGCCGAGCGAATCAAAATCGCACCCTTTATGATTTTTGTAATAATATACGTTGGAATTATATATCCCTTAGCCGGCTCGTGGAAGTGGGGTGGTGGTTTTCTGGATATGAGAGAAACTCCATTCTATGACTTTGCAGGATCAACTTTAGTACACTCCGTTGGTGGATGGGCAGCCTTGGTAGCTGTATGGCTATTGGGAGCACGTATTGGAAAATATGACAAACACGGTAAGCCAAAAGCTATCCCCGGACACAATATTCCATTAGCGACTGCAGGTGTCTTAATACTTTGGCTAGGATGGTTTGGGTTTAATGGCGGATCGGTGTTATCTGCTGATCCCGGAGCAACTTCATTGGTATTGGTAACAACTAGTTTGGCTGCTGCGTCCGGAGGAGTGGTAGCTTCTATCGTGTCAACCTTAAAATATAAGAACTTGGATCTTACCATGTTCTTAAATGGTATTCTCGGAGGCTTAGTTGGTATTACGGCCGGAGCAGATCAAATGGGACCCACCGATGCCATTTTAATTGGTGCAATTGCCGGTACAATTATTGTATTCGCGGTTGCGTTCATTGACAGATTAAGATTGGATGACCCCGTTGGCGCAATAGCTGTACATTTGGTTTGTGGTATTTGGGGAACTTTGGCCGTTGGTCTGTTTGGTAATTTAGCGGGAGGGGCACAACTCATAAGCCAATTGGTTGGTATAGCTTCGTATGCTGTAATTTGTACTGTATCCACTTTTATTATCCTATTCACATTAAAGAAAACTGTAGGAATAAGAGTTTCTGAAAGAGAAGAACTGGAAGGTTTGGATATACATGAACATGGAATTAGTGCTTATGCCGATTTCGGATTGCGGGAACATTAATGAGTTTTTTAATACATTAAAAGAGGATTTGTTTTCAATAACAAACCCTCTTTTTTTATACCTTTGTTTTCCTAAATTACAACCGATGATCAAACATATCAATTTCTTATTCTTTCTTGTTTTTTCTTTTAATAATACCCAAGCATTACCCATCCCCGAATGGGGTCCAACAGGTCACAGAACAATAGGTGCAATCGCCCAAAAACATTTAAACAAAAAAACAAATAAGGAAATTGAAAAGATACTGCAAGGAGAAAGTCTGGCGATGGTTTCAACCTATGGAGATGAGATAAAATCTGACAGTCGTTATAAAAAGTTTGATACATGGCACTATGTGAATTTTCCTTTCGATACAAAATATAAAGATTCTAAGAAAAACCCAAAAGGGGATATTGTAATGGGAATTAATTATTGTATCAGTATTCTAAGGAATAATAATTCAAGTGAGGATGATAAGAATTTTTATCTTAAATTCTTAGTGCATCTAATTGGTGATCTGCATCAGCCGCTTCATGTTGGTCGTGCTGATGATAGAGGAGGAAATGACATCAAAGTGAAATGGTTCTATAAAAATTCAAATCTTCATAGAGTATGGGACAGCGATATGATTGAATCCTGGAACATGAGTTATACCGAGCTCGCGTTGAATACACAAAAAATGTCAAATCAACAAGTTAATGAAATAAAGAGAGGAGATATATTGGATTGGACCTATGAGTCACAAAAATTAGCGCAAAAGGTATACAACTCAGCTAAAAACGGAGATAAATTAAGTTATAAATACTCTTATGAAAATTTTTCCACGGTGCGTAAACAAATACAAAAGGCCGGAATAAGGCTGGCGAAGATTTTAAATGACATCTACAGTTAATTAATGTTGAATTTTTTATTTCAACTACATAGTGCGCGCCAGAAAACACCAATTTCTTCGTTGGACTTGTACTGAAAACAGTCATTTACAATAGTAAACTCCTTGATTTTCAGTACTGCGTCCGCCTCGATCTTGATGATTTCTGACACCCACTTCAGAAAATTATGAGTTTTCTTGCCGATACGACATAAGTGTTAATATGCAAGTTTACCCACATTTCGGGCTTTTCATCGATGATTGTTTACAAAAAGGAGAAGAAGATTTTCAACATCAATTTTTATTCTATCGAAATTTGATTCAAAAAATCACACACATCTAAATTATTTGCAACTATTTTACTACCTGATATATAGCTTTATTAAATTCATCTAAAACTAAAATATTGACTTATCTAATCTAAATTTTAAAATAAAGTAATAAAACAAATATTTTAACGTTTTAACACCTAATCACTATTAAATAATTGTATAATGAAATTGAATGTTGTAATAAAAGCAATAATCATATTGTTTCTGCTAAGTTTCACTACACCAGGTGAACCACCTGAAGAAACTCCTCCATTACATCAAGATTTTGTTTATTTGAAAGAGCTAATGCCAAATTTGAGATCCGATCTCAGATATTACGGAGATAATAATTTTATTGGCCAACGAATAGAAGGTTACAATGCGCCTAAATGCATCTTGAGTAAAGAAGCTGGGGAAGCATTACAAAAAGTGCAGGCAGAATTGGAAAGAATAGGCTTTGGATTATTAATATTTGATGCCTATCGTCCACAACAAGCTGTTGATTTTTTTGTTGGCTGGGCACAAGATGACAGTGATACCTTAATGAAACATGAATTTTATCCTAATGTAAATAAGAAGGACTTGTTTAAAAAAGGGTATATATCAAAAAAGTCAGGACATACCCGTGGAAGCACAGTGGATCTGACTATAGTATCATTAAAAACACGGCATATTTTGAATATGGGAAGCCCATATGACCTGTTCGATGAGAAATCACATATCGACTATGCTCATGTTACAAAAAATCAACGTGCATTGCGGTTATTATTGAAAAGAAGAATGGAAAAACACGGATTCAAATCCTATGAAAAAGAATGGTGGCATTTTACTTTGATCGATGAACCTTTTCCCGATACCTATTTTGATTTTCCCATAGAGTAATTGCTTGCAATACCTTTTTTAAATCACTCAAACTAATCAATAAAGCATAATTAGATTTTGATCTATTATTTGCATAAAAAACGACATTTCCACTTTGAGAGTCATTTTTCGTGTAAACCTCTATTATTTTTTGTTGAGAAAATCATGAATAGCTGATAAATATAATTAACAGCAATAATTTGTTCATCATTTAATTTTGATTCAAACATAAAAAAAATCCCGATAAAAATCGAGATTTTTCTTTTTATTGAATCATATAAACACTTTGAATATTAATTCATCAATTCATAACTTCTTTTAATAAAATCTGTCAATTCTTTTCCTTGCAATAAATTTTGAGAAAGTCTGGCCAGATCTAAAGCCTGATTAATATATTCTGTCCTTTTCCCTTTGGCTTTCAATATTTTTTGCATGAGATCATTATTGGTGTTTACAACCAAATTATACATTTCAGGGAAATTGCCCATACCCATCATACCTCCACCACCGGTTTGTTGCATCTCTTTCATTCGTCTCATAAACTCAGGTTGCGTAATGATAAATGGATTTGATGTAGAATCCAAAGCTTCAAGTTGCACTGTATATTTTTCCTTAGGTACTATTTCCTCAATAAACGTCTTTAATTTCCCTTGATCATCATCACTCAGCTTTGAAATTTGATTTTCGTCTTTTTGAATTAGTTTATCGATAGAATCTGCATCAACTCTGGCAAATTTTATTTTCTCATTTTCCGTTTCCAATTTTTGTATCAGATGGGAAACTATTGGTGAATCCAACAATATCACTTCATATCCCTTAGCTTCTGCCTCCTCGATAAAGCTGTGTTGCTCTTCAATATTGGTTGCATATAACACCACTAAATTTCCATCTTTATCCGTTTGAGCTGCTGCTGTTTTCTCTTTTAATTCTTCAAAGGTAAAATACTTAGCATTTACCGTTGGGAATAATGCAAATTTTTGTGCTTTTTCAAAGAATTTAGGTTCTGAAAGCATACCATACTCGATAACTATTTTAATATCATTCCATTTCTTTTCAAATTCTTCTCTGTCATTTTTGAATAAAGAATTTAACTTATCCCCCACTTTTTTGGTGATATAAGAAGCTATTTTCTTAACTGCTCCATCTGCTTGTAAATAGCTTCTCGAAACGTTCAACGGAATATCCGGTGAATCAATTACCCCTCGTAACATCTGTAAAAATTCCGGAACAATTCCTTCTACATTATCTGTTACAAACACCTGATTTTGATATAATTGTATCTTGTCTTTTTGTATATCAATATTGGTGCTCAACTTCGGAAAGTATAAGATACCGGTTAAGTTGAACGGATAGTCAACGTTGAGATGTATGTGAAACAAAGGTTCTTCAAATTGCATTGGATACAATTCATGATAAAATTCCTTATAATCTTCATCTTTTAGATCACTTGGTTGTTTTGTCCAGGCCGGATTTGGATTATTGATAATATCATCAACAGTAATCATTTTTTGATCCTCCGTTGTTTCTTTACCCTCTTTATCCTTTGTTGTCTTAGGTTTGTGTTTAGGATCAGCAATTTCTTTAGTGCCAAATTTTATCGCAATCGGCATGAATTTATTATATTTCAATAATAATTCTCTAATTTTATGATCTTCCAAAAACTCTAAAGAATCATCGTCAATATGGATAATTATTTCAGTTCCTCTTTCCTTTTTATCAGATTTCTTCAAGGTATACTCAGGTGATCCATCACATATCCAATGTGCAGCATCTTCCTCCTGCTGATACGACTTCGTGTGAATTTCAACTTCACGACCAACCATAAAAGCGGAATAGAATCCTAATCCGAAATGACCTATAATTCCAGAATCATTTTTTTCATCCTTATACTTTTCCAAAAATTCATCCGCACTGGAAAAAGCGATATCATTGATGTATTTCTTAACTTCTTCTTTAGTCATCCCGATCCCTTGATCGATAATGTGGATCTTTTTCCCTTCCTTGTCAATTTTAACCTCAATTTTAACTTCGTCAAGATTTCCTTTAAATTCTCCAATAGAAGACAAATGCTTCAATTTTAATGTTGCATCCGTTGCGTTAGACATTAATTCCCTTAAAAATATCTCATGATCTGAATATAAAAATCTTTTGATCAGTGGAAATATATTTTCAACAGCTACATTTATTTTTCCTTTAGCCATAATTATCTTATTTTAATTTAAATTATTACTCAATCACTATTTCAAAAAAAATACCAAAAATTATAAAATGACAAAGTGACATATAAAAAATATATATTATTGGAAATATGGCAAATAAAAAATTTCTTGAAACCAACTATCCCCGAGGCAAGCCATAGGGGTATTTCGCTGGTTTCATACCCAAGCAAGTTGAGCACAAGCTTTGGTCTTAGGGCCAAAAACCTCAATTTTATATTTTACCTCACCCGCAACTACGAAAAGGTAGTTACGACCTCTCCCAAGGAGAGGTAAATTGGAAACCCCGAGGCAGAGCCATCGGGGAATTATTTAGATTCAAGTAATAAGCAAATGTTTAAATACTATTCTGAGCATAATAAATATAAATCGTTAACTTTGATTTATCAATAAAATAATAACTAATTAAAATTATTCGATGTACAACTCCAAAATTACCGGTCTCGGGTTCTATGTTCCTGAAAATATTGTGACAAACTTTGATCTTGAGAAAATGATGGATACCAATGATGAATGGATTCAAGAGAGAACAGGAATTAAAGAACGCCATTGGATTGCAGAGGACAGCGACGAATCAACAGCCACTATGGGAGCTAAGGCTGCCGAAATAGCAATTGACAGAGCTGGTTTGACAATAAAAGAAATTGATTTTATAGTATTTGCTACTTTAAGTCCTGATTATTATTTCCCTGGATGCGGAGTTATGATACAAGAGATGCTTGGCATGGAAACCATTGGTGCTATTGACATAAGAAATCAATGTTCCGGTTTTGTCTATGCGCTATCCACGGCAGATCAATTTATTAAAACAGGTATGTATAAGAATATCTTAGTGATTGGAGCAGAATATCACTCCAATGGCTTGGATAAAACTACCCGAGGGAGAGACGTTTCGGTCATATTTGGTGATGGGGCAGGTGCCTTGGTCTTGTCGAGAACAGAAGACAATAATAAAGGTATATTATCCTCTCACCTACATAGTGAAGGTAAATATGCCGAAGAGCTCGTGGTTACATCACCCAGCATAAAGCACTGGGTTCCTGAAATAATTGACTCCAATGGTGAGGATATCTCCTATTATCCATATATGAATGGCACTTTTGTTTTTAAAAATGCGATCGTTCGGTTTAGCGAAGTAATTATGGAAGCCTTAAACGCGAATAATTTATCGACGAGCGATCTTAACTTATTTATTCCACATCAGGCTAATTTAAGAATTTCCCAGTTCGTACAACACAAAATGAAGTTGAGAGATGATCAGATTTATAATAATATCATGAGCTATGGAAATACAACTGCTGCATCTATAATAATAGCGCTAACCGAAGCATGGGAGAAAGGTAAAATAAAAGATAATGATATTGTCCTTTTGGCAGCTTTTGGAAGTGGATTTACATGGGGAAGTGTTATCATCAGGTGGTAATCCGCTAAAGATCAAAAAAACATAACTGTTTGTTTATTCGTTTTTTATCTCAGGTTTTAATGCAGGTTGTTCGGTACTAACCAGTTCTCCGTCGACATAATTTTCCCATGTTCCAACGCGCATATCGTTTTTAAAGGGCCCTTTTTTGATCAAATCACCCGTTTTTCTGCTATAATATATTGCCATACCATTTAATTTTCCACCTGCATAGTTGAAATCGTTATACAATATCCCCTTTATGGAATATTTTTTATAACTACCATCAAGTAAGCCATTTTTATAACTTGTAATTTCTGTTAATTCACCGTTCGGATAAAAAGTATTATAAACACCATCCAACTTCCCGTTCTTATAATTCTCTTCACTCATTATGGCTTTACCATCCGTGTGATAGAATAACCATTTTCCTTCTCTTTTTTTACCTTTCATCAAACCATTGCTTTCCAAAACTCCTGAAGTTGTAAAATATTGAACATCGGCCAAATTATCATTTTCATGAAACTTTTTTATAATAATGGGATACTCTGAACTCGAAGCAGAATAATATTTAAAGGTACCAACTTCTTTTCCATGGTCAAAAGTCCCTATATACCTCAATCTATTGTTGGTGTAATACTTTTTCCAAATTCCATCTCGCTTCCCTTCAGAATCCAGGTCATTCAATCCTTGTTGGGCATAAAGAGCTTGCGATATGGGGCATAGTGATAAAATAATTACTACGATAAATTTAAAATGTTTTTTCATATTTTTAAAACTGTAAAATACGATAAATGTTGTATTTCCAAAATTAATTTACAAACTTAAACCTAAAATTATAAATTTTTATAATTTTGAAAAAAATTTATCGATATGCGAGAATCCAATTTTTGGTTTTATATTATAATGATTATTGTAATTTTGCATTTTTTGGTGGGATTTGCTTATCTGATTTTTAAATTATCTCCTAGAAAGGGGGATAAAAAAAATGGATCCAAAAATGAATAAAGCGGATTTATTAGTCCAAATCAATGCAATGCCTAATGCAAAAAGGGTCTATAGGGATGGTGTGACAGCATTCGTGATTGAAAATAAGGAAACAATTCCGTTTTTAGTTGAACTCACCTTTGGAGATAAAAAAAAAGTTGCAATAAGATCTTCGTGGGTTCTGGAATTGGTTTGTATTCAAAATATAAACTACTTAGTCCCTAAATTAGATTTTTTTATAGAAAATATTGACAGACCATCTGACGAAAGCATATTGCGCCCTCTGGCTAAAATTTGTTTTCTTATTACGCAAGCCTACTATTCCAAAATTAATCATCAAGTCAGATTAAAAATGACCGAAAAGCACAAGAACACAATTATTGAGGTTGCTTTTGACTGGTTAATAAACGAGCATAACGTTGCAAATCATGTATATGCGATGGATACATTATTCTTATTTGGAAATGAATACGATTGGATACCAACGGAATTAAGGCTTATTTTAGAAAAACACCTTCCACTTGCCAGTCCGGGCTATCAGGTTAGGGCAAAGCGCATATTAAAAAAGCTAAATATTTAAGCGTTTTAAAGATTCTAATGATAGAAAAATCCTATTTTTGCATTTATTAAAAATGTCAATCGAATGAATCTTACAAGCCTGAATGCAATCTCCCCTATTGATGGTCGTTACCGAGCTAAAGTTAGCGGATTAGCACCTTATTTTTCTGAGGAAGCACTTATTAAATACAGAGTGAAAATTGAAATTGATTATTTCATAGCGCTATGTGAAATTCCATTGCCCCAGTTAAAAGATTTTGACAATTCCTTATTTAGCGATTTAAGAAGTATTTACAATGACTTCTCCTCTGAGGATGCATTAAAAATTAAGGATATCGAAAAAATAACAAATCATGATGTAAAGGCTGTAGAATATTTTGTAAAAGAAAAATTTGATCTTTTAGATCTTGGAGCATATAAAGAATTTATACATTTTGGATTAACTTCACAAGATATAAACAATACAGCCATTCCACTTTCTATTAAAGATGCCTATATAAATGTTTATATCCCTGAAATCAATATTGTTATAGAAAAATTAGAAGATCTTTCCGAACAATGGAAATCTGTTTCGATGCTGGCCAAAACCCATGGTCAGCCTGCATCACCTACTAGATTAGGAAAAGAAATTTCGGTTTTTGTTGAACGAATTAAACAACAGTTTAACCTGTTAAACAGCCTTCCCATGGCTGCTAAGTTTGGAGGTGCAACCGGAAATTTCAATGCACATAAAGTGGCCTACCCCGATATTGATTGGAAGAGTTTTGGTTCAGATTTTGTTGAAAACAAATTAGGCTTAAAGCATTCTTTTCCTACTACTCAAATTGAACATTACGATCATTTGGCTGCATTTTTTGATGGTCTTAAAAGAATAAATACCATCCTCATTGATTTAAACAGAGATGTATGGCAGTACATTTCCATGAATTATTTCAAACAAAAAATTAAAAAAGGGGAAATCGGTTCCTCTGCAATGCCCCATAAAGTAAACCCAATTGATTTTGAAAATTCGGAAGGGAATTTGGGTGTTGCAAATGCAATTTTTGAACATTTATCCGCCAAGTTACCTATTTCCAGGTTACAACGTGATCTAACAGACTCCACGGTCCTGAGAAATGTTGGTGTGCCATTTGGTCATACATTGATAGCCTTATCATCAACACTTAAAGGTTTAAATAAGCTTTTGTTAAATAAGGAAGCAATTGCCGAGGACCTGGAGAAAAATTGGGCAGTTGTGGCGGAGGCCATACAAACGATCCTTCGACGTGAGGCTTATCCTAACCCATATGAAGCCTTAAAAGGATTGACGAGGACGAATGAACGGATAAGCCAACAATCTATTGGCAATTTTATAGACGCTCTTGACGTTTCAGATGAAATTAAAAATGAATTGAAGGTGATTACACCAAGTAATTATACCGGGATTTAACAGCTTAATTAACTGTTTAGAACAATCCTGATCAATAATATTATTATTGCTCTTATGTACAGAGTTACCTATTTACTTATATTGATATTGGCATCTTGCAATGAAGCCCCTAAAAATGCGCCAAATCATTTTAAAATTGGCAAGTTCAAAACTATTCTGGAAGATAGTAATATCACCTCTACTGCCATAAGAAATGACACGATTCAGATAGAAACTTACGACAATAAAAAAGATACTTTTAGCATTCGGTGGATAAATAATTTTGAGTATGTTTTACTCAAAAAAAACCCAAAATCGAAATTAGACAGTACTCCTTTTTATGTAAAAATAACTGCTGTTAAAAAAGAATCCTATAATTTTAGGGCACATTATAAGGGTTCTAATTTTAAACAAAAAGGAAAAGCCATAAAAATTGATTAAAAGTTTAACCTGCGACTCAAGAGAAACCTAATGGAAATATTTTTACATCCGGATGCGTGGGTAGCTTTGCTAACCCTTACTTTTTTAGAAATAATTTTAGGTATTGACAACATTATTTTTATTTCAATTTCCGCAAGTAAACTACCAAAGAATCAGATCAGAAAGGCAACAAATATAGGGCTGTTCTTTGCTATGATATTTAGAATTTTGCTCCTATTTGGGATCTCCTACCTCATTGCCATGAAGAGCTCGATCTTTACGATAAACCTATCCTGGATAAACGCAAGTGTAACAGGCCAAAGCCTGATTCTGTTAGCTGGCGGTATATTTTTACTATATAAGAGCACACATGAAATTCACCAAAAAGTGGAGGGGGTTGCATCCGATACGTCAGGGTCAAATAGTAAAAATAAAAAGATATCTCTGCCTGGTGTAATATTTCAAATTGTACTGATAGATATTGTTTTTTCGTTTGATTCTGTTTTAACCGCTGTTGGTATGACAAGCGGTATCGATGGTGCGCTTATTATTATGGTTACAGCAGTTATTATTTCCATACTTATTATGATGATATTTGCTGTTCCTGTCGGGAAATTTGTAAATAATCACCCTACCATTCAAATGCTCGCGCTCTCTTTTTTAATTTTAATTGGCTTTATGCTGGTAACAGAAAGTGCTCACTTGGCTAATGCGGAAATTTTCGGACAACATGTGGGTGCTATACCAAAAGGGTACCTGTATTTTGCCATAGCATTTTCTTTGGGAGTGGAGGCACTAAATATGAAGGTACGAAAATCCAAAGAAGATTAAATTGTAATTCACACACTCATCCGTTTGATATATAGTTCTTTATGTAATATTTTTATTTCTGATTAATTCATTTTAGCACAAAATATTTGTTTTTTGGATTATTTTTTACATACCTTTGTGCAATTGCTAATGAAAAAACCCCTTATTATGAAAAGAATATTACTATCAGTAGTACTTATTTCCTGTACTTTTTATTTAACAAACGCACAAGTGATTGACCTTGTAGGTAATGGTATCCTCGGTGAAACAAGTGCTAATTTAGCCCTTCCCGAATCCAATAATATTGAAAAGGTAGAGTTTGCCACAATTTACAAAGGTGAAAGACCAATTGTAGATCCTCCGGCAAACGGCGTGTTGTTTTCGGACAACAATGAAAAACCAAAATCCATCTATAAAAAAGATTTCATTGATAAAAATGGAACAACCGTAGAGAGGCCTATGGGTTACTATACTGCATCTTTTACCGATTTCGATGACGGTGGAATTAATGCAACAATAAGTATTGATCATGTGAACTCATTTTATGCATTTGTTTATAGGAATATACCAAATGCAACCTATAAAAGTTATAGAGCCCCAGAAATAGTCTATTTCTATGGAACCGGTGCTAGCGATCCTTACGTCTATACCATAGACATAGAACCTGCATCATACAGTAGAAATATCAAAGTAAAAATTCCTATTACAGAACTTGCTGATGATAACAGGGTGGCTGTTATAGACATAAAAGCCGGAGATGTTGAAGTTCATGCAGAAGTATATACTCATAATCTTAAAAAGTCATTTTTCATAGGAGAATATATTTTAGCCAATGTACCCGGAAATATCAGTAAAGTTGAAGTGAGTATTTATTCACCAACAAAGGACGACTCTATTGTTAAAAAATACAGGAGAGGTGATTCTTTTTTTGTTAGTGGCGTAGTAGCCGATGTTGATATTGAATTTATTGAAGAAGGCTGCACCCTAACCCAAGGCTACTGGAAAACACATTCCAATTGCAAGTCTAATGGTAATGGTCCGGAAAGAGATGATACCTGGGATAAACTACCGGAAGCTGAGGAAACGGAATTCTTCTTGTCAGAGCAAAATTATTGCGAAGTATTTGACACAAAACCATCCAATAGAAATGGAAAGTACTATATTTTAGCGCATCAATATATTGCAGCGGAGTTAAATATCTTAGCCGGTGCGAACCCAACAGAGGCGCAAGCAGCTTTTGATGAAGCAACAATCTTTTTAGAAACTTATACTCCCGGAGAAGTAAAGGGCAATGATGAAAGGGAAAGTAAATGTGTTGAATTGGGTGGGATTTTGGCTGATTTTAACGAAGGTAAAATTGGGCCCGGTCATTGCGATGATGAGGAAGAAGATAAAGAAGAAGACGATGATGAAGCTGAAATACAACCTGTTAACCGGAGTCGTGCTAAAGTAAGTATGTATCCAAATCCTGCAAACGGCTATAGTAAAATATCCTATACTCCAAAACAAGATGGCAAAACCCGTGTTGAAATGTATAACGTTAATGGACAAAAAATTGCGGTGTTGTTTAATAAAAAAACAATAAGAGGAGTACCTGTTACAATTGAATACAATACTGATAAATATAAGAAAGGATTGTATTTTGTAATTATTAGAAATGGTAGCGATGTTTACAAAGAAAAAATATCTATTCTAAATTAATTTTTTCATTCACAGAATATTCAAAAGAGGTTGCATATGCAACCTCTTTTGTTTTGTATAACAGGTCACATTTGTTGTTAAAATAAAGATTAACTTTGTACTTCCAATGCGTAATTTATTTATACATAAAACACTTTCTTATATTCTAATATTAGTCTTGTTATTTCCTATTGGTATTAGTTTTTCGCATACCTTAGAGAATCATGAACATAATATTTGTACAGCAAAAACAGAAAAGCACATACATTCTCAAAAAAATAACTGCTCTTACTTACATTATTTTACAGATGTCCAATACCAGGGTCAAGATCTTAACTTTTCCGCTTTTTTATCCAATTTTATTTACGCGAAACAAATCTTATCATTAGAATCATTCCTTTTTTTACATAAAACTTCTTCCTTTTTGGTAAGAGGCCCTCCACCAATTAATGCTTTTTAAATTTATTTAACTATCTGTAAATCATTAATTTAATTAACATGAAAAATGTTATTTTTATCCTTTTATTAGGCTTTATTTCTTTTATACAGGCTCAAAACTCAATACATGGTAATATTACCGACGAAGACAACAATCCTATATTCGGAGTTCAAATCTATATCGAATTACTACACCTTGGTACTACCTCCGACGAAAATGGTCACTTCAAACTTAACAGCATTCCAAATGGTAACCACTCCATCGTATTCCATTCTATAGGGTTTAAAACAGAAAATTTAGAAATTCACTTATCAAATAACGATACCGAACTAAACCTTCAACTAACAGAATCGGTATTTTTAATGGATGAAATTATTGTTTCCACACCTTTTCACAAAATACAAAGTGAGAATGTTATCAAAGTAGACTACAGAAGCATTAAAAATTTAGAAAAAGACGGAGCTCCGACTTTAATTCAAGGAATCGTATCCATTCCGGGAGTAGAGCAAATATCGGCTGGAACAGGTATCGGGAAACCGGTTATAAGAGGATTAAGTGGTAATAGAGTATTAATTTACACCCAAGGGGTCAGGCTTGAAAATCAACAATTTGGCACTATGCATGGCCTAGGTTTAAACGAAGCCGGTATTGAAAGCGTTGAAGTTATCAAAGGCCCAGCTTCCCTTTTGTATGGATCAGATGCTTTGGGAGGTGTTCTTTATTTTATTCCGGAACGTTTTGCCTTAAAAAATAAAACTGTTGTTAATGTCAATCAAAAGTTCTTCTCAAACACCCTGGGGAGCAATTCTTCTTTGGGTGTGAAAACATCAACAAATAATTTTAAATTTCTCTTTAGAGGTACTTATAATACGCATATCGATTACAAAATACCTAATGGTGACAGAGTAACCAATACCAGGTTTGATGAAAAAGATTTTAAATTTGGGTTTGGTTATTCCTCTGATAAGTTTGTTACTGAATTAAGGTATAATTTTATCAATTCGGATATAGGTATAACGGAAGGAATAGGGGTGCAATCGAAGAGTAGATCACCTAACCTTCCTTATCAAAATATTAGCAGTCAGATATTAAGCTTGCACAACCATCTCTTCTTTGATGATTCTAAATTGGATTTTAATTTTGGATATGTACACAATAACAGAATGGAATTTGAAGAACACGATCATCATGAAGATCCCAATCTTTATGAAGAATTGAACAATGAAGGTGATGATCATGCTGCATTGCACATGAAATTAAATACATTTACCTATGATGTTAAATATAATTTCCCAAAATATAAAACTTTTGAAAGTATCATAGGTATACAAGGCTTAAATCAGGATAATAAAAACTATGGAGAAGAGATTCTAATTCCGAATGCAAAAATTAATGATTTTGGTGTTTTTACTTCCGGACTGTTTACATGGAAAGAAAATAACAGTTTTCAGATAGGTCTTAGGTTTGATTTTAGGAATATCAAAACGGAAGAACACTTCATAACTCATGAAGGTGAAGAAGGTATCGATAAATCGTACAATAATTTTACCGCATCGGTTGGTTACAAAACACAAGTCATAAAACCACTCGCATTTCGCATTAATTTAGCTTCAGGTTTTAGAGCACCTACCTTGGCCGAATTAACTTCATTTGGGGTCCACCATGGAATCAACAGGTTCGAAATTGGCAACCCAAATTTGAAAAGTGAACAAAATATTCAAATTGATGTCTCCTTAGAATATCAGAGCAAACATTTAGAATTCTATGCCAATGGCTTTTATAATAATATTTTCGATTATATTTTTATTACCCCAACCGGTGAATTTGAACATGAACATGAAATTTTCAGGTATGTTCAACATACGGCGGCTTTATATGGTGGAGAACTTGGATTTCACTTTCATCCGCACCCT
>Ga0164313_10002342_pt1 | contig 17020 bp, 16 predicted proteins | sample GuaBasSedimGuay4_FD_113735 | JGI IMG/M metagenome (GOLD analysis project Ga0164313, IMG submission 113735) | Subseafloor sediment microbial communities from Guaymas Basin, Gulf of California, Mexico - Guay4, Core 4569-4, 0-3 cm | ecosystem: Environmental > Aquatic > Marine > Hydrothermal vents...
AGGCTATTTTTGGTAAGCCAGTTCCTTGCATAGCTAAACCTTTCTCAGTGCCTTCAGCAAGCCAGTCATAATAGGCTAACATGGCCTGCATTTCTTTAGATTTCACAGGTATGGCTTTGCCATTATTACCCATACTATGGGTCATACAACCATTGACACGATCAGACAAGCTGCTAATACTCATATTTCTACTACGAAACTTAGGATAATCATTACTGACATTCGTAAAAGGGATGGCATCAAATTTGGTACCAGGCAATTGCGTAGCACCTTTAAGGTGACAACTGGAACAATTAAGACTATTGCCTGAATAACGTTTGCTGGTATCTGCTACATCAGGGCCAATGGTCGATACAGTTTTATCATGTAACTGGATACCATATTTAATCAATTCAGCATTTTTATGCCTGGCATAGGAGTCAACTGCACCCGGTGCTTTCCAAGCCTGTTTTTTACGCTGATTATAACGCTGCTGTAGATCTTTAGCCTGCTTATTATCTAGTTTTTGACCAGGCTTATAGGGTGCAATATCCATTGCAAAGCTATTGTTGGCAATAAATAGAATGGCCAGAACGGGTATTAAATTCTTTATAGTCATACGTCTTATCCTTTGTTGTTACTACTTAGCGTGTATATGAGCATGATATTACTATTCCTTACTGCTTCCTTTTGCCGAAACCAGACTTGAAACCACTATGGCCATATAAAACACACCAACTATGGCTTCCATATAAACAAGAAAACGAGCTAAGGGAGATATTGGCAGAACATCACCATAACCTAGTGTTGTCAGAGTAACAAAACTAAAATACATAACATCTGGTAAATTTTGTTTCCAGGTAGTCAGTTCGATACCGGAAAAAGATATCGGTGTAACTTCAATGATCAGCAAATAAAATATTGCCCAGATAAAACCTAATAATAAAAATATACAGATAGAGCCCATAATATTATTACCAGTAATGTCTTCTGAAAAAAGTGCCTGCTCTGATGCTGGCTTTAATAGTATAAAACAGAATAATAATAAAAATATTAATTGAATAATTTCAAACTCAGTTTTATCTACAAAACTAATCACAAAGTGAGACATCACTGCAATCACAATCAGAGAAATACCTATCTTAAATATAGAGCCCGTAAAACGAACACTCCAAAGCCCTATCATCATGCTCAAAATAGTCACTTCAATTAGAAATTCTTCCATAAACCCGGAACTAAACTGAGCTGAATAAGCACCCGAAAAAAGCAGGAAAATCAGACTACCCAATAAATATGTAAAATTATCTTCTTGTGTAATGCGTCTTTTCATTCATAATGCCTGTTTTTTTGTACATAAGATCTAGTTGGGGCTAAAGAGTATCCTTCCACTGTGGTGTTCTGGCCTTCATTTCATCTTTCATTTTCTGCGGTAGAAAATCAACAGGATCCTTATTCTCACGAATTTCCCAACCACCGCCTAATGACTTATATACATTAACAAGATCAGTTGCAGTATTACCCTGTGTCTGAACTAAAATATCCTGTTGTTGTGCAAGTGCTTGTTGAGTAGTTATCACCGTATTAAAATTGACTAGACCATCTCTGTATTGTAATTGTGATAATGTCATTGCATTTTGAGATGCAGTGACTGCCTTAGTATAATCTTTAACTTGTTTATTAGAAGCTAATAAAGCAACAATTGCATTTTCAACCTCCCCTTGTGCTTCAAGAACCGTTTGATGATAATCCTCCAGCTTCTGCTGAAATAAAGCATCTTGAAGTTTGACATTACTTTTCAAACGACCATAGTTAAAGATATTCCAGTTAAATGACACAAATGTATTCCAGTTAGAATTCTCATCTTTAAAAAGATCACTGCCCTGTGAGCTGGTATTGGTACCAATAATCCCCCCCACACTAAAGTGAGGATAAAGCTCTGTAATCGCATAGCCAATTTGGGCACTTTGAGCAGCAAGTTGCTTTTCAGAATTTCTGATATCAGGACGGCGACGCAATAGATTCTGTGGCATTCCTAAAGAAACATTGTTATCAATAGTCGGAATTCCCTGGTTATCAGCTAATAAAGCACTCATATCATATGGTGCTTTGCCCAATAAAATGGCAAGAGAATTTTTAAGTTGCTGCAAAACAGGTTCCAGACTTGAGATTGTCGCTTTCGTATTATAAAGTTGCGCTTTTGCTTGTTCTGAATCTAAACCACTCACCTCACCTGCATTAAGTTTTGCTTCTGTTATCCTTAAACTTTCCCGTTGAAGCTTAAGATTTTCTCTGAATAATACAAGACGTAATTCTGTTGCTCGAATAAGCAGGTAGTTTTGAGCCACTTCACTCACCAGAGAGATCATAACACCATCATATTCAGCAATACTGACATCCAGATTAGCAGATGCAGATTCAATCTGCCTTTGAAACCGACCCCATACATCAACTTCCCAACTCAGATTAAAACTGGTTCCATACTGCTGAGTAGATGATGATGAAGGAGAGACTGTACCACTTTGTGCACTACCATTGAGTGATTGTGATTGCGGGTATTGACTGCCAACAGCAATTGCCAGCTTTTGTCTTGCCTGAAGTACTCGCAACCCGGCAGATCGCAAGGTAAGATTTTCACTTAAAGCCATTTCAACTAAAGTATTCAGTGTTTTATCATGAAAAGCATGATCCCACCACTTAACCTCAACAGGTGGTGTTGCCACCTGTTTATCATCTTCATAATTTAACCATTCTTTTTCCATAACAGTATCAGGTTCTTTATAATCAGGCCCTAACATCGTACATCCATTTAACAGACTAATCACAGTAATCGCTGTGAGAGTATATTTTATTTTCATAATAATCTCTTTATTGTAAAACTCTTATTGCAATAGTAAGGGAGCAGCCACATTAGGTTTATGTTGACCCTCAGTCATCACTAAAACTGAACAGGTCGTCCCAACTCGTAATAAAATAGATTCTGGAAGATCATTTAGTTGGATACTAACAGGTACACGTTGAGCCAGTCTTATCCATTCAAATGTCGGACTAATCGTTGGCAGAAGTTCAAATCCTGTACTACCATCCGTTTGAGAAATACCCCAGCCAACACTTTTAACTGTTCCTTCCAATGGTATATCTGAGTATGTCATTAAAGTAATAACAGCCTTGTCACCTTTATTGATGCCTCTGATATAATCTTCTTGAAAAAAACCATCAATCCAGTAACTATTAGTATCAACAAGGGCTAAAACCGGTTGATTTGCAACACTTTGAGTACCCAGTCTGAGATTAAGATTGGTGACATAACCATCAACAGGGGCATAAACTTTTGTGAACTCATAGTTTAGCTCTGTGGTACGAACAGCGGCCAAAGCTGCTTTAAGCTGGGCATTAGATTCACCAACCGCACCTAATTCTGCTTGTGCTTTAGCTAAGCCCGCTCTTGATTGATTCAAACTGGCTTGTGCTTTAAGAAGCCCGGCTTCAGCACTTAATTCTTTCTGTACAGAGACATTATAGTTTGCCAGAGCGGCTTCTACATTTTTTTGTGAAGTCGCTCTGGATTTTATCAGATTATTCTGACGAACATGTTCTGCTTTATCTTTAACAATCATTGCCTTAAGTTCAGCAATAGAAGATTTAGCCTCTTCAATAGCAGCTAACTCGGCTTTTACATTTGCTTTTGAAATATCGACTTGTTTCTCAAGAGCTTTAACCGTATCACCCGTTTGTTCAAGTTGAGCACGAGCATGATCCAGGTCTGCTTTAAAAGTACGATCATCCAGCTGAAAAAGAAGATCGCCTGCCTTGACAAACTGGTTGTCTTTAATCGGAAGATTAACAATAGGAGCAGAAATACGTGAAGCAATTTGAATCACATTAGCACGTACCTGACCATTTCGAGTCCAGGGATTAACCACATAGTCCCAGTATCTCATCAACATTAAGACGATGGCGATCCCTGCCAGTGAAAAAGTCAGTATGTATTTTATATAATTTTTCATTATTCTCTCTTCAAAATTCGTTCTTCAATGTGCACTGGTTAAAATGGAATGATAGTCATTCCATAAATCATTGTAAAAATAACGGTAATGGAAACAAAAACAATCGGCGGATAGAAAAAATATCTCGACCAGCGATAAGAGTTTAATAACCTAGCGACAATAACAGCGGTAATGATGCCCAGCACTGAGGCCATAAGCAAAGGTGGCATATAGACACCACCAATAGCAAATTCTGCAGGTATATTCATAGCTCCTCCTGTTCAAAACCAATCATGCAAAAACCTCTTCTTCCCAATGTTTCCAGTTAATCTGTTCTGCGATTGAAGCATAGGAGATAAGAGCATGACTAAGTCCCTGATAGCTTCCCACTAAACGGTATAAGTTCTTTTTATCCTCTTCACTGACAGTTACTTTTGCTTCCTGTATCTGCTTTGCATGTCTGTTGACAATATCTTCCAGATTCCTAATATGTTGATTTAAAACATCTTGCATATTATTGGAAAGTACGCTGTTAAAATTATTCTTATAGCTTTGAAATACACTTTCTATCCCTACTCTCCAGTTATCCAGTTCTTTTTTGGTCTCATCAAGTAACAGCGATGTCTGTGGCAAACTATTGGATTGAAACCACTCATCAAAGCTATTGGAAAGTGCATGAATACTAATTAACAGATCATCTATGGTATCGGGCGTATTTTCAGGAAAATGTTTATGATTGATCGCAGCTGTCCAGGAACGAATTTTAAGAGGTAATGTTTTTATCTCATAACGGTAAAATGCAATTTTTAATTTTAGTAATATGCCGTTTTGATTCTTTTGTTTTTCTAAAGCCATTATAGAAGTTAAAAACTGAGCACTTTCATAATATCTTCGAATTATTTTTAACACAGCTCTTTGTGGTCTGGGTGAATCTAACAGATAGGAGTACATATAAATAGAAATATAGGTACCAAGACTGCAAAGAAGCATATTAGAAACAGAAGAAAAACTATAAATCTGCTCATTAAATAACATTAGCTTAGTTGAAATTCCAATGACACCGACAACTCTAAGCACCCCATCTAAATAATAGAATACTAAAAACATACAAATAAAGAGTATAGAGAACAGTTCTACTGCACCGGACAGCCTTGGTAAAATTACTGAATAAACTATAATAAAAAAACTTAAGATAAAAAATGTGGGTAAAACCATCTGATTGGTTTTCATTTGTGGCATTGCCGCTACCATCATCGCAACTGTAGGTGGAATATAAAACCAATACATATGACCTGGTGGATCAACAAATATCCAGAAACAAAATACTATAAAAACAAAAGAGCCTATAAACAATAAACGTTTCACTATGTCAATATCCGGAACCAAACGCTCATAGATGCTACAGGGTAATTTTTTTGAAGCTTCTTTTTTATGTACCGATTCATCCATAATATTATTGGCACAGCGTAATATTTTTCGACTGAGCAGTTCTACTGCTTCAAACTCATTTTTACTTGATATAAATGCCAGCTGATCAAAGGGATTTAAGCTGGCTAAATAAGTCTCACCAATAGCTAAACGGATAGTTTCTGTTTTAAACTTACGATTACCATTTTTCAGAATGTCTCCGGCAAGCTTAAAACGTTGATTAATCGTCTCTCTGTACTCATCCAGATCTGGAATTAGACGGTATATCTCAATATTAGCCAGCCCCTGGGAACTAATATTTAATCGACTAAATGATTGTCCTAATTGAATAGATAAACTATGAAACTCATTCCAGAATTCAGCCGCTTCCTGTACTTTGTAGGTTTCAGATCCCTTAGCAAAAAATGATTGTTGCAGTCCATTTATTAAAAGTAATTCCTGCTTAACTGCTTGTCTTAGTGAAATCTTATCTTCGACTGAATCATTTTGTGATGCCATCAGGGTAAATATTTTACTTTGAATAACAGTTAAATTAATACTGGTTTTCTTTAACATCCCAATATTACTGTCAGGCCAGACAAACACCATGACCAGAGTATAAACGACAATTCCCGATGTTGTATCAAGCACACGAGCAGCCATTTGGTTAAAAAGATCAGCACCTGTATTAAATTGAGTGGTTAAAAAAACAAGTGCAACAAAACCTGCGACATTCCACAAATACGCATGCTTTTTATCTTTAATCATCAAATAAGTTGCAAGCATCACCCAGACAGAACTCAAGATGGCAAATAACCATCTATCCTGTCCTGCAACAGCAAAAATGAGCGTTGCAACCAATATCGCAGGTACTAATGCTGCTATACGCAGAGCCCCATTACGTAAAGACTGAGCATTTGGAAAAAGAGCAATCTGACCTACGGTTAATACAGCCCAGAAGGGACTTAACCAACCAGCCTTTAAAGCGATTAGATAGGTGATACTAAAGGCTAAACCCACCTTAATTGCTTCTTTTGCTTTAGGTGATAACTGAAAGTTTATCATTTTGTCTAATACTGTGGTAACAATCATGCAAATATTTCTTCCCAAAGATTTAAAAGCCTATACATTCATCTGCTATGCTCCCGACGTTGAAACAAAAAAATAAGAACAACAATTCTGCGTTATATTGGTACTTTAATTTCTGCCAGGTCCCTATCAGTACACTTAGCCTTTATCAACACTAATAGATACAGTGAGTATAAGCATAATAGCGACTTTATCACCTACTTTAACTTTCTTTAAATTAGCAGGGTTTTCCGGTTTAAATTCACTACTATTACCTTCCTTATCTTTTAATGTAACGGAAGATTTTTCTAAATCTATAGCAGCAATTGTCACTACAATTATTTCACTACCCACTACCGCAGCACCAGGTTTTTGACCTTCTTCAGTGCGTCCAAAAACGGCAGCTGCTTCTGAACCGACATTAACAGCATCAGCACCAAATGCTTTTATTTTTATGGTCTTAGAACGATTGATATTAACAATATCCCCAACGTTTAACTGAGAGAAATTACGAGCTTCTTCACCCACATTAATTTTTTGTGTTAATCCACTGGCATCTTTTAATTCAACCCAGCGTGCTTTGTGATCAATACCAACAACTTCCAGACTTTGTTTGACCACAATTGTTTTACTAGCCTGTGGTAAATCATCTGCTTTTGCTACTTTTTCACTATTAGCAAAACTACTATTTGATACAAAAATCAATAGTGATATAGCTGCAATTAATTTTATCTTCATTTTTAAATATCCTTAAAATTTTTTAAATTTACTTGGTGAATCCTGCCGGGGCGGCAATAATGTAATACACCTTAATTATTTTCTTTACCTTTAATAATACAAAAGTCAATCAGTTTTACATGCTTATTAACAGAACGTATTCAACCTGGACTGCAATCAATGGAAAATCCTGCATTGAATCAGATCCAGGCGTGGTTAGCCGAGGAACCATTACTAAATAATATTTGAGCCAAACTAATACTAAGCTTCATCAAAACTAATAATATTCTGCCAGCTAAACAGATGTAAGAATATTCTGCGTAATTCAGCTAAAAACTTTAAATGTTCAGAATAAACAGTCACACCCAGTGAGGTTCCTGAAGGTAGATAATACGATGATAAATCGTCCAGTATTTCAATTTCAACAGGAATTCTTCCAGGATGCTTTGTTTTGGAAAAACTCTTCATTCTAACTGCTGTTGTGGGACTTAGCTGTCCCTCAGCAATCTCATCCCATAGTTTAACCACCTTTGCTTTAAAGGTTTTACCAGGAATCGAATGAAAGATAACTTCTGCCTCTGCTCCAACCTTAATATTTTGTAGTGCATTGGGTTTAAATGCAGCAATAAAATAGGTTTTTTCTGTCACAACAAAAGTCATCAAAGATGAAAGCCTTAATGTTCCCGCAGTGACACCCACACGGACTTTACTTTGAGTGACATGTCCATCAGCCGGTGCACGTATAGTAGTCATTTCAAGATTAAATTCTGCTTCAGTGACTTCAGCTTGTGATGTAGCCACATCAGACTCATAACGTTCCTTTTCAGTTTTCCTTGCTGAACCGGTTTTTACCAGTCTGGTAAATTCATCTAAACGTATTTTGGCCAGTGTCAGTTTTGCATTTTTTTGATCAAGTTGTGCCTGATAAGGAATCGGATCAATTCTAAATAAAGGGTCACCTTTTTTAATCGGTATGTTTTCCTTAACAAAGACTTCAACAACCTTACCTTTATTCTCAACAGAGATGGGAACAGTCATAAAATATGATTGAGCATGGGGTGTATAGGGATGAAAAAACGCCATGGAAATGTAAATCCATGCCATCAGAAAAACACCACCAAGTGCAGTGGTAGTAACCGTCCACTTAGTCACCGGCACATGAAATACTTTAAATGCAATAATCGCAAAAGCAGCATAGGTTAACATCATCAACATATCCATAATTATATCTCCTTCTCATGAGTCTGGCTTGTTGATAAATCTTCAGAATGACCAGCTTTGAGCTGATTTCCACTTTGCACTAACATCATGTCATCAATACGTTTCTGCATTTCATCTAATCTATTTTCTAGTTTTTTTATTTCAGAATTCTTCTGATCTTCTAATTCTGGCTTATAATAATAAGCCCATATCCATAGAAACGGCCATAGTGCGTGCATCAAAAATAAGCTAACCCATCCTGCTGCTTCAATGGCATCTGTATGTGGATGATTACGCTTCCTTGCAACGGATGCGGGTATGTCGTGAATAGCAATAATGCCATAGACCATTACAATAATAACAATGACCCAAATACCCAGTGTCACCCAATCAAGTGTTGTATACATTTGATTTTTCCTATCAATTAAAAGTTGATATACATTATGGTGGAAAAGTCATTACACCATTACATACAATATTAAAATGCTTTTAAGCACACTATTATGACCAACCAGTTTACATACCTGCAATAATGGCCTTCTTTTTACTTTTATACTCAGCTGGGGTAATGTAACCGCCTGCTGCCAATTTATCGAGTTCAGCAATCCGCTGTTCTGCAGATTGAGATGCAGGCGCAGGTGCTGCTTGTACAACAGGTCTTGTATGCTGAGCAGCATAAGCTTGTTGTTCCTCAGCATTGGCTCTTCGGCTAGAATTTTGCATTAACTTGGTAGCAAAAACGCCGCCAATAAATGCACCTGCATCATTTGCCAGCGATGATGTACTGACGCTAATAAGACTCAGACCAATAAGACAGGCTAAAGTCGTTGGAACCAGTTTGATTGTTGTAGACATAGTAAAAATTTCCTTAAAATTAATATGGATTAAAGTGCTGTGCAATTACCAAATATTAAAAAGCTCAAGCCTTCACCAGCAAGTGCGCCACTCATATCACCACTTTTTGTGTTGATTGCAATATTCCATCCACGACTATTTTCAATACCTTGCAGAATCAGGTGTTCACCACTACGTTCAATTGTTTTTACGGGTGAAGATCCCTTATGACCGCTTTCATAATCTGCTCGCATGACTTTCTTTTTTGTATCTAAAATCACAAATTCAGGTAAATCAAAGTTTTTTGCTGTACCCTGAACACAAGTTGATCCTTCAACACATGCAACAACATCCATTGCAGCACAGACAATATTATCCTTGCCCGTTAGTTCTGAAGCAGAGACTTGTGTTGCCATTAATGGTGTTGCTGAAAAAAAACAGGCCGATAAGACCCATGTATTTATTTTATTGCTCATTAAATTTTCCTGTCTGATAAATTATCATCAATATAAAACACTATAAACTGTTCTATATTGATCATATTTTTATTTATAATTTACAACATAGTTATTTATTTAATTTTGAATCTTTAATAAATTCTGTTGCTCCCCAATTTGCCTGCATGACCAAACCAGAATCAATAAGTTGATACATTGATACTCCAGGTACCAGAGATGCAGCTTTTGTTCCCCCGGCTTCTTTTCCAGCAACTTTCATCACAGCATCTCCTGATGCACTTGCATGTAAACCAACCGTTGTAAATTGCTTATAAACTGTTTCATTCTCAAAAAATATGACAGCATGCAATGATTTATAACCAACACCCGGACCCGTTCCAGCTCTGACAGCATTCATAAAAACAGGTGTTTGTGTTTTATTATCGTATACAACGCCAAAGCCCTTGCCTGCAACATACAAAACAAAATTAGCGACATGACCTTCAAACACGCCATAACCATATGCCTTTTTTATTTCCTCTTCAACTTCAGGTTTTTCCTTATATAAACGTGCTAAAGATTCTTTAGCCATATTCTCAATACCCTGACGTTTTGCTTCAGCTTCTGCTGGTGTAAGAGTCTGGGAATTTGTATCAGCATCCGAATCTTGTCCACCGATAAAACCATCAGCAGCGGTAACAACATTTACTTGCAGCCCCATTAATAAAGGCAGACAGGCTAAACATTTTATATGTTTCATAGTATTCCTTAATATTATTTTCTATAGATTAGTTTTTGTATTGTAAAACAACCGGTAAATTTGATTTAAACAAACCTTGTCATTCTAAAACTTTATTTTTCTAATTGTCCTCCAATTTCATCAGCAATTTCCTGACTCAATTTTGCTAATAATCGACTTTGTGCTGCAACATAATGTTCATAATTGCTGCCATTAGCATTTTCCTTAATTATTGATTTTTTCGTTACTACTGATTTCTTTTTACCTTTTTTAACGACAGTCCAGTTTGCATTCAAAGTAACAATACCACCTAATTTTCCATCAAACTCCCGCACATTAATAATTACCTGAAAATCATTAGGTGACAGTACTGTTTCACGAGATAGATTTATTTTACTCTCAGGTAATAATATTGAGATATTTTCACCTAATATTCGTTCTATATCATTCTGATAATCACCACCCCAACGATTAAATTCATCTGCAAACAACCTGTTGGAATCTATACGAGTAACAATGGGTTCTTTGTCCAGAGAACTGGGAAGAGAAACCGGTCCCACTTTGATAACAATATCAGCATCATCCATTTTAGCTGATGCATTGGTATCCATTGTATTTAAAATATAAAGCTGTGTTTTAGGAGAAGTTCCACAACCTGCAAACAACCCGGTAAGAGCAATAAGTGATACCATAAAAATAGTGCGTGCTTTCATATTATTTGCCTTTTAGTAAGGATTCCGGATGTCTTTCCAGATAATCGGTGAGATTCCTAATTGATTCTGCTGCTTTGGTGAATTCTTGCAATGTCACATGCAAATCCTGTTGTAAAGGTGAATCATTGCTTAATAGCTCCTGCATTGCTGCCAGAGTTTTATCAACTTGTTTCAAAGTATTGAATAATTCCGGTTCTAAATTATGATTCAGCTTATAGCTAAGCTCTTTGACCTGGACCATCATGGCATTTACTTGTTTCAGAGTCTCTGAGAATTCAGGCTCTAAATCATTATTAAACTTATAACTGAATTCATTAACCTGGGTCATCATGGTATCCACTTTTTTCAGAATACTGCTGATACTGGTTTTAGCAGCACTCAATGTTCCATGGACTGACGGCATCACAGGAATATCTACATCCCAGTCAATAACAAAAGGTTCTGCATCAGGAAAGAAATCAAGCGAAATATACAATTGCCCCGTTAAAAAATTGCCCGTATCTAGTTGTGCTCGCAAACCACGTTCTACTAGAGCAACAGTTCGTTTTTTACGATTCACAAAGCTATTGATTGACTGATTTTTTCCTTTAAATCGAATTTTGGAATTATCAATTTCAACGGTCACTGGAATTTTAATAGATTGATCATCAGGATCAAACTCAGCTTGAATATCAGTGACTCCACCTAACGGTATGCCCCTGAATTCAACAGGTGCACCAATAGTCAACCCACGCACGGATTCAGAAAAATTAATAACAAATTTCATCCCATTTGAAAAATCTGTTTTTATTGTGTCATTCTGAGATTTAAACAAAGTAAATTCTGCATTATCTTGAGACATGTTTTTATCTGTACTCATTTTATCCGAGTCAAATGAAATACCACCAATTAATATGGATACGAATGACTCTGTTTTAACCTCAAATCCACCCGCATTCATGGAAACATCAACACCACTTGAATTCCAGAATTTAGTACTGCTGTTAACCCATTTATCATAAGGTGCTTTGATAAAAACATTGATAGTCGCACTTTGACCATCATCATTAAGCTTGACATCTTCAACCCGACCAACATTAAATTTTCGATAAAAAACAGGGACATCTCTTTCAATAGAACCAAGACTTTTTGAGTGCAGAACAAAACGTTTACCCAGGGTGTCACCGGTAATAACGGGGGGTACATCTAAGCCAATAAATTTTCGTGTTTTCTTACCCTCCTTACTTGGATCCATATTAATGTATCCACCTGACAAAAGTGTACTCAATCCTGAAACGCCACTGGCATTCACACGTGCAGTAACAACCCAGAACGAACTTTTATCCGTTAAAAATGAAGTCACTTTCTTTTCCATTTCAGCGGTCACTTCAACATCATGAGTATCTGGATTGACATCAACTGTTTGAACAGTACCTATTTCAACATTTTTATACTTTATTTTAGTTTTACCCGCCTCCAGACCATCCGCTGTTTTAAAGGTAAGATGTATTTGTGGTCCCATTTCAGACCAGGCTTTATAAGCCAGCCATGAGCCAATCAGGACGGCTATTATAGGCACCAGCCAGACAATAGAAAACTTTGACCGAGGTTTAATTTTACTCTCTGGTATATTATTTAATTGTTCAGTCTTGATCGGCTCACTCATTTACTTTCTCCATATTGTCCCAAATTAATCGGGGATCAAAAGACATCGCTGATAACATTGTTAATATCACCACAGAGCCAAAGGCAATTGCACCGCCACCCACTTCTATCACAGCTAAACCCTGGATTTGAATTAATGCAGCCATTAAAGTAGTCACAAAAATATCAACCATTGACCAGCGGCCAATTAATTCTGTCAAACGATATAAGCGTGTTCTGTCTTTCATATTCGTTTGTGATTTAAAATGAGTTGTAAATAAAAGCAGTGTTAAAATAATCAGCTTAATACTGGGCACAACCATACTGGCAATAAAAACAATAATTGCTAGCAGCATATCACCCGATGTAGCTAAATAAATAATACCGCTCATAATGGTATCACCTTCGGAATTTCCCAAACTACTAACCACCATCACTGGCAATAAGTTCGCAGGTATATACAGTACAAAAGCTGCAATGAGCAGTGCAGTACAACGAACCATACTATTAGGTTTTCTTTTATGTAGCGGAGACTCACAACGAGGGCAATGATCTTCATGATTATCTGTTACCTTACAGAGTAAATGACAATTATGACAATTGGTTATATGCTCTGCACTTTCATAATCTTTAAGCTTAGGATCCCGATTTACAGGACTGATTTTATCCCAGATTATCTCAGCATTCATATTGCTTAAAATGGCAGCAATAAAGAAAATTAAAACAAGAAAAGTCCATAAAGCAATGCTTGGAATCACTGTCCCCATTGCTGACAACTTGACCAATGAAACAATCAGCCCCAGCATAAGCACTTCTAACATGCTCCATGCCGTAATCATACGAACAATGCGGTAAACTTGTGGAGCAAAAGGGGGGATGAAATTTAATTTAAGCGGTAGCAGAATATACAGCAAACCTGATAATTGTATTAGCGGACCACCAAAGGCGGTTAAAAATACTAATCCACCTAAAAAATAATCAGAATGGGTAAATAAATAGTGTACGACACCATACAGGCTAGTTTTAACCTCATGACCTGCAACATGTAGTTCAATAATTGGAAAACTATTAGCAATAATAAATAAAACAAGCGCAGTTATAACCAATATCAGTAAATATTCAATGTTTACAGCTGCTTTAACATGTTCAAGTTTGCGCAGTATTGCATCACAGCGAGTACATGCAACTGCACCATCCTCAGGCAAATGACTTATTTTTTGTAATAAACCACAGTCATGACAAGTAATAATGGACGTATTTTCACTCATAAAATATTATAAATATTGCTCAATTTGAAAAGTTCGGTAGTAAGTGGAGTTCAATTATTGTTGAATGATTAACACAAGTATCGATAAGTTAAATAATATATTGATAGCACAAAAGAAGAACCCCCCGAAACGGGGGATTAATGGGGGATATTTTCATGAGACCAGGATATGATACTGCTTCACTTGTAAAAACCAGCCTCACCATCAGGTCGAGTTTTAAAGCGACGATGAGCCCACAAATACTGTTCTGGAGCCCTGTAACTAGTGTTTGAAGGATTCAAAAATAGGTGGTATTGCAGGGCTTCAGGACAAGAAAGTCGCAGAGGCAAGATTGAATCCATCTATACGCGATGGAATATATTACCGCTAAAAGAATGTGGGAATGACGAAGTTTTGCAAATACCTCTTAGGATTATATTTTCATACGGTGTTGTTGTTTTATATCTAAGCTTATGTTTTTCTTTACACCAGCTTGATTTGCAAATCCCATCCACTTATCAACAGCAGTCATTACCTCATTTATAATTGCTTCTGGTCTGGTAATACTAATAGATTTTCCAGTATAAATTAATTCTTCTTTAGTGAAATGATCACGTTTTCCATTCACGCTCATTTGGTGTTGATTAGTCCACTTTCCAGCCGGATTATGTGAATATGTCACATCATAAGCAGGAGATAATTGCCATTTCCCTTTCTTGTTCATAAGGAATGAAATATTTTTAGTATGGTCATCTTGATTGCGCGCAATTATATTGAATAACATTCTTCGATATTGTTCAGCAGCCTCAGCTTTGCTCAGACGTAATTTACGCATAACTTCAAATGCCTGCTCATAACTATAGGCACCTGCCATATTAAAATCATAGTGAGCCATACCACATAGCGATTGCATATGTTGTTTATTTCCATTAACACGATCAAAGCGTTTTGTCATGAAATGAGCACGTCCATTCTCTTCTAAAAGCTTGCAATGTGTCATATCAATACCCGCATCTTTTGCCATCAGATAATATGCATATTCAATACGACCATATCCTCTAGGTTTACCTAACTCCAGATCTGTAACACCATCAAATTTAAGTAGCCAGTAGTCATATCCTTTGGGTACATCAGCCTGACCAGACATTACATCACCATTGTCATTCATAGCAATAACGGCCTTTGGCCTGGCACCACCTGCTGATGTACCAACGCGTAAAATATCTAAAATTGCTGCAGAATTTTCAGGACCAGTAGCACCAATTTGAACACTTAGCTGTTTGCGTTCTGATATGACTTCCTGGGCTAGCTTAACAAGTTCAGATATTTCTACTGAGACTGATTCATCATACTTTTCCATAACCGCAGGTGAAAACTCCAAAGCTCCCATACCACGTTTAGCTGTATAGCAAAGCCTTTCTACTGGGCTAAAGCCTGAACTATCTCTACCATTACGTGCCAACCACGCATCAATAATGCTATTACCAAACTTATCAGGTAAAGCATCAGCCAACATACCCGGTAGCCCTAAAAAAGTCTCCTTGTTGAGCGATGAAAATGAGAACTTAGCATCACCTGTTCTGGCATTATTCAAGCTCATCATGATAGGTGAAACATCAAGTCCTTTTGTGAGGAATTTTTTGTCATATTCAAAAATTGCATAATCACGATCATTCAGCCATGAAACTGCACCAATAGGATCGCCCCATAACTTCACCATGGCAGTATCAATTTTTTTCACCATTCAGACTCATCCTTTGCCTGTAATTTGAGGCGATCACCTGATGCTCTTTTGCGTACATGGCCTTGCGTTTTCGCTAACTGCATTGGACTTATTGATATCTCAGGTATGAAGTTATCCAAATATTCCAAAGCCTCAAGTTCTCTTAAAACTGCAATAAGAGTTGAAATCTTACTGCGACCTGACTCAAGAGACTTAATAGAATTTAGTGATAATGTCGTTGCTTCAGCCAGTTCTTTCTGGGTAATATTTTTACTCAGGCGAAGTGCTTTAATACGAGAAGCAATTTCTTTTTCTATATACTTATCTGAAAGCACATAATAATCCATAACAGCCTCAATTTAATCTCTAAGTTATAACAACTAAAATAAAAACCCTTTAACAAGCTATTATAGTTATTTTTTGTAGCATATCAATAGAAAACAATGTAACAGACTTAAATAAGGCTTTAATGCAATGCTTATATAACTAACAGCCTAATATAAGATAGTCATACAGAAAACAAAAAATATAATAGAGAGGTGCTTATAAAAAATGTACTTAGGGACTGTATATGGTCTCCAGTATTGCAAGTAATAATCAGTTTAATTTTGACAGGGATAGGGCAACAAAACTAATAATCGTAAGCTCCCTAAACCAAGCCACAAAAGCCAGTACTTAGGATAAAAAAATTCTGATTTCAAAAGAGATAGCCTATCAAATCATTACCCAATTAAATTATTATCGCCCAAGATAGCCGGGTAATCCTGATGCCTCAGGTGCAACTGCCAGGAACGAAGCCTGATCAACAATATCTTCGCCCTCATCAGTCAGTTCAAGCTTGCCGTTTTTCGATACTTCAAACAAAAAATCATGGAAATTTTCTTTACCTGACAGGAAATCCTGACCTGGCAGAATTCGAGTTCGAAAAAAATTAGCCCATTTAAATTCTGAAAAAGGCATGTTGTTTTTCATATAGCCATGACGATCACGTACCAACCAGGCAAGACTGCGATAAGGGTCAAAAGCAATATCACGAATATGCTTTGGTAATTTTTGCGGTGGATTGGGTCCACCGCCATCCGCACCAAACAGATAGACGTAATTATGCTCAAACATTGCTTTCCAGAAGTGCTCTTCATTCAGACTGCTGCCATCAAACATCATCCGCACATAAACGCATAGCTCATCACCAACCTTATCGTTCAGTGCTTCATACAGTGCACGTAATAAATGATGATGGTCGACCATATAGAACTTATTGTCCCGCTTTACCACAGGTATGGGGCGTAATAACAGATAGTCACGTAGTTTATGTGGATTACCTGCAAATTTCTTAGCCAAACGCCTGGA